>OJAC01001467.1_pt1 | contig 11120 bp, 4 predicted proteins | sample 1588701 | NCBI WGS metagenome assembly OJAC01 (sample SAMN03283256) | human gut metagenome | biome: human-associated habitat; material: feces | host: Homo sapiens | place: USA | collected 2013 | reverse complement strand
CATGACTCCTGCTTCTATCACACTCCGTGCAGTCTGCCGGAATAATGTAGAAGTTGGAAAGTGGTACATTGATGATGTGGAGAATACAGAATATATATCTGAGGATGGAATGTCGATTACGATTCCATCTTCTTTTATGTCAAAACGAGATTCTGCGGTTGTGAAAGTGACTGACAGCTTAGGAGATCTTTATGATATTATGACGATTTATCGAATTTCAGACTCCGAAGGTGTCGCCGGACAGGCTGCTATTTCTATTATTATCACAAGTGATAAGGGTACTGCATTTAATGATAAAACTACAATCAAATCTACCGTATGTACCTGTACGGTATATGAAGGAGTCCAGGAAATCACCCCAAATTCTTATAGTTGGATGATGGCGAAAAATGATGAATCTACCTGGACAACGATTGGAACAAGTAAACAAATTACTATCGACATTGATCCTATGGTTATTCGAAAGCGTATACGTTGCGATGTCGATATTGATATTTAGCAAAGGAGGATATTTTGGTGAGCGATGCAAATATAAAAAATGCGTTTGTAGAGGACGATAAGTTAGTTATTTCTACCCCCCCCAGCAAAAATACTCGCAAGAGACATTATTAGATAGCGAAGCTAAGAAAAATATTTTGGATGTGCCAATATGTCGAGCATTACTTCTACACCTAAAGTGCTTGTCAACGACAACGAAAAGTTGAAATAGATGGGGCACAAAAATAGTAGATGCAAGAATAGATACCAATATTTCTTTAGCTTCACACACTCTGATTGTAGAGTAATATCTCGTCATATTGGCACTTCCCAGGAGGTATTTATATGGCAGATTTATCAAATACAAAAGACATTACTACAGTGGATTCTACTCCTTCTGTGGCGATTACTGACAAAATCTATATTAATAAAGGCGGTAAACTACAACAAGTTTTGTTAGCCACCGCCATTGAAAGTAAGATTGATTCTTCATTATCAAAGAGCAAATTTGCTGCTGATGCAAAAGCTACTAAAGACGCTATTAGTAAAGTTGATTCTGACATCAAGGCGCAGAACCCGATCAGCGAAACTATCTTTTCCAATACCGTTACATCCTCTCCTACCGCCTATGGAAACGCCATCCCGGAACAGATTGAGGGGTACATCAAACAGGATACGACGAAAGGGTTACAGTTGTTTGATGCGAAAACTGTTTTATCATCACAAATTCAATCTAAAGTACTCACGTGTAATAATGATGGAAGCGTAACGCTTGACGGAGAAATTACCGGTAGCAATCGTAATTTTACTATACAATTAAGCGCTGGAACATATTATTTTAATGAAAAAGATAAAATTTTTCACACATTAGTCAACGGCGACGATTTATGGAACAAACCATACACATTTGAAACAGATACTACTATAAAATGTTATATTGCCAACGGTGAGTATGGCAATATAAAGATTTATCCGATGATAAATAAAGGGGATTCTCCTCTTTCGATTGAACCCTACACTGGAGGACAGCCTTCCCCGAATCCTGACTATCCTCAGATTGTTCATGGTGTCGGGGATATGGGATTCTTTGATGGGGAGTTGTTGCAGGGATATTACCAGGTATCGGATGGAACGTTTAAGCCTGCCACCGTAGCACTTTGTAACAAAAATCCTATTCCATGTAAGCCGGGTGATAAAATAATATTTGAGTATGAAGATGTAATTAATGGATCAGGTATCTCGATATTTTTCTATAAATCCGATGGAACATTTATATCACGAGTAAATAAGGTTGGCGTCAGAAAAATTGAAGGCGTTGCTCCACAAGATACCACATATTGTAACATTGTAATTAATCCGGTTAGCGAGCCTATCCCGGTTGCATCAGCCAAACACATTACCGTAACCATCAATGATAAATACGCCGTATGTGTCAAATCTAAGGGAAAGAATTTGCTTAATTTAACCGGAGAAATACTATACAGCTTCGGAAGAGAAACTATTTTTGACAACCAAGTAACAATAAATCCAACTACAGACGGCAGGACAGCTCCAGGAGTTTGGTTCATTTTAGGTGACATTAAAAAGTTTTTAGGAAAAACAATATACGTCAAAGCTGATGCTATCCAGCGATCCGGTAATTATAATCCCCGAATGTTGTTAATGACGATAAAGGGTAATACATCCGTGCGTACCTATTTAACATATTCGTATAGCAAGGCCGGACAGGTGATGAGTGTTAAAATACCAGATGACTTGGATACAAACGAAGCATCTGATTTGGCTTTAAATATGTATGTAAATGACGGATCGTCGCAGGTGGATGCTGACGCATATGCGATATTTACAAATGTCTATGCCGGGTTGTCGGAACCCACTAACGAATTCGTCCCTTATCAGTCCAATGTAACGTATATCCCTGTCGATTACCCGCTGTTTGAGGGGGATAAGATCGTAAGGCGTAATGGGGAGTATAAGCTGTTAAGGAAATGGAAACAGGAGGTTTTCGATGGTTCGGAAGATGAGGGTTGGGTGCAAGGTAAATCCAACACAAATCAATTTTATACTAGTCAATACAAAGAAAAGAAAGTAAATGCCGATATAGTATCAAATCGATTTAAACATGCTACCTCTGTTGAACCGCCATCGATATGGATTGGAAACGACATTAATATATATTTTGAATCTGGATACTTAGACAATAATACTATAGCCGGATTTCAAGAGTGGTTACAAGAGAATCCGGTTTCTTGTGTCTATGAACTAGCCACACCAACCGAAGAACCCCTTTCATCCGAAGCCATGAAAACCCTATACAGCATCATGGCATGTGATGAGGAAACGGAGCTGACGATTGTCGGTGTTCCGTCGGATGCGGAAATCCAGAATCAGTTTTTATTGCCACGAAACGAGGACGGGGCTTTAAACACAACAGCGTATTGCACGGCCAAGAGGAATGAAATTGCATTGGAAGAGCTGGAAAACGTAACAGCCGCAAGATTGTCGGCATTGGAAACACAGGCATTGCAGGAGGTATAAAATATGTATGAGATTATCAAACAGGTTATCTTGTCCGGTGACTATGAGTTGTCGGACATGCTTAACAAGATTAAGAAGAATTGCGTCCGGGGAGATATCACGGACGAGCAGGAAACGGAATTGATCGCACTTGCAAGGGAAAAGGCGACACCGGAAAACAGCTATGCTGGTATCCAGTCTCAGGTTGACTACATGATGGAGCTTTTAGCGGAGACAATCGGCACGGTCACAGGCTTAAAACAGGACGTGGAAGCAATCAAAAAAGCTCTCGAAGAGGGCGGGACAGATATTCCAGAACCGGAGCCGGACAAGTACCCGGAATATAAACAGCCTACAGGAGCGCATGACGCTTATTACAAGGGTGATGGCATTACTTGGAAAGGCGAAAAATATGATTGTATAGCACCAGATGGAGTGGCAGTTGTGTGGAACCCTGACGAGTATCCGGCGTACTGGAAGAAAGTTGAAGAGTAGGAGGGCATTTATATGGAGATCAGAGCGAGACCGTGAACTGATGTGGATTTACCATCAAGTAATTAGGGAAAAGAAAACGAAAAATGCTTTTTCAATACTTATCTATTCTTGCCAAGGGAACATATTTGATACAAAAAACAACCCTCCGATTTGAAAGGTTGTTTTTGTATCTATTCCGGAAATCATGATATTATGGACTGTCCATCCGATGAGAACAATTTAGCACAGGACATAATATTCCTTCATTTTCATCAATCTCAAATAGTGATTCGCTTCCCTTAGCACATGGTCTGCGAGCAATGGTGGAATGATGGATTTTATCCTACATGCCAGCATCCCCTCGGTTGCTTTCGTCTTAAACGACCGGATTTCTTCTGTAGCATACAAACTGCTTTGTAAAATTTGGTTTTCGGCAGTATATATACACTCATTTGCTAACTTCTCAAATTCTTTTGCTGTTGCTTCAGCAGTTTTTTTGAGACCTGATTCAGTCGGATCTAACATCCCGTCAATAAATTCTGCATGTTCTGCCATAATCGTATTCCAAAAGTTAAGCTGATCACATAAAGTTTCCTTTGGAAACCGGTCATTTAAAACCCTTTTCAATATGCCTAAGTAATGTTCCGCTTCTCTGGTATCATGATCTAACATTTGTGGATAAAGAGATATGAATATGTTGCAATTCGATGATTGAGATAACAAATACTTCTGAAATGAAATCGTTTCCTGTAGCAAATGGAACGAATTACGATTTAGGTTATCAACGGACGCTGCTAAACATTGGTTATCGTAATGCAGTCCTCCATCGGTCAAGGCTTGTTCCAATTTTGTTATCCTTGTATCAATCATTACCCCAGTAAGTCGCGAATTTAACTCTTCTGCCTTTAAAGTATAAGGGGTAACTAATTCATTTGATTGGATGGTACTTTCAGATATAACTCCGCTTGCACAATGTAAAGTTTCGTTAAGTAGCTGTTCAAATCGTTTTTGCAATATACTTGCTTTTTCTATGCACTTGTGGGCAGCAGGTTGTAAGTTTGTCATTAAGAAAAATAGATGCTCTTTCATAATCCTCTGAAAAAACAGATTTGCTTCTACCGAAACTCTAATATATTCATGAGTTGGCATACGATTCCTCCTTTAAATATCTCTATGTGGAATATATGTTAAGAGAAGGAAAAATATACCGTTCATCTCAGCAGATGAATATTTTAAAGCAGTTAAAGGAAAATAGTCACGAGGATTGGATACTGCATTACCTCATAGATTATGGATGTACATTTTCAAGACATAGAAACCGTAAGGTATTGATTAAAAATAAAAATGATTTAAGGCTATTGAGAAATCAATAGTCTTTTTTATTGATGAAAGGAGGCGGTATATGTGGTTTTTAGCAGTAATGAACTAGATATAGTGATTCTGCAAAACGGTAAAGATGGCGTATCTGCCGATTCAAAATACTTTTGGGTAAAGTACTCTCAAAATCCCGATGGGTCGGATTTAACAGATGATCCTAATGGGGCAATATACATTGGAATTGCCTATAATAAAGATAGTATAATTGAATCCGAAATTCCCTCGGATTATTCTTGGTCTAAAATTCAAGGCGACAATGGTGTTGATGCCTATACAGTCATTCTTTCGAATGAAAATGTTAGCTTTGCTGTAGATTATGGTACTCATATTGCTACTTCTGCCCAAACTTACTCTTCTACTGTTACTGTTTTCCAAGGGATAGAAGAACGAAAAGATTTTACGATCGGTGAGGTGATTTCTGCAAATGGAATTACTGTTAGTAAAACAAAAAATACAATTACTCTTTCTGTGGAAGATAATGTAGAGATTACTGCTGATCATGGTTCTTTCCGAATTCCGATCTCTATTGATGGGTTGGTATTTTTTAAGGATATGATTTGGACTCTTGCACAGCAAGGGAAAGATGGAATTTCTGCTATTAATATCATTATTGGAAATGAAGCGCAGAATATCCCTTGTACAGATGAAGGTGTTGTATCTGAAGGATTTTTGATTAATATACCATTTCAAGGATATGTTGGTACTGAAAAAGTTGGCGCTACTGCTGTTGTTGGGTTATTACCAAATGGAGTCACATTAGGATCGAATACTCCTGCAACAAAAGAAGAAGATGGATTAATTATATTAAATGTTGCAAAAGGTGCCGATTTTGGCAGTCCAGCTATATTAACAGGTGATGTTACTCTTACATTTTCTATTAGTGATCAACAACTCGTAAAACATTTTACATGGAGCAAAACTAAAGATGGTGCTGAAGGGTCGATGACAATATATGAACTAGAAGCTTCATCTTATGTTATTAGCAAAAATTTAGATGATACATTGACTCCAGAATCTATTACTTTTAATGCTTATTCTCGCTTGAGTAATTCTGTAGAACGAAGCAATTATAATGGTTTGTTTATGATTGAAGAGTCTGCAAATGGAGTTAAATATGACACAAAATATCTTTCTGAAACTAACGAAAATACTGTTACTTATACTCCATCTTCATCAGATATTCATAGTATTCGGTGTACATTATGTCAGGCAGATCAAGTATCAGTAACTTTAGATAGACAAACAATTCCTTTATTAAAAGATAGTGATAATCTCAAACCAATTATTGAAGAGATCACTACAACCATGAAAGGATTAGAAACCAAAGTCGATAATGTAGAGCAGTCTATTACAAATAAAGTATGGCAAACTGATATAACTGAAGCAATAAATAATTATGATGATAGTACAATTAATACTATTCGTGATCAGGTTGCTGAACAAAAAATAACAATTCAAGGTATAACACAAACTGTTAAAGATGTTCAAACAGAGGTAGAAAAAAAAGCAGATGGCTCTACAGTATCTTCATTAACTGAAAAAGTTAGTGAAATGGAACAAACGGTTGAAGGGTTCAGAACTGAGGTTTCGGATACATATGTATCAAAAAGCGATTTTGAAGATGCTATTGGAAATATCGAAGGACAATCTGGAATCAACTGGAAAGTAAACTATTCTGATCTGGAAACAGCAAAGGACAATTGGATTTATGTCCACTCTAAAGAAAATCAAGATGATGGTTGGATAATGTGGAATGCAGCTAAAGTTGTTGTTCCGAACATGAGCATCAATACTAATGTTGCTAATGTCGTAGATACTCCTATCTATTTAGTAATGCGTATTGATGAATCTCTTTTAACTAATTATCAATGGATACTGACTGATGAATCTGACCGTATCCTTGTGAATGAAGATGGAGATATTCTTGTTCTAAATGCTCACACTGCTTTCTTAGTGTGGTTCCAGAGTGGTTCCGGTTGGAAATCATATGATCTAGCTCAAAAAAATCAAAAAGACTGGAAATGGGTGAATGAAACAGATGCCATTTTAGCAATGTTTTCTCGTACTGAAACAGATAGAATCCATAGTGCAAAACTGTATACACCTCCATTAATGTACAACGAAATTGGCATAAGTACGGAGCAACGTTCTTATGTGGAACAGACAGCGGATCACATTACTCAGGTCGTGGAAGAAACCTATGCAACAAAAGATAGTGTTGAACAAGCACGATCTGAATTTACTCAGACCGCAAACGAAATCAAAGGTACAGTGGAGGATTTGGATGGGGAAATTTCCCAAGTATCACAAAAGGCAAATAGGATTGAATCTGTTATTGGAACGAAACAGAATGTTATTCCCACATCTATCCGCTATATTCGTGACTGGCTACATGGAAGCACATCGAACGATGGCAATCATTATGTAGAATGTCAAATCATGGTTGGTGATACAAACATTGCAAAAGGATTGACTGCAAAAGCCTTTAATTCAAACCATATTTCTGTATCAGCATCAAATCTGAACCTCTATACTGACGGAAGTACTGCTTCCAGTCCATATACTACTGTCTCCGGTGGCGGCCTTTGGGTATACTTACAGCTTGATCTTGGTGAGATCCACAGAGATGTAGATGCTATTCGTGTATGGCATTATTATAGTGATAACCGTACTTATAATCATCGATTGGAAGTAAGTTCCGATGGTGAAAATTGGGTAGAACTTTATAACAGTGAAATCCAAGGTGGTTATGTTGAAAAGTCTAGTGGTGCTACATACAATTTAAACGATTCTAATATCAGTGAGAAATTCTCGAAAATCACCCAAACAATCGAATCTATCACAACGAGAGTGCAGGATAATGAAGACAATTACTCAGAATTAAAACAAGATGTAACAGGATTTAAGAGTACTGTATCAAGTACTTATGCTACAAAAGAAAGTCTTAAAAACTATCCTACTACTTCTCAAATGAATTCTGCAATCGAACAATCTGCAAATGGTATCAATACTACTATCTCAAATATTAAAATTGGTGGGAAAAACTTACTACTTGGATCTGGGGTCAGTTATTCTACTAATTCTTACAAATTAGCAGGTTATTATCCAACAGAATTATATCAAAAAGGGCAGCAATATACAGTTACAATTTGCGTCACTCCCGCTTCTGGAGTTACTCGCTTTGATTTCTATTGTTCTGATGGATATAAAGTTCTAGCTCAATTCCCAGTAACAGGAACCTCTAAACAAATTATCTCTAAGACCTTTACGTTTTCCGACTATTATACTGATCGTGTGCCAGATACGATTATGAGCCAATATGCATTAGCGTCACTGTATCGTATGCCAAAAGAGGGAGTTACAGGGATTTCTATCTTGCATTGGATTAAACTCGAAAAAGGCAATAAGGCGACTGATTGGACAATGGCTCCTGAAGATCTTGCAAGCGGGGGGACTAATCTTCTATTCAATTCTGATTTCAGTCGAACATCTGAACAAGACAGCGGAACAAATAAGCATGAAAATATATATGCTACTCGCTGGGATGGATATAATAGTGGGATTACCAACCCCACTACATCTTACCACGCACATGTAAACGATGATACTTTTGGATATAACGTCATGGAGTTCAATGAAAGTGATGGAACCCGTAACTGGAAAGGAATCTCTCAGAAGTTATCTACCATTAAGTATGTGGCAGATAGCTATATTCTATCTTTTGATGCTTATGCAACAGGGAATGGAGGACAAGTTTATGGTGGGTTCTATTATACAAAATCTGGTGATACTGCTATTTCTTTTGGATCAGGACAGTATAAAGTTACAAATCTTCCCATTAATCAATGGGGGCGTTGCTTCGTCAAAGTTCCATTAAACAATAATGTCGATTTCTCAAAGTCTATACATTTTTATGTTTATAGTTACAATTTTAGTAAAAATATCATAGTTTATATAAAAAATCTAAAGTTGGAAGAAGGATATACCCCTACCGCATGGTGCCCGTCCCCAGAAGATACCGAAGACTCTATTACAACTGTACAAGAAACTGCAGCCGGAATCATGTCTCAAGTCACTTCGTTATCTGGAAAACTTAGCCGATTAGAGCAAACGTCCGATTCAATCTCCGCAGAAATTGAAAGCGCAAGAGGCTCATCTTCTAGTTTAAGTGTTGCGCTAAATAATATTCTACAACGAATTCAAGATGCAGAAGGAGATTACTCTTCTATTTTACAAACAGTAGATGGTGTTAGTATTGATATTCATGAAGTACAGGACGCTATTAATAGTGTCCAAAATACTTTAAATACTTCTTTTGATTTCTCTTCCTCTGGATTAGTAATTAAGTCTAGTGCTAGTGGTTATAATGTTCTAATTGATAGTAATGGACTGTATATCCGCAGTGGAACAACAAAGGTAGCTTGGATTGATTCAAGTACGTTGCATATTGGACAAGCAACTATTGAAACTTCTATGAAATTAGGAAAATTTTCTTTTCGCCCAGAAGACAATGGGAGTTTAAGTTTTGGAATTTTTTAAGTCACATGCTGGTTTCTTAGCATGTGACTTTTTATTTGACGTGGAAAGGAGCGTGATCTATGGCTTCAATTACATACAATCCGCGTATTAACTCCGTGAATCCTACTGTCACATTGACCGTAACTCAGACATCCCAAAGTGTTGCAAACAATACATCGACAGTGAATTATAGTCTTGTGATTAATCGTCCATCTGCTATTTCATCTAACGATTCAAAAAGTTTTAGTATTATCATTAATGGTTCTACGGTAAAATCTGGCACAACAACAATTGGTGGTAGTGGAAGTAAAACAATTGCTTCTGGCACTACTACTATTTCACATAATGCAGATGGTACTAAATCAATTAATTTTAGCTTTTCATTGACTATGAATATTAGTTGGAATGGTAGATATATCGGTACTGCATCCAAAAGTGGTTCTATGTCACTTTCTACGATCCCTAGAGCTTCTACTATTACCTGTAGCCCTACATCTGTGGCTTTAGGTGGAAAGATCACTGTTAGCATTAACAGAGCATCGTCATCTTTTACGCATACGATTCAACATGATTTTTATGTGGGAAGCTGGACTACAGTAGCAACAAAAACAACTTCTACCTCTGTTTCGTTTAATACATCTTTAAGTTGGGCTTCTATAGGTGGAATGAAAAATCAGACATCAGGGAATGGACGAATACGTTGTATTACATATAATGGGAATACGCAAATTGGCGAAAAAATTATTAACTTTCATTGTACTGTTCCTGATTCTGTCGTACCAACAATATCCTCTCTGTCTGTCAGCGATGCATCTGGATATTATAGTACATATAGCGGTTATGTACAAGGACAATCAAGACCCAAAGTGACGATTAGCGCCTCTGGAGCGCAAGGAAGTACTATTAGTTCTTACTCAACAAAAATTGGGAGTACATCTTATTCTGGTTCTTCTTTTACTGCTCCTGCAATTACCACTACAGGTACAATTACAATTACTGCCACCGTGAAAGATTCTCGTGGCAGATCTGCTTCTAAAAGCACAACTATTTCAGTGTTATCTTATTCTACTCCATCAATTGCTACTTTTACTGCAAGTCGAGTTAATAGTTCTGGTACTGCCTCTTCTTCTGGTACTTATCTAAAGATTTCAGCTACAGGATCTATTTCTTCTTTGAATAGCAAAAACAAAAAATCTTATTTAATTCAATATAAGGCAAGCACTGCAAGCAGTTATTCAAATTTAACATCTGGTACTGCTTCTTCTTATAGTATAAGTATTGAGACAGGAGCATTGGGGGGAAGTTTTGCAGCAACAACAAGTTATGAGATCAAACTAACTATTACTGATAATTTTACGAGCGTATCACGTACATTGACTGTACCTACCACTTCTTTGTTACTCAACTGGCGTTCCACGGGAAAAGGATTGGCCATTGGTAAAGCATCTGAAAAGGATGGATTCGAAGTCGCTTTACCCTCTTATTTTACTAGTACTGCTACATTTTCTGGAACAACAACTATAGGAGGTAAAAATGTTGGTACATATCTTTCTCAAGTTGATACGAATAAAAGTAACATCAGTAGTGTTACAAGTCGAGTAACTAAAATTGAGCAAAACATACAGGCATTTTCAATATCCGTCAGCATATCAAAAGCAAATACCTGGGAGACGCAGGTTGTGAAGTTCCCAAAAGCTTTTAAGAAAGCACCGATTGTAATTGTACAGGCACAGACTGGGCAGAATGATACCTCAGTA
>OJAC01001463.1_pt1 | contig 11158 bp, 8 predicted proteins | sample 1588701 | NCBI WGS metagenome assembly OJAC01 (sample SAMN03283256) | human gut metagenome | biome: human-associated habitat; material: feces | host: Homo sapiens | place: USA | collected 2013 | reverse complement strand
ACTGGCAGGAAAAATTTATATTTTTTCAATTGTCTACTTGACGGGGAGCGGTTCACTTATGACAGCCCAAACCATTCCGGCGCGGCGGCTCCCTATCTTGTGGATTGAAACGGAACACAACTGTCCCGTTGCTTCTGGTCATCGTGGCCAGAGGTGGGGCAAGGTCAAAGGACGGCGCTTTTGTGCCGTCCTTTCACGTTTCCCCACGGACAACGGGAAACCATCAAATCTATTCACATCGCTGATTTTTATAGGAGGTTTTCAGATGACGGAGGCAAGAGTCGGCTATCACAAGGAAGTCAAAACCGCGTCTTTTCAGGGCAAATCCATCACCGTGGAAAACCTGACCCCGATGCTCTCTCCCCGAGCACGGGATAAGCGCAAGCGTGAAATTGAAAGCTGTCTGTATGAGGTCTTTGTGAAGTATGCGCCGGGACGGGCGCAGATGCACTAATGCGGGACATCCTTGAGATGCGGGGCTGCCAGAGGTATAATATAGGTGTAAGGTTTGGTAGCTCCTACACTGAAAGGAGCACCAAATGATTATTCGTGAAGATGCCATTTATGGCAGACAGTCCGTTGACCGCAAGGACAGTATCAGCATTGAAAGCCAGATTGAGTTCTGCAAGTATGAGTTGAGAGGAGGCAATTTCCGCAAGTACACCGACAAGGGCTATTCCGGCAAGAACACCGACAGGCCCAAGTTCCAAGAGCTGATGGCCGATATTCGCCGGGGCTTGATCAAGCGCGTGGTGGTCTACAAGCTGGATCGTATCAGCCGTTCCATTCTGGACTTCGCAACCATGATGGAAACTTTTCAGGAATACAATGTTGAGTTCGTATCTTCCACGGAGAAGTTTGACACGTCCACCCCGATGGGGCGGGCCATGCTGAATATCTGCATTGTATTCGCCCAGCTTGAACGTGAAACCATCCAGAAGCGCGTGACCGATGCCTACTATTCCCGCTGCCAGCACGGTTTTCACATGAGCGGCGCGGCCCCCTACGGCTTCCAACTGGAGCCGACCACCATTGAGGGCATCCGCACAAAAATGATGAAGCCTGACCCGGAAACGGCAGATATTGCAAAGCTGATGTTTGAAATGTACTCTCAGCCCGCAACCTCTTTCGGGGACATCGCCCGTTACTTTGCCGACGAGGGCATCCTGATCTACGGCAAGGAAATGACACGGGGCTTTATCTCCCAGCTTTTGAGAAATCCCATTTACGCGCAGGCCGACCTCGATATGTACGAGTTCTTCAAAAGTCAGGGGACGGTGGTAGTCAATGAAGCGACAGATTTTGCCGGAACAAACGGCTGCTATCTCTATCAGGGCCGGGATGTGCAGGAAAGAAAAAACAAGCACCTGAAAGATCAGATACTTGTTCTTGCTCCCAGCGAGGGGCTGGTATCGTCTGATACATGGCTGCGCTGCCGGAAGAAGCTCATGGCAAACAAGACGTTCCAAGGCGGGCGCAAGGCAAAGAATACATGGCTTGCCGGAAAGGTCAAGTGTGGCCGCTGCGGGTATGCGCTTATGAGCGTCGGCAATCCGACAGGCGTTCAATATCTCCGCTGCTCCAAGCGGGCCGACAGCAAAAGCTGTGACGGCTGCGGGACGCTCCGTACACGGGAATTTGAAAGGTTCCTGTACGGCGAGATGGTCAAGAAGCTGTCCGAGTTCCAGACGCTGACGGCAAAGCGGGAAACGGTCAATCCAAAATTGACCGCGCTGAACATGGAGCTTGCCCGCGTGGAGGACGAGATTGAAAAGCTGCTGAATACTCTGACCGGGGCTAATGCTGTGCTGCTGTCCTATGCCAACAGCAAAATCGAGGAGCTGGACACACACCGCCAAGCCTTGACAAAAGAGATCGCGGCGCTGTCGGCGGAAATCATGTCCCCGGAGCAGATCGAGCGGCTGTCGGTCTACCTCAACCAATGGGAAGAAATTGACTTTGAGGACAGGCGGCAGGTTGCCGACGGCCTGATCTCACAGATCCGCGCAACCGACGAACACGTTTCGATTGAGTGGAAAATTTGACTTTTACTTATCCATCGCACACGACAAAGGGCTGTGTGCCCTTGTCAAGCGATGTAAATGTATGTTGCTAATTTTTCATGCGCAATCCAGTGGGACTTTTTCGTTTGAGAAGCTATTCGTTTCACCTTTATGATAATACTGCTAAGATGTATCCAGATGTTGGATTTTTACTGTAGGATGTCGGCGTCCTCCTGCGGAAGTATCCTAAGTGCAAGTATTATCCCGCTAAAACAGAGTCTTCCATTAATGACTTTAGGTACAGCTGCCGTTTTGGCATGCAGTCAACATATGAGAATAGATTTGAAGAAAATAACCTTTGGTCCAATGGATCAGAAGTTCATATGACAAGATCTATAGGATCACTTTTAGTTCAATGGACCAGAAGTGGTCTTTTTTTTACTTGTTTGTATAAAAACAATATCAGAGAAGGAAGATATTGCTCTGTCAACTTTGGCTATTAGATGGTTGTAGAGTGAAAAACGCTGATATTTTTTGCGGGTTAGGTAAGAATCACAAAATCACAGAAGTAATTGAAAATATTCCTTTGAAGGAATACAATATTATTATAATGTATGATAGTGTGTAGTGGATGATTACGGAGGAAAGGTATGGAATTATTAACAACGAGCGAGATGGCAAAAAAATGGGATATATCAAGAAGAAGAGTTACAACTTTATGCGCTGAGGGACGTATAGAAGGCGCAATTTTGAAAGGGAATACTTGGCTTATTCCAGAAAATACAGAAAAACCAGATGATCCAAGACGAGTCCGTAAAATTGAACAGAAGAAATGTTAGCATTGTGAATGAATAGATCTACTTAGGACTACGAGAAAGATAAAAAGTATTTTAGATGGTTTTATAACGCAAGAAAATGGAGGACAGTCTATGAAACTTGTAGTGTACAAAGGATTTGATGAAGAATTCCTATCAACGGTTAAAGAAGAACCATTAGTGGAAGGAACTATAACAACTAAGCTTGATGTTTTGAAATTCGATAAGAAAACGAGAAAACAACTGGATATAGCATTAATTTCTTTAGAGGAAAGTGATGAAGTTTGGGTTACATATTCGGAATATACTTTGATAAAAAACAGAGTGGATGATGCGATTGAAGAGGATGGATTAGAGCTTATTATATTTACCAATAATTTATATCCAGATTATTATCCGTTGCCGTTTGAATTAACTACCGATCTTATTGATGAGATTGAAAAAAATCTTAATTCTGATTCGACGGATGATTGTAGCAAAGAGTGCCAGAGATATTTAACTATATATAACACGCTGGTTAATGTTGATGGGGTATATTATGGAAGTTTTTATAACTATGAATATGAAAAAAATGATGCTATAGTTTCTAAACCATATTATTTAAATCAAATCGTTATTGAAGATGCACAGGTAAAATCGGATATTGACATATTTGTTAATGAAGATGTAGATACGTATCTTAGAGATTTGGCTCGTATTATTGAGTTAAAACCTTCTGTTATTGGCTTAAAAATGACAGAAGGATTGGTGTCAAAGAGAATTGTATTGTCTTTGCAGGCATATTGTGTGGCTAATAACATTCGATTAGTAAAATTTCATGAGCATCTTGAAGATGATGCACAAATGGAACAGGAACTTATTGATATCGCTAGGAATGATGTTCATATAGCAAATTTTACAGGCTTTAGATCAATTAAGTTTTATAAAAATCCAGATATTGATAAAGAGATTGTTGAAATATCACAGTCAACGTTAATCCAAGAGATCATTTATCAGGCTGAGAATTCATATAACACAGAAAAGGGACATTCTTTTAGGGATATTTTTATAACCGCATCTACTGGTGCAGGTAAATCAGTTATGTTTCAGATTCCTGCTATTTATTTGGCGAAGCATTATCAAAAGTTAACAATTATTATAGAACCAGTAAAAGCATTAATGCAGGATCAAAAAGAAAAGTTGATAAAGAACGGTTATACAAGAGTGGAGACTTTCAACTCTGATCTGATTTCTCAAGTTGAAAAGGAAGCTGTACTTAATCGTATAAAAGCTGGTGAAGTTGATCTTCTTTATTTGAGTCCAGAAACTTTACTTTCGTATTCTATTGAGACTATCATTGGTGATAGAGAAATTGGGTTATTGATTATTGATGAGGCTCACATTGTAACTACTTGGGGTATGGGTTTCAGACCAGATTATTGGCATCTTGGAGGATATATTAATAGATTAAGAAATCAGATTCAGACTACAGCAGGTAAAATGAGAAAAACTTATGACTTTCCAATTTGTGCATTTACTGCGACCGCCATTAATGGTGGTGTTGATGATTCAGTAAGTGATACGGTTATTAGTCTGTATATGGAGAACCCGGTAAAATTTATTGGCTATGTAAGAAGAGAGGATATTAAGTTTGATGTAAAGATGTGTGAAACTCGTAAACTTCCACAGACAGTTTATGAGTCTAAGAAAACAGAAGCAATGTCTTCTCGTATTGTGAAATGGCTTGCAGAAAAAGAAAAAACTATTGTTTATTTTCCTTACGCTCAGAATGCTTTTGATGCATCAAGAGGAGTGCGAGGTTTTGCTGGAATAAAAACAGATCCAAGAATCGGTGTGTTTACAGGAAAGAATGTAGATGAACTGAGCACAGAGACGTTTAATGAAAAGAAGAGAGAAACTTTTGAAAAATTCAGAACTGGTGAGCAGCCAATTATGTATGCCACAAAAGCATTTGGAATGGGTGTTGACATAGATGATGTACAGAATGTATATCATTATGCTGTTTCTGGCAATTTGTGTGATTACATTCAGGAAATTGGTAGAGTAGCAAGAAAGCCTGAAATGACAGGTGTTGCAATAACAGATTTCTTTTACAATGATATGACCTACATGAATAAATTATTTGGAATGTCTCGGATAAGACAGTACCAGATAAAGAAGGTCCTTGAAGGTATTTACGATGTTTATAAGAGTAAGAAAGGTGCAAGAAGTTTCCTGATATCGCCGCAATCATTTACATATATTTTTAATGGAAAAGGTGTAAAGGATGAGGGGCAATGCATTAATAAACTTAAGACGTGCTTATTAATGTTAGAGAAGGATTTTTATGATAAATATAACTTTAAGGTTATTATCTCAAGACCGCAGAGCGTGTTTACAAAAGCGTATGTTGTTATTGATAAAGAAAATGAGTCATTAGTTTTGAATTCGGAATACGGAAAGTGTTTTAGGTTCTTAGCTAGAGGTAGATACCAGGAGAGACAACCAGATGGTTCTTTATTGAGCGATACTGGAGATGTCTATACATTAGACTTAAAACAGGTGTGGGAGCAATTTCATGGTAATATTTCATTCCCGCAATTTAAATATTGGTATTTTAATGATTCATCAACTTCAAAAGATAAGATTGCCATTATGCCTTCCATCAGAAAGTATTTTTCACCAAGACAGAAAGTAAATATCGAAGCTCGCGGAGATCTGCTTTTGAATGAAATAAGAGAGAAAATTCTTGCTGATTTTGAATATATTGGTAACATCTTATATTCGGAATTCGGAAAGAACTATTTTACAACTGACGATTTTACAAGAATTATTAAAGAAAAATATGGAATGACTCAGGCTAGGATTATTGCTAATTCATTATTTGATTTAGTAGACCCTAATATGACATGTGTTAAAAGAAGAAGTAATGATAGCTCAGCAAAGAATTACTACTTGCTTTCAAATGGTAATTTTAAAGAATATATGCGTAAGGCAATTATAAAATCACTTATTGTAAACAAGATTACTAAGAGTAGTGAATCAAGTTATTCAAGTTACATGAGTATTGCAAATGATGAGTGGTCAAATATCGCGCTTAAATTGCTTTCGATTTTTGATTATATTTCTTACGAAATTCTTGGTGGAGAGGAACCGGAAATATTTATTCGTTTGAATGATCCTCAGAAGGTTAAGAATATAGTGCTCGGAAATACCTTTTACTCTAATAACTATGTTAATAGAGCCAAGCAGAAACATGATCGAGATGTTAGTGTTCTTTTGAAATTTTTCAATGGATTGAATACAGACAAAGAAAGATGGGATTATATTGAAGATTATTTTCTAGGATATGATGTTCTTTGTGAGTCAGAAACAGTGGTTGAACCAGTAAGCAATGTTGAAATGTCAAAAGCGATTGATAAAGAAAAATCGTATCCTACTCATCAGTATAAGAAATGGATGGATTTGAATTTATTTTTTGATGAAAACGATCATATTATTGTAGATAAGATAGCTGAACTTGGAGTTACGATTCCAGAATATTTAAGTACAGTTCTGAAGAAGTCTGACTGGGGAAACAATATCCTTATGTCTTGGCCTTCAAAGAATGTATTGATATGTCAACAGGATACAGCTGATCATATTCTATCAGGATTCAAAAAGAAAGGTTGGATTGCATACAGAATTTATGAGGTAGATATGGAAGAGATAAGTGAGGTGCTTAAATAGTGGCAAATATATATCCTATAAAAGAAGATTTATCGGAGGTACCATTTGCAGAACTTAAAGTATATGAAGCACTAGAAAAATTGGGAAAGAATTTTTATATCTTTCACTCTGTTCAGTGGCTAAAGAAAACAAAAAAATGGGCTGCTACATGGAAAGAAAATGATTTTTTGATTATTAATAGAAATTTGGGTGCTCTTGTTTTAGAGATTAAAGGAGGAGACATCGAGTATACAGGAACGGTATTTCATCAGATTAATACCCAGACTGAGGAAGTATCTGTTTTAGATCCTAAAAAGAAAAAGGATCCTTTATCACAAGCTATTGATGGGGCATACCACTATAGGCGCGTATTTGAAAAAATAACCAAGGCAACTGAAACAAGAATGGCATTGGACGATAGATTTCCGGTTGAAGTTGCTGTGTGGTTCCCAGGATGCAAAATTGGTGAGAAAATGAAGAAGTTTCCGCTTGCATACAGAGAGGCTGAACAAGCTGTACTTGATCTTAGTAGTTTTGATAAGGGAGCACAGGCAATATATGATATTTTCGATTTTTATGGTTCAAGGGAGAAAGTTGATATTACAGATGATGAATTCAATAAAATTCTTGAAGCGATTGCTTCTGATTTTGAATTAATAACTGCACCTGCAGTAAAAAAAGATGAGTTGGATCACGCGTTTTTGAAATTGACGCAGGAACAGACCGGACTTTTAGATTATATTTCTGAACAACGTTTTGCTACCATACAGGGGGTTGCTGGAACAGGTAAAACCTTGATTGCAAAAGAAGCAGCTAAAAATTTTGGAGAGGAAGGACGAAAAGTGTTGTTCCTTTGTTTTAATAAGTTCTTGTATGTTGATTTAAAAAAGAAGTACCCATATACGAACGTTACATACTACAATATTCATTCGCTAATTTCAGTATATAGTAATAATACTGAAGATTTATCAGATGCGAGCAAACGTGCGGAAATTCTTGAACGTATTAGTTGGGATGATTTAGATTTTGATGATGTTATTATTGATGAAGCGCAAGATTTTCATGATAGAGAGATTGTATATTTTAAAGAGTATGCTGAATTAAAAGATGGTAGATTTTTGGCATTCTTTGATAAAAATCAGGTCGTTCAGACAGAAAATGTACCTGAGTGGGTGGAAAAATCAGAATGTAGACTGTTGTTGACAAAAAACTGCAGAAATACTTATGAGATAGCGTTAACAGCCTATAACGTAATTGATGTTGAGCTTAACCAGAAGATACAAATGATGAATGGTGAAAAGACCAGCCTTGCCTTTGTCAAGGGGGATCCAATGGGTAAATTAGTTAAGCTTTTGAGAATGCTGACAGGTGATAAATATGGCTATGATTATAGCGATATAGTTATTCTTACATTGAAGACCGAATCGGAATCTATTATGAATAATATTTCAAAGATATCGGGTATTCCTATCACAAGAGAGAAAAGTAATTCATCAATTTTGTTTACTACAGCAAAAAAATTTAAAGGTTTAGAGAGCCGAGTTATTATTATTGTTGATATCGATGAATCTAGTTTCAATGATGAAAAGGAAAAAAGAAATTTTTATGTTGCATGCTCAAGAGCAACACAATATTTATCACTTATAGTGGAAGGCGACGATCAAAAAATCAAGAGTATTGCAGATGTCATAGCGGGACCTAATTTTGCTCCAAAGGGCAAGATTGCGATGAAGACTCAAGCAACACCTTTGAGGTTAGACTAAATAATGAACTATAAGGCGTTGATATGTTGAATGAATGGAATATATCTGCGATGAAATATCCCCTGCTATTATACGTTTTTTAGCATGTTTTCACCAATATTGCTTGGTACCTAACCGATTTTTCAAATAACATCTGATTCCAAGATATACTCCCTGAGAAAGTACGAAAAGCAATAGAAGATTTACGGAAAGTGCTTTTTTAATTGCTTCTCCAAAATAAATGATGACAGCAGTACTTGTCAGTATCATCAGTAGAGTAATAACATCCCAACAGTTTTTCTTATATAATTCTATAACCTTTATTTCTATCAGTATCGCCAGTATCCCTGTCCCTGCCACACATATTCCGACAACCAATATCAGAAATAACCAATATACCATTCCGGCTATAAAAGGATTTGGAATTTTTGTGCTAATCTGTGCCACAGATTGCCCGGCATCAATTGTCCAACCGATAAAAGTTTGTAGGGTAAACGGTAGAATACGAGTACCTTGACAAATAGCAGACCGCTTTTGCGGTCTGTTTATTTTCCGCTGGCTTTTTGCGGCTTTCTAATGTTTTCGGGCAACATATCTGACCATGGCAGAAGTTCTGCAAGAAAATCTATGTTTTTGTCATCTACATGTTTGGGAATCTCCGTAAGCAGATATTCGAAATAATCGAAAGGTTTCAGGTTATTCGCCTTTGCAGTTTCTGCGATACTGTAGATGATCGCTGAACTATTGGCTCCATTGACCGTATCGATCATCTCCCAGTTTTTCTTCCCTATACAGAATCCACGGATCGCACGTTCGCTGGCATTGTTGTCTATTGGAACATCCCCATCTTCCAGAAAGACTTTCAGGTAGCTTTCCTGGTTCAGTGCATATGTAAATGCTTCCCGTATTTTACCGTTCTTTGGAATCTTAGGTTCATTCTGTTTCAGGTACGCAAAGAAAGCATCCACCAGTGGTTTTACCACAAGCTGACGCTGCATGAGCCTGTCTTCCGTAGAAAAATCAGACAGTTTTCCCTCTTCCCGGTAAATGGCCTGTATCTGTTTCATGATCAGATGCAGGATCGATTCCTTTCGGTGTGCTTTTGGTATCACTTCCAGTGCATCGTTAAACCTGCGCCTGCAGTGAACCCAGCAGCCTGCAATCTTCAGATCCTCACGCTCCTTTTCCAATGTATGATATACCTGGTACCCATCCGTAACACAGATCCCGGTGTAATCCCTCAGGAATTCCCGGGGATGGGATGCATTACGCGTTTTCTGGTATTCATAAAGGATGATCTGACGATCCCGGTACATAAAGCCGGACCGGTACACCCACATGTAACTCTGGCTGCCGGCAGGACGCCCGTCCTTATTTACAAGTACAGGAGTCTCATCTGCCTGTATCACATGATAATCATACAGAAGTTTATGCAGATGATCATACATGGTTCCCAGATATTCTTCCCCAAGACGGATCATCCAGTTCGCCATGTTCTGTCTGGTAATGGCAAGCCCGTACCTTTCGAATTCTTTTTCAAGACGGTAGAGAGGTACCGCATTTACATACTTACCATTTATGACTGCAGCAGCAAGGGACGGGGATACAAGGCTTCCATGAAGCAGATTTCTGGGATGGGGTGCCTTTATCATGTGTTCATCCAGTTTACTGGAATAAACGCCGATATGATGTTCCTCTATCACGACACTGGCCGGAATGAACTGATAACATCGGGAAATGGCATCCGGAAGCTGTTTCCATCCGTTTTCACCAAACTCAGCCGTCAGTTCTTCCTCTTTCAGATAGTGATCAATACGTTTTACTGTCAGCCCTGCTATATCAGCCGCTTTTTTCCCTGGCTGTTTTTTCTTTTTGGGTGCTTTCAGTTCCAGGTCATCAGGTTCCGGTGCATCCAGGTCGCAGACTGCCTCTGCTTCATTAAAGAATACGATAGTCCCGTCTACTTCCATGAAACGTATCTGTTCAGGATCCGCCATTTTTTCGCTGGATCTGCCAAAACGGTTCTTCTGGAAAAGGACCATCTGTTCCATCATCAGCTGCATCCTGTCATTTAAGGCCTGCGTTTGCCTGGACAATTCTTCCATCTGTCCCTGCATCCCAAGAAAAAGCTCTATCAGCAGATCCTTATCAAACTTATTCAGTTGTTCTTTTGTGTACTTGATCGTCATAACCGGAACTCCTGTCTTTATACTGATTCCGATTATAACAGGATTTTTGTATTTCCGCCAATCCTTCAGATATGGGCTTTCGTCATAATGACGGTGGATAATACATCTGGAAAGCCGTTGTTTTACAGCTTTTCAGATGTATTATCCACAACAGTTTTTCTATTCACACGATAACAAATGGAATGAGAAGAGACTGTTTGTGGATAACCTTTTTCATCCGGTTGATACACATCATTTTTACAGTTTTGGTACTTTTTTATTTTCGGCATTTTGCACAGGCTACATAATGCGGGGTGTCTCTTTCAGCTCAGAGATCGGATGGCGTGCAACGATCTCCAGTCCCTGCATCAGCATACGGTACTGGTCGTCTGTGATCGCCATTGCCTCATCTGCCGAGCGGGGCCACCGGAATGCACCATTATCGAGTCTCTTGTACATAAGGAGAAAACCATCGCCTTCCCAGAGCAGTGCTTTGATCCGGTCACATCTTCTTCCACAGAAAAGAAACAGTGTATTTTTGTCGTAAGGATCAAGCTTAAACTGAAAGCGTACGATCGTTGCCAGTCCATCGATCCCACGACGGAGATCCGTAAATCCCATCGCCAGATACACCTTTTTAAACCCGGAAGCATCTGCATCATTCAGCATGGGTAAAAGCCTTTATGAAATGGCAGAGCATTTCCGGTGAAGTACCGGAAAATATCTCAGCTGACAGTCCCCTG
>OJAC01001454.1_pt1 | contig 11230 bp, 10 predicted proteins | sample 1588701 | NCBI WGS metagenome assembly OJAC01 (sample SAMN03283256) | human gut metagenome | biome: human-associated habitat; material: feces | host: Homo sapiens | place: USA | collected 2013 | reverse complement strand
GTTGCAAATTTCGGAAGCCCGTTTTTAGCATAATTTTGACGCTTTAGTATTTCCCGCCGACGGAACCTGAACAGGAACGGCTTCCTACTTTTTATGCAGGTCCGGGTCGTCGTGCCTTTCTGAATTAAATCCCAATTACCCTAAATACACAACCTTATCTTCCGGCTCTGCGGCTGGTTCCATATCGATCAGGTACAGTACCGGCTGTTTATTTCCAAAGGAACTTACTGCCTCGTACTCGAACCTTGCACGGATCTGCATCCAGGATTTTGCTTTTACATCGATCTTCTTTTCTGCTTTACATGGATATCCGTAATAACGTACATCTTCCGCGCAGCATGTCATGATCTCTCTGACCGGAACGAACATATTGTCCGGCATTCCCTTCGGGCGGAAGATCTGTCCTTTGAAGTCGATTTCTTTATGCAGATATAATTCCGGATGATCATATGCATCCACATACCACACACCAAAATCAACATCATCCAGTACGATCTTATCTCCTTTTACATCATATGGGAGATCTTCTTCGGATGGCTCGATGATCTTGCCTTGCATATCTTCGAAGATCAGCTGTGCCATCGGATTCTGTACCTTCAGTGCACGTCTGAATCCGGATCTGTTAACACCATCTGCACATCTGTTAACAACGATCAGCTCAGACTCTGTGAGCTGTTCCATCAGCATATTTCTCATATTCATCAGATACATATCCAGTGTTGTACCATTTACGGTAGAGTATACTCCCTGAAGTTCGAAACTTCTCGGGTATCTGATTGAAAGCAGATCCTCCAGCTTCCACATTCCATTGTACTCAATGATAATCTGTGCCGGATGATAGTTTCTTTCACAGTTTTTGAAAAATACAGTGTTCAACTGGTCAAATTCTTCGATTTTCAGAACTGCCATATTTTTTTCTTTTAAATATTCTTCCGGATACTCTTCTTCTCCTTCTTCACAGAGAAGTAACAGTGTAAGTCCCGGTTCAATCCATTCCTGTTCCATCAGGGTATCCTTGATCATGGTTGTCTTACCACTGTCTAAGAATCCCGTAACGATAAACATAGGTGTTGCCATACTCGCACCTCTTTCTTTTATGGTTATATTGTGATTTTTGGCTCCATAATAATATGGAGCCAATTATTAGTATCCTATACGTGGAATAATTTCAGAAGGTCGTCCTCTTTCAGGTCTGTTCCGATTACACAGATACGTCCTGTGTAGTCCGGCTGTCCTTCTCTTACTTCGTACTCTTCCGGTACTAAATCGAACTGTTTCCATGATCCGTCTGTCATCTGGATAATACCTTTGGAACGAAGAATTGTTCCGTAAGATGTTGTCTCTGACAGTGCCTTCAGCAGATAATCCAGTTCTTCTTCGGTATATTTATGAACAGTCTCTTTGCCCCAGCTTGTAAACACATCATCTGCATGATGATGGTGATGATGATCGTGATCGTGTCCACAGCAGCAATCGTGATCATGGTCATGATGATCGTGGTCATGGTGATCATGGTCACAATGGTCGTGATCATGATCGTGATCTTCATGATCTTCAAACAGGCTCTCAATCTCAGCACCCTTTGTCAGTGCATGACTGATTGCCTCTTTGCCAAGCTCATCCCATGGTGTAGAGATGATCGTTGCTTCTGCATTTTCTTCACGAAGTGTGTGTACGCATTCTTCTACTTTTTCATCTGTCATCATCTGTGTACGGCTTACTACGATTGTTGACGCATGCTCTACCTGATCTTTGAAGAATTCTCCAAAGTTCTTCATGTACATTTTTGCCTTTTTACCATCTACAACTGTGATTCTTCCGTCAATTTCAATGTCCGCATCTTTTTCTACAGCTTCAATTGCTCTTGCTACGTCAGATAATTTTCCAACTCCTGATGGCTCAATGATTACACGGTCCGGATGATACTCATCTAATACTTTTACCAGAGCTTTGCTGAAGTCACCAACCAGTGTACAGCAGATGCATCCTGAGTTCATCTCTGTAATCTCGATTCCTGCATCTTTTAAGAATCCGCCATCGATACCGATCTCGCCAAATTCATTCTCGATCAGCACAAGTTTCTCTCCTGCCCATACATCACTGAGCAGCTTTTTGATAAATGTAGTTTTTCCTGCTCCGAGGAATCCTGAAATAATATCTACTTTTGTCATGTTTATTGCCTCTTTTCTATCTATTTTCAAAATTAATAAAAGTCCCGACACATATATTATCACAAACAGCGGGTGGTTGCCAGTCCCCCAATTCTAATATTTTTCTCAACTTTTTATAAATCACCCGCAAACTCTGCTGCCTGCTGCTCATTATAGATATTTGGATTGCAGACAATTTCTTCTTGTACACATAGTAGAGTAAAAAAACGATATCTGTACCGGATGGTACAGATATCGTCTGCTTTTTATGATTATTCTAAAATGTTCTTATAATAATCCGCCGATTGACAGGAACAGTGGTGCAAATACCAGTGATACAACTGTCATCAGTTTGATCAGGATGTTGATAGATGGTCCTGATGTATCTTTGAACGGATCACCTACAGTGTCTCCAACTACAGCTGCTTTATGAGCCTCGCTTCCTTTTCCACCGTGGTTTCCATCTTCAATGTATTTCTTAGCGTTATCCCATGCTCCACCTGCATTAGACATGAAGATTGCCATCATAACACCTGTTACAAGTGCTCCTGCAAGAAGTCCGCCAAGCGCAGAAGGTCCAAGAAGGATTCCGACTACCAGCGGTGCAAGTACTGCCATGACACCAGGAACCAACATTTCTTTTAATGCTGCTGTTGTTGAGATTGCAACGCATGACTTGTAATCTGGTTTTTCTGTACCCTTCATGATTCCAGGCATTGTCTTGAACTGACGTCTTACTTCTTCGATCATCTGGTATGCTGCTCTTGATACAGATGACATTGTCATAGCTGAGAACAAGAACGGAAGCATTCCACCGATCAGCATTCCGATGATTACACGTGAGTCAAGGATATCAATTGACTTAAGATGTACTGCTTCTGCGTAAGATACGAACAGAGCAAGTGCTGTCAGGGCTGCAGATCCGATAGCAAAACCTTTACCCATAGCTGCTGTTGTGTTACCAACGGCATCCAGTTTGTCAGTGATCTGACGAACGTGTGGATCAAGCTCGGACATCTCTGCAATACCACCGGCATTGTCAGCGATCGGTCCATAAGCATCTACAGCTACTGTGATGGCTGTTGTAGAAAGCATTCCTACAGCGGCAAGCGCGATACCGTAAAGTCCGCATGTCTGGTAAGCAATAAAGATACCAACGCAGATCAAAAGGATCGGGATTGCTGTAGATTTCATACCTACTGCGAGACCACTGATGATGGTTGTTGCAGATCCAGTCTCTGACTGTTCTGCGATTTCTTTTACTGATTTGTAATCTCCGGACGTATATACTTCTGTGATGATACCGATCAGAAGTCCTACGATCAGACCAGCTACGATAGCGATTGCTGCCTTAAAGTCTCCGAAGAATACTTTACTGAGTACACAAGATACGATCAGTACCAGTGCACTTGCTACATAAGAACCAGTCTTTAATGCTTTGTGTGGATTTGAATTCTCATCACCTTTTACAAAGAATGTTCCAAGGATAGATGCAACCAGTCCGAGTCCTGCGATCAGAAGCGGGAAGATTGCTCCCTCAGCTTTATAATACACGATTCCAAGTGTCAGTGCAGAAACGAGTGCTCCTACATAAGACTCAAAAAGGTCTGCTCCCATACCTGCAACGTCACCTACGTTATCTCCTACATTGTCAGCAATAACGGCCGGGTTACGCGGGTCATCTTCCGGAATACCAGCTTCCACTTTACCTACAAGGTCAGCTCCTACGTCAGCAGCTTTTGTATAGATACCACCACCAACACGGGCAAACAGAGCGATTGAAGAAGCTCCTAAACTAAATCCTGTAATAATATCAACGTTTTTAGTCAGAATGTAAATCATGCTGACACCAAACACACCAAAACCAGCTACACACATACCCATTACAGCTCCACCGGAGAATGCAATTGAGAGTGCTTTGTTCATTCCTTTTTCTTTTGCTGCATTTGCAGTTCTTACATTTGCCTTAGTAGCTACTTTCATTCCACAGTAACCTGCAAGCGTAGAGAACAGAGCTCCTACTACGAAGCATACAGCAGTGATCCAGTTCCCGATTCCTACTCCGATGAGTATAAATAATACAGCAACGAAGATGATCAGAATCTTATACTCTGCTGTCAGAAATGCCTGCGCACCGTCACTGATAGCAGCGGCAATTTCTTTCATTCTGTCGTTTCCGGCGTCCTGTCTTCCTACTCTTGCTGCCAGATAAGCTGCAAAAAGAAGTCCAAGAATTCCAAATACCGGAACAAGGTACAATAACATTTCCATAAATTCTCTCCTTCCGTCCGACTTTGTCAAATTCATGTCAGACAGGTATATCTTAACATATTCTTAACTTTTGATGGCATTATTTTTTATTTTTGTACGTTATTCCGATTATTTTCTGTGTATTGTCCAAATTTCCGACCTTTCATTGATTATTTATAATCTATTTTTACCAATAACTTTCTTGTATAGAAGATTAATTATAATCTATCTTCATAAGCACAAGCCCATTCGGTGGTGCCGTCGCTCCCTCTGAAGTATGAACTTTTGCATCCAGAATTTCCTTTACCTTTTCCGGAGTATAGAATCCTCTGCCAACGCGGATCAGGACTCCCGCAATAATACGAACCATATTATAAAGGAAACCATTTCCTGTAATACGAAGCACGATTTCATCGTCTTTTTTCTCAATTATCAAATCATACACCGTCCGGACGGTATCCTGCGTATTCGTTCTGATATTACAGAAGCTTACAAAATCATGTTCTCCAACCAAATATTTTGCACCGGCACGCATAGCCTCAACATCCATTGGAAACGATACGAACGTACAATATCTTGTCTTTAACGGATTTGGTACCGCCGCATTGTATATATGATATTCATAAGTCTTTGAAATATTCTCCTGATATCTCGGATGCCAGTCTGCCGGAACTTCATCGGACCTTACTACTACAATATCTTCCGGAAGCCTCTGGTTCAATGCATACGCAAATCTCTCAGGCGGAATGGAAGATTCTGTATCGAATACCGCTACATTTCCCAGTGCGTGTACCCCTGAATCAGTCCTGCTTGCCCCGATAATTCTGATTTCTTCCCCGGTAAGTCTTGCTAATGATTTATTCAGTTTTTCTTCAATCGTAACTCCATTTGGCTGGACCTGCCAGCCGCAGTAATTAGTTCCATCATATGCTACGAATATTCTGATTCTTTTCATGATGACCTCCACACAATCTGATACAATTATTTTTTAGTAACAAGATTACATAAATTTGGGACGGAGGTTTTTTAATTCCTCCGTCCCTGTATACATTTTAAAACACCCAAATATGCACCGGCACGCATCTTCCGATCACCACCACCAAAATCACATAAGCAATTACAGTAATATATGCCATTCTGTCTTCTTTATGATATTTTAACGGTTTCATCTTTGTGCGTCCTTCGCCGCCACGGTAACATCTCGCTTCCATCGCCATTGCCAGATCATTGGCTCTTCGGAATGCCGATACGAACAACGGAACCAGAATCGGTATCATACTCTTTGCTTTCTGAATCATATTACCGCTTTCCAGATCAGCTCCTCTTGCGATCTGTGCTTTCATGATCTTATCGGTCTCTTCCAGAAGGATTGGAATAAAGCGGAGTGCAATCGACATGATCATCGCAATCTCATGTACCGGAACATGGATCTTGTTCAGTGGTCCAAGTAACTCTTCGATTCCATCTGTCAGCTCGTTCGGAGTCGTTGTAAATGTCATAAGCGACGAGCCGATGATCAGGTAGATCAGACGAATTGCCATATATACCGCAGTCCTTAATCCCCCTTCTGTAATCGTGAAGATCCACGCGTGAAACAGTACTGCCCCGTCTCTTGTAAGAAACAGATTGAACAACACTGTAATCATCAGAAGCATGATGACTGGTTTCAATCCCCTTACAATAAAGGAAAACGGAACTCTTGACATTTTAATAATAATGATCAAGAACAATGTTGTCATCACATATCCCGGAATGCTGTTGAATAAAAACAATGAAATCAGATATAACAGCGTCCCCACCAGTTTCACTCTTGGATCTAATCTGTGTAATACACTCTTTGCCGGATAATATTGTCCGATTGTAATATCTCTTATCATATCTTCTTCTCCAGTGCCTGCATAATCTCATCTGCCGCTTCTTCTACAGTCGTTACATTTACCTTGACTGGTAAACCTTTTTCTTTCAGATCATGCATGATATACGTCACCTGCGGAGCTGCAAGTCCGATTTTTTCCAGTTCCTGATAATGTGCAAATACCTCTTTCGGCGCACCATTATACATTACAGACCCTTTGTTCATCACAATGATCCGGTCTGCATATCTTGCAATATCTTCCATACTATGTGATACCAGAATGACCGTCATATCACTCTGCTTATGCAGGTATGCGATCTGATCCAGAATGTCATCTCTTCCCTTTGGATCAAGTCCCGCCGTCGGCTCGTCAAGAACCAGCACTTTCGGACGCATTGCCAGAACTCCTGCGATCGCTACTCTTCGTTTCTGACCGCCCGAGAGCTCGAACGGAGAAGATTTATAATATTTTTCTTTCAATCCTACCAGTTTCAGTGCTTCCAACGCACGCTTTTCACACTCTTCTTTGCTCAGCCCCTGGTTTTTCGGTCCAAAACACACATCTGTCAGTACGTCAATCTCGAACAACTGATACTCCGGATACTGGAACACCAGTCCTACCTGATTACGGAGTGCACGCATATCATATCCATTTTGGTAAATGTTCTCTCCATTATAATACAGCGCACCGTCCGTTGCTTTCACAAGTCCGTTCAGATGCTGGATCAGAGTCGATTTTCCCGATCCGGTATGACCGATGATTCCCACAAATTCACCGTGTGGAATCTCCAGGCAAATGTCTTTGAGTGCATGTTTTTCGTATGCAGTCCCTGGACTGTATACATAATTCAAATGTTCTATCTTAATTGCAATGTCTGTCATTTCTTCTCACCATTTCTCACATCAAATGTTCTATTGTTGTAAATGCGTAATTGCTTCTACCAGTTCTTCTTTTCTTAAGATTCCTTTTGGAATATCCAGTCCACGTTTTCGAAGTTCATCTGCCAGGATTGTCACCTGTGGTACATCCAGGCGATAGCTCTTAAGCTCATCCACCCTTGAGAATATCTCTTTCGGAGTTCCCTCCATCACAACTTTGCCGTGATCCATTACAAAGATCTTATCCGCATCTACTACTTCTTCCATATAATGCGTAATCAGAATTACTGTAACATTCTTCTGTTTTCTGAGTTTGTGGACCGTCTTTAAGACTTCTTTTCTTCCAACCGGATCAAGCATCGCCGTTGGCTCATCCATAACGATGCATTTGGGTTCCATTGCTACAACCCCTGCAATTGCAACCCTCTGCTTCTGTCCACCGGAAAGCTTATTCGGAGAATGATGTCTGTACTCGATCATTCCAACTGCTTTCAGGCTTTCTTCTACACGCTGCCAGATCTCATCTGTCGGAACTCCCAGATTTTCCGGACCAAATCCTACATCTTCTTCTACTACAGTACCGATGATCTGATTATCCGGATTCTGAAACACCATTCCTGCCGACTGTCTTACGTCCCAGAGTTCTTCTGGATTACTTGTATTCTTTCCATTCACCCATACGGAACCTTCTGTCGGAACTAAAATTGCGTTTAAATGCTTCGCAAGCGTTGATTTACCGGAACCATTGTGTCCGAGAACTGCTATAAACTGTCCTTCTTTTGCTTCAATATCCACTTCATCAATAGCACGCGATGTTCCAATCACATTGCCTTCTTCATCACGTTTTTCATATTCATATACTAATTTTTCTGTCTGGATCATTTCCATCTTTTATTTTCCTCCGCGTCATATGTGTTGGAAGTTGCTATGATTCTGCTGTTTCGTTTCTTTTTTTTATGTTTTTCTTATGCTTTTTCCGGTTCCGGATACTCTGTTCCCATTGTATCAACGGTTACTTTTTTCATCTTCTGCTCATCAAGCGGTCTGTCACTGTAGTCTGTATCTGTCTCAGCAATCTTATTTACAATATCCATTCCTTCGATGATCTTACCAAATGCAGCATATGCACCGTCCAGATGTGGTGCAGCTTTATGCATGATAAAGAACTGTGAACCTGCTGAATCCGGATGCATAGCTCTTGCCATAGAAAGTACACCTTCTGTATGTGCAAGATTATTTGCGAAACCGTTCTGAGCAAACTCTCCTTTAATTGTGTATCCCGGGCCTCCCATTCCTGTTCCGTCCGGGCATCCTCCCTGGATCATAAATCCATTGATGACACGGTGAAAGATCAGTCCGTCATAATAACCTTTCTTCACCAGTGAAACAAAATTATTAACTGTATTCGGAGCAACTTCCGGGTACAGTTCTGCTTTCATAATATCTCCATTTTCCATCTCAATTGTTACGATTGGATTTGTCATTTTATTTTCCTCTTTTCTTTTTGTTATCTACAGGACCTGCCACTGGCAGCTCCTTATGAACGCATAGCATTACAAAAGCGCCGGCAAAACCGACGCTTCCATTTTAGCGGATAAATCCTTATCCGTAAAGACTTCTATATCATTTTTATGGATTATTCACTTTTTTCAAAATAAAATCCATCAAACTTGTATTTGAATACACGATAAATAAATTTCTCATAATCCATCTTATAAGTTACAATTGCTTTATGATCTGCATCATACTCTGTAAAAGTCCCCTTTAATCCCGAATCTACAAGTACATTATCTCCTGTTTCCTGCGCACTGCTGACATATCCGGAATAAGGTACTTTAAACGAATCTACAAGTTCAAATGTACCTTCATTTTCATCCACCAGATATTTGTAATACTTGGAATTCTTTCCGTCAACCGCAGAACTTACTTTCAGACCTATCGACGACCAGTCATAATCCGGTCTTGTCTCACTGATTCCAATATTATTATCAAACATATACAGATAATACTGCCCGTCCGCAAGGCTTTCATCTGTCTCATATGTGATCGTATGCTGGCCACCCTGTATTGTAAAATCTCCTTTCTTATTCAGCAGAAGACTTACATAAGAAGTATCTTTCCAGAAATCTTTTTCACCGATCATATAAGAAACCACCGGCCCGTCATAGATATTATCTACTTTGATGATTGTTGACGTCTCTCTTGAACTTAAAAGTACTGACCCATTTCCTATATACTGAATCGTGTTGATATGCATCCAGTCCAGTTCATCGGAAGAATTTTTCACACAGGTCTTTTTATATTCGCCAAACAGATCTCCCAGATCCAGTACCTCTGTCACCTCACCGGAATTTACATCCAGTTTCAACACGATATCTTCCACGCTGTCCTGCGTCGTATCAGTTGCAAGAATCAACATATTTCCATTTTCATCAAACACATAATCATGGTACAATTTGTAATTGCCAAGATCATATACCTTTGTTACCTGCCCAAGACGGTTCACCTGTGCCATCTTCTTTTCGGAAATACTGTAATACATCGAATTCTCGTCAAAGATAAGCCTGTGACTTCGGTATCCCAGAAGAGGAACTTCTCCTCTTAAGACTCCGTTATTGTCATAATAATACATAAAATCCATAGAAGGACTGTCATTTCCAAGTACCACATACAGCCCGTCTTCTAACTTGTCCGCACTTTGTTTTACATCCGTATCAAGCTGTACTGCCTCTTCTCCATACAGACTTCCCATCTCATATACGATTTCCTTCGTATCCGTAGAACCGTCTTCATTCGTTATATAGAATGTAATCGTATTCTCCGTATCCGGGATCAGACCGATCACCTGAAATTCATGCTCTTTCTGATACTCTTCATCCTGATATACATTTCTGCTAAAGTCGGCAATATCATCCTCCTTTACATGAATCGTATAAGAAACTTTCACCGCCGAATCTGTCTCAAAATAAACATACAATGACTGTGTATTGGTTCCAAAAGGATTGTATTCGATCAGCATATTACTCAGTGTATACTCCTGAGATTCTTTTTTCTTTTCCAGTTCGTCCGCTATTTTCTGCTGCTCTTCTGCATTGTATGTTTTTTTGATCTTCTCGTAGATTTTTTTCTGTTTTTCATTCATTACATTTGCTTCATTATCTGACTTTTTCTGTTCTTTCTTTTCATCAGACTCTGAAACCTGTTCTTTCTTCGTTGTGCTCTTCTCTTTCGTGTCTGCATTTGCACACGCTGTCATTCCCATCGCAAGTATCATAGCCAACATTCCTGCAGTCATGATTCGCTTTTTCACTTTTTCTATCCCACCTTTTTATTATTTTTTCACAGTTATAAATATTCTAACAAGAATTTGTGTTAAAAATATGAAATATGGTCATTTTTATTTTAATTATTCGTTTTGGCTCTGCACCTCCGTATTTTTCAACTCATATATTACGATTCCACCTTTTTCTTCACAGCCCGTTTTCCACAACTCCATTAGATCCAGTCTGACTTTTTCCCCGTAAGTAGCCACATCGATCCACATACCCTGTTCATTCTTTTCATATCCGACCACAAGAAACCAGTGCCAGATGAAATCTTTGTACTTTTCAACATTCAAATGTCTCAACATCAGATATGGTACCGGAAGTCCCTTATCAATCTGTTCGCATATGATCTTCTCTGCCTCTTCCACAGTACCTGTCCCGTCGAATTTTTCCATATCAATCTGATAATCCGTTCCATATTTTTCATTCACATCTGAAATATATTTTGCCAGACCTTCAATATACCATTCCGGCTTTTTTACACCCTGAACTCTTGGACGGATGTATGGTTTCATAATCTGACTGAATTTTTTGTATGCTTCTTTATCCATCTGTTCAAGATCGAACGGATATAATTTTTTCATTCCCTTATATTTTGCCAGATAAATACAGCTGTCACATGCCGTTGCAGCTCCACATCCACCAACATTCATAACAATATTCGTGAACCAGTCCTGATTTCCTCCGAATTCTCCATCAATCATAAAATATTCCAGTTCTTTTTTCATATCTGCTCACCTGTCCTGTGTACGCAATGGGCGGGGATTGCA
>OJAC01001410.1_pt1 | contig 11596 bp, 6 predicted proteins | sample 1588701 | NCBI WGS metagenome assembly OJAC01 (sample SAMN03283256) | human gut metagenome | biome: human-associated habitat; material: feces | host: Homo sapiens | place: USA | collected 2013 | reverse complement strand
TATATATCGACATATAATACGCAAAAATAAAGACCGCGCCTTAAATTGGCGCGGTCCTTTACCCTGCTGTTTACCGGTATATTAGTATTTAAATACAGCAACTCCGTAAGGCGCAAGTGGATAAGCAAATGAAAATGGTCTGCCGTCACACTCTGATTTGACTGCCTTATAGTCCAGCTTCTTATATGACTGTTTTGCTGCCTTGCCTCTGCCCTTTGCAGCCTTCTTTACAGGCTCTTTTACCGTTTTTCCGGTAAACTTAGGATCCTCACTATCTAAAACGAGCTGATATGTCTTGTGCTTTGGCACTCCGACTCTGTAATCAGGTCTCTCTACCGGTGTGAAATTGATGACAAAGAGCATATTATTCTTGCCATCCTTGCTCTTTCTGATAAAGCTGAAGATGCTTCTGTCTGCATCGTTTGCATTTATCCATTCAAAGCCTTCCCAGCTTGAATCCAGCTCATACAGACAGCGGTTTCTCCTATAGAGGTGAAGCAGCTCCTTTACCCAGTTCTGGATCTTTTTATGCTCCGGATTCTCAAGCAGGTACCAGTCGAGTTCTCTTTCCTCACTCCACTCCTGCTTCTGTGCAAACTCCTGTCCCATGAAAAGAAGCTTCTTTCCACAGTGTCCCATCATAAATGCATATCCTGCCATGAGGTTCTTGAATTTATCCCCTTCTAAGCCCGGCATTTTGTTGAGCATAGAACACTTCAGATGTACCACCTCATCATGTGACAGTACCAGAATATATTTCTCACTCTCATTATAGCTCATCGCAAATGTCATCTTGTTGTGGTTATTTTTACGGAAATATGGATCCAGCTTCATATAATCAAGGAAGTCATGCATCCATCCCATGTTCCACTTGTAGCTGAAGTTCAGTCCGTCTTCCTCTACCTTGCCTGTTACCTTTGGCCATGCGGTAGACTCTTCGGCTATCATTACAGTTCCGTGATTTCTTCCAAGTATGAGTGTATTGATATGCTTGAAAAACTCTACTGCCTCGAGGTTCTTATTTCCTCCAAACTTGTTTGGCACCCACTGTCCGTCGTTCTTTCCATAGTCAAGATAAAGCATTGACGCAACTGCATCCACACGGAGTCCGTCTACGTGGTAATTTTCTATCCACATCAATGCACTTCCGATAAGGAAGTTCTTTACTTCATTCTTACCGTAGTCAAATATCTTTGTGCCCCAGTCGGGATGCTCTCCCTTTCTTGGGTCTGCATACTCATATGTGGCTGTTCCATCGAAATTGGCAAGTCCATGCGCATCCTTTGGGAAATGTGCAGGTACCCAGTCGAGGATTACTCCGATATTATTTTTATGGCACTGATCAACAAAGTATGCAAAATCCTCAGGCTTTCCATACCTCGATGTAGGTGCATAGTAGCCTGTCACCTGATATCCCCATGAGCCATCAAACGGATACTCTGAAATACCCATAAGCTCAATATGTGTATATCCCATAGTTTTCACATAGGATACGAGTGATTTTGCAAGCTCCCTGTATGTATAAAAGCCCTCATCATCCCTGCCCGGATGTCTCATCCATGAGCCCGGATGGCACTCATATATAGCCATAGGTGAAGAATATACATCAGCATCTGACTTTGCTGCTCTCTTATCCATCCACTCTTTGTCAGTCCATGTGAAGTGCTCGATATCTGTGATGATTGACGCTGTTCCCGGACGAAGCTCTGCGTAGTTTGCGTATGGATCCGCCTTGTACAGCTTATCACCCTGTTCAGTGACTATAATAAACTTATACATCTGACCCTTTTGCGCTCCCGGTACAAAAAGCTCATACACTCCCATGGTTTCCGGCTCTACACGCTTCATCTCATGACTGGTCTCATTCCAGTCGTTAAACTCACCAAACACGTATACTTCCCTCGCATGTGGCGCCCAGACGTCAAAGCACACTCCTTTTTTTCCTTTGCGCTCAGCTAAGTGAGCACCCATCTTCTTGTAGATGTCATAGTGTGTTGCCTGACCAAACAGGTAACAATCCATTGCTGTAAAATTACACATATATATACCCCCCATAAGTATTTATTTTTCCCTGAAATGATCCTCTTTGAGTACAATTCGGTCATCATCTGTATATCGCTTGGCTGTCAGAATACTTATAGCCTTCTTCAGTCCGCTGTGAGCCTCCCTGTCTATGGCCTCGTCAATTATATCCTTGACCTCTGTCAGAGTGGTAGCCTGGTCTATCCTCTCAATATTGCTGATTCTGTTATGCAATGCCAGAATAGCCATCTCATCTATCTTGTACCCAAGCTCTGCAGAGTACGATTTGGCAAACAATACGAGTTCATCATTTGTAAAAATAGGAACCGATATCTTTTCCGTGAACTTGGATGCAAAGCCCTCATCCATTGAGAGAGCCTTCTTTATACCCTTTGATGTATCCTCAAGTATATAGAGTGTTCCTGTAATATCATGCTCCATCAAAAATGATAGCTTGGCAGCTATGCTGCGGTCGATATCTCCGGCTCTTTCTATGATGAGACAGCCTCCTGTTATCTTTCTGACTACCTGCTGCACATCCTTTTTATTGAGTGCGGCAGCATCAATCTTGCCCATCTTTCCTGTAAGCTGTTCACCATCTTTTTGTAATACCTTTATAAAGCTTGTAGCAAGCATTGTCTTTCCGCAACCCTGCTCTCCCTGTATAATGAGATTGCCTGTGGATGCGTTTTCTTTCCTGTTGAAATGATCAAGCACTGCATTATATGCCTTGCAGATCTGATCCTCCATACCCTTTACCGGTATGAAATATGAAAAAATAGCTTTCTGTTCGCTTGTAAGCTCTTTTATATGTTTTGTTTCTTTCAATTTCGAGTCATCTTCTTCGCTGTCTAAATCCTCCGGCAATGAAATATCCGGCATTTTTCTTGTCTTAGCCATATCCAGCTTCTTCTCCAGTCCCGGATTCTTTGCTGTCATCTTGGCTATTTCCTGCTCGATAAATGATGTCACATGATCAAAATCTCTCTTCTCAGAAACGTTTTCTTTCTCCTGTGAAGTCTCATCATCTGATGTATCATCATCGACATTTAACATATCATCTGTTATTTCAGGCATCATGGTAGTCGGCTGCATGAGTATCTCGTCTTTCTCAGACTCCTCTGCCATAATTATATCCTCCGGCTCTCCAACCGGTTCCCTGGCTTCATCTGCAGCCTCTTCAGGTACTTCCCGTGACTCCTGCACTTCTTCTATAGCTTCTTCTATAGCCTCTTCCGGTGCTTCCTGCGGCTCCTGTGCTTCGTCTATAGTATCTTCCGGTGCTTCCTGCGGCTCCTGTACTTCATCCACAGTCTCCTCTGCATAAAGCTCCTGCATATCCGGTTTCTGCTCTTCTTCAGGCTCCTTCACGGCAGCTTTCTGCTCTATAATATCAACCGGCACCTTCAAATACTCCTCCTCAAGAAGTTCCTTCGGAGTGACACCTGCATCCAGCTTTGGAATGACATCATTTAGTCTCTCCATGATGTCTCCTGCCTCCTGAAGAGCTCTTGCCTTAGCTGACTCAAGCTTCTGCTGCTCAGCCTCTTTAAGTGCAATTTCAGCCGCATGTCTGGTCTTTTCCCATTCTTCAAGCACATCCTGTATAGACATCTGTCCTGTAATCTGATGCTCAAGCTGAGTCTTTTCACTCATGACCATAGACATCTGTCCGTCAGCGTCTTCACCCAAAAGCTCCTTGAAATTCAACTTAAGTGAACCATCTATCTCTTCATCTGTAGCGATATGCTCTGTCTCTTCCGGCTGCTGTACATACTCTTCCTGCTCCTTTTCGAGCTTGAGATAAGGAATATCCTCAACTATCTTTTTGATGGTATCCATCGTATCAGCAACTTCATTCTTGCCCTTGGCCTCCATGATCTGCTGCATACCCTTGGCAATCTCCTGCTGTAAATTTACAGTATTGAACTTCTCCTGATTTACAGTAATCTGCGGAATAGTTACGTCATCATGCACTATCTCTCCGCCCTTTACCATCTCCATGGCACCTATCTCAGTGACCTCAGCCTCATCCTTTATCTTAGCCGGCTTTTCCTTCTCTGCCTTGAATCGTCTGTACTTTTCCTCCTGAGCCTTGGTAAGTGGCTGATAAAGCATCTTAAGCTCCAGCGCACGCTCCACATATGGTCCGTCTCCGAACCACAGAATGAGCTCATCGCAGGCATCTATACACTTATCGGCTTTTCCGGCCTTGTGGTATAGATATGCAAGCTCGTATGCCCACTCCTCAGTGTATTCTTCATCCTTGTACTCTTCAAGAATAGTGATAAGCTCATCAAATGAAGCTCCCTGCCCTTTTTTGATGGCATATCTTAATACATACTTCATATCATCATGAGGCGCTATCTCAACAAACTCATCATAATACTCTGTAGCAGCATCATAATCACCCATCTTGATGGCGACCTCAGCCAGTCTGTATATAATCATCCTGCCGATTGGTGAACGGTCATAGGCCATTAAAAGTATGTCCCTTGCATCCTGGTATCTTTCGGCCTTCTCGTAGATTTCGCCGATTTTAACGAGTGTATTTACATTTTTAATTTTGTTCCAATTTATGCTATCCGCAATCTCTGCTGCGCTCATATAGCCCTCCTCGGCGCTTAGGGCTTTTATCTGATCCAGCTTGAGATTGTATTCGTATTTATCCACTTATTTCACCTACTCGTATTTAAGCTTATTATTTTTGGTATCTACGCCTGTTGTCTTTGTATAATCCCTTGTGTCCTCAGGAAGCTTCTTTTTCCTGAGAGCATAATTAACAACTCTTTTCACAATATAGTATATCACAGCAAAGGTTGGAACACCAAGTAACATTCCAAGAAAACCAAACATTCCTCCGCCGATTAGTATGGCAAACATAACCCAGAAGGTCGAAAGACCGGTAGATGAGCCAAGTATCTTAGGCCCTATTATATTACCATCCACCTGCTGCAGCACGACAATAAATATCAGAAGATAAAGCGCATGCCACGGACTCTGAATTACTACTATGAGTAACGATGGAATTGCACCGATAAACGGTCCGAATACCGGAATCACATTTGTGACGCCGATAATCACTGCAACGAGCACCGACGATGGAATCCTTAAAATCAGACATCCGAAATATGCAATCACACCTATAATCAGTGAATCTATAATCTTACCGCTTATGAAGCCTCCAAAAATCTCATTTGTCTTTCTGATCGTCTCAATGATGATATTGCCTGTCTTTGGCTTGCAGACAGCATATATTATCTTTTTGCTCTGTCCTGCAAGAGTCTCCTGAATACTCATCACATAGACCATCACGATTATTCCGATAATAAAATTAAATAAGCCTCTGACTACCGAAATCACACCGGTTGTAATCTGTGCAACATACTTCTGTGCCTCAGGAATTAGCTTTTCTGTGGCATAATTCTCAATGTAGTCGGTTGCATTCTGTAAACCTGTGCTCGCGAGCTCAGCAATTTTGCTGTCCCCGAAATTGCCGTTCTTTATCATGTTAATGAATGCCGCAACATCATTTGGCAGTGTCTTCATAAGTCCCGATATACTTGCTATGACAGAAGGCACAATAGCCGCAATGAGGAGCGAAATAATTGCTACAAGAATAATAACCGAGCCTGTGATTGCAAGAGCTCTTGAAACCTTTCGCAGCTTGCTTTCGCTTTTCATCTTTTTGGAAAGAAGCTTTTTAAAGCATCTTTCCAGCCACAGCATGACAGGATTCATCAGGTATGCAAGCACAAGTCCCATTATAATAGGCATTGCTGCCGCAAGCAGCTTGCTCCATATGCCTGCAAAGCCCTCAAATCTGTACAGTGCAAAGAAAAACAGTATACTGACTGCAAACGTGACAAATACCATGACACCTATTCTGATCAGATGTGGCCATTCCTCACGCCCCGGGTGCGAATTCTGCTTCGCACCCTTATCTGCATTTATCTCAATGTTTGATTTTTTACCAGCTTTTCCGGTTTCTTCCATCGGATTAAACTCTCCTTATTTACGATTATAGTTGATGAGACATCCCTTTAATATTATCTCTCTTTCATCATCTGTGAGCTCACCCATCTTCAGTGTAAATGGCTTTAATTCACCATCCTTGACAACATATGCCTCAAACTCCGTCTTTGCATCCTCGATTTCCTTCTTGATTCCCGGAAGGAAGATATAGTCGAGGTTGTGGAACGGAAGCTCTCCCTCATCGATGATGAATGGAAGCATTCCCCAGTTGATAAGGTTTGAACGGTATCTCTTTGTGGCATACTCGTTTGCGATATTTGCCCAGCCTCCGAGTACCTTCTGGCAGCTGGCAGCCTGCTCTCTTGCTGAGCCGTCACCCGGCTTAACAGCAAAAATTGTGCTTCCGAAGCCCATATTCTCATGGCTTGCCTCAGGGAATTTTTTCTTTACTACTCCCATGATTTCAGCAACCTCAGGAACAGCCTTTCCTGCGCACTCACCACTCTCTATAGCCTTCTGGGCCTTCTGGATTTCCTTTGCTCTGCCTACATACTCAGGATCCTTTCTTGAAAGTGCGAACTCTGCAAGTCCAAGAGGGTTTGAACGATATGAAGATGTCTCTCCTGAAGGAATGAGCTCATCTGTTGTAGTAACAGGATCATGAATCTCTGAAACCACCTTAAGGAGCATATTCTCAGGAAGCGCGCTCATTGCCGGCCAGTCCTTGATGTTTGGTCCGAACTGGATTTCAACTGAAGGATCTGCCACTCCATGGCTGTCAAATACACGGTTCTCATATATAGTCTTGTCAAAGAAATATTTTGGCTTTGTAAAGTTGACATCAATATCCGCTGCTGATGTAAGGAAGCCCTTGTTTGCTGCTGTTGCAGCGATTGAACGTGCATCCATGAGTGCCACTGAGCTGATCTGTCCGTTCTGTACCTTAGAACCCTCTCTGTTAGGGAAGTTTCTTGTTGAATGACGGATAGAGAATGCGTTGTTGGCAGGTGTATCTCCTGCACCAAAGCAAGGTCCGCAGAAAGCAGTCTTTACGATTGCACCTGTCTCAAGAAGCTTTGCTACAGCTCCATTTTTCACAAGCTCCATGTATATTGGAGTAGATGCCGGGTAAACACTCAGTGTAAACTCGTCTGCTCCGATTGAATGTCCGTTTAATATGTCAGCCGCATCACAGATATTCTCAAATCCACCGCCTGCACAGCCTGCGATGATTCCCTGGTCTACATACAGTTTTCCGTCTCTTACCTTACTCTTTAAATCAAGCTTCACCTTTCCGTCAAAGCTTACCTCAGCTCTCTTCTCACAGTCATCGAGAATATCCATGAGGTTTGCATTGAGCTCATCGATAGTATAGGTATTGCTTGGGTGGAATGGCATAGCTATCATTGGGCGGATCTGGCTTAAATCAATCTCAATAAATCTGTCGTAGTAAGCCACCTCACCCGGATTAAGCTCCTTGTGATCCTCAGCCCTACCGTGAATCTCAAAGAATTCCTTAACCTGGTCATCTGTTCTCCAGATAGAAGAAAGACATGTAGTCTCTGTTGTCATAACATCGACACCTATACGGAAGTCAACGCTCAGATTAGACACACCCGGTCCTACAAACTCCATAACTTTGTTCTTTACGAAGCCGTTTCCGAATACCTCTCCGATAATTGCAAGTGCGACATCCTGTGGTCCAACGCCTTTGATTGGCTCTCCTGTCAGGTAAATACCTACTACCTCAGGCATATCAATATCATATGTCTGTTCAAGAAGCTGCTTAACAAGCTCAGGTCCACCCTCGCCGACTGCCATAGTACCAAGTGCACCATAACGTGTATGTGAATCAGAACCAAGTATCATTTTTCCGCCGCCGGCAAGCATCTCTCGTGCAAACTGATGGATAACTGCCTGATGAGGTGGTACATAGATTCCGCCGTACTTCTTTGCACATGTGAGACCAAACATGTGGTCATCCTCATTGATTGTTCCACCAACTGCACAAAGGCTGTTGTGACAGTTTGTAAGTACATACGGGATAGGGAATTTCTCAAGTCCTGAAGCTCGTGCTGTCTGGATGATACCTACAAATGTAATATCATGCGATGTAAGCTTATCAAACTTAATCTGAAGCTTGTCCATATTGCCGGATGTATTGTGCTCCTTTAAAATACCGTAAGCAATTGTCTCCTGCTTAGCTGTCTGTTTATCGATGTCCATGCCGGTCTTGCTTTTGACAGCTGCCTGAGCCTCCGGTCCATCAATTATTACTTCCTTACCGTTTAAAAGGTAAGCACCATTTTCATATAATTTCACTTATTCTACCTCCGTATGTGTATTTCAAAATTCTTTTATTTACTATTATATAATATTATAGGTAATTGTGGCAATAAATAAATCACCATCTACCTTAATTTCGAATTTTCCTCCCATCAAATGGGTCAGATTCTTTGCAATCGAAAGTCCAAGTCCACTTCCTTCAGTAGTTCTCGACCTCTCTCCCCTCACAAAACGCTCTGTCAGGTCTACATTTCCGTTGCTTACTATGTCAAGCTCGTTCTTAGACACATTCTTTATTGTAAAAACTGCCTTTTTATCTGCCTTTTCAAGCTCTACATATACTCTGGTATTTTCCAGTGCATATTTTGCGGCATTAGTATACAGATTTTCAATAGAGCGGTAAAGCTGACGCCCATCCGCATATATAAATATCTGTTCTGATGGAATTTTTGTAACTATTGTCAGATTTCTCGACTCAAAGCGCTCATTGAATTCACCTCCGGTCTGGTATAAAAGCTCAACCAGATCAAGCTTTTGCATATTGAGCTTCACATTTCCCGAGGTAATCTTTGATGTCTCTACCAAATCCTCTGTAAGCTGCTTTAAGCGCTGTGACTTTTCCTCCAGCACATGTATATAGTATTTGGCATTTTCATTTTCCAGATTTTCCCTCTTAAGCAGGTCAACATAGTTGACTATTGAAGTCAGAGGTGTCTTTATATCGTGTGATACGTTTGTTATTAAGTCTGCCTTTAGTTTTTCATTTTTAAGGCTCTCATTTACCGAGCTCATAAGACCCTGGCGTATATGGTTGACAGCCTCCGCCACCTTTTTCTGCTGCCCATGAAACTCATTGACATTAAGTGTAGTGTCAAGCGCTCCTTCCGAGATAGCTTCAAGAGCCTCCTGTATGCGCATTATCTCTTTGGTTTTTTGTGTGTGGATATCCTTTTTCTCAATAACTCTTTTCAAAAGCTCATAGCCCTTGTACATCAGGCTGTGTGTGTAAAGTATATTGCCTTTTATCTTCCTTACAATGCTCTGGTATAAAATAATAAAAGCCAGATCAAACAAAAAAGTAAATGTGCCGGCCGTCATAATGAGTGATGCATAGTCAAAATGCTGGTTTTTTACGCCTGAAATCACTTTTCCCATAAATACCATGAGCAGTGTAAATATCACTAGCATCACATCAGAGTATACCTTGTCAATCGGTAAATAGTATATTGTATAATCATCCTCTGATTTTCTGCCTGCCACGTTTGCCATATATGCCAGGCTCACAAAGCTGCCTACCAGACCCGCAAGCGATATTAGTGTATAGATATCAATATTTCCATGCGCATCGTGCCTGAATGCATAGCCTGTGGCAAACACTCCTGTTACCATAAGTATCATGCATAGCTGATGTAAGACTATGACCGCCGCTTTTTTTCCTATCGTATACTGCTTCATTTGTTGTCCTCTATCTTATAGCCTACTCCCCAGACCACCTTCAGATAGCGTGGCTCCTTAGGATTTATCTCTATTTTTTCCCTGATATGTCTGATGTGCACAGCAACTGTATTGTCGGCGCCTATCGCCTCCTCGTTCCATATGCTCTCATATATTTCGTTTATTGAGTAGACCTTTCCCTTATTTTTAAGGAGTAAAAGCAGTATATTGTATTCAATCGGTGTGAGCTTTACCTCCTCACCATCCACAGTCACCTTTTTTAAATCATCATTTACCAAAAGACCTCCGGCTTCATAAACCTTGTCTCCGGCTGCATCATTGCTTGACAGAGTGGTATATCTGCGAAGCTGTGACTTTACCCTTGCCACAAGCTCAAGCGGATTAAAAGGCTTTGTGACATAATCATCAGCTCCCACATTGAGGCCTAAAATCTTGTCAGCATCCTCTGTCTTTGCCGATAGAATGATTATCGGCACCCTGCTTTCCTTTCGTATCTGCAAAGTGGCTCTTATTCCGTCGAGCTTTGGCATCATGACATCTATTATCATGAGGTCTATTTTTTTATTCTTCATAATTTCAACCGCCTGTATGCCATCGTAAGCCTTCTCCACGTTATAGCCCTCCTGCATCAGGTAAATCTCAATTGCCTCAACTATTTCCTTGTCGTCATCACAAACTAATATTGTCATATTATCCTCCTTCTATGAATTTTGATTAGAAACCTTCTCCTGCCGTTAGTCAGCTATATTTTATCAGATTATCCACTTTGTTTTTCTTAAAATCTGCTTAATATTACCTACTTTTAAATATAAGCCAAAAAGCAGCCGTTCTGTTTTGAACTGCTGCTTTATATTACATAGGCGTGTTTCATTTCCCTTTATTTCCGGTGATACTCTGCCACATTCTGTGGATGCCGGCTGTGAGCTCCTTCCCTTCCATTGTATTGATAACAGGTGGATTGCCGGCTTTTCTGCTTATTGCCTTATAATCCTCATCAACAGACGATTTTGAGCCGGCATCCTTGGCTTCATCCTTATCATTGTCATGATTTAATCCGGCATCAGGTGTATCGTCTTCAAGCTTCACTTCACCCACTACACCATCTCCCAGGTCCTCGCCCTCCGCAAGTCCCAGTTTTCTGATATAATCCATATTTACCTTGATTTCAGTCTGTCTGTTTGCATAGATAGACTTCTCTTCCTTGTCAATAGTACGCTCCTCTACTGGCTTACCTGCATTTTTCTGACGTTCTATCTCCTTATTTCTGTCATCGATAATCTTAAGATACTTCTCCGTATCGGACAAATCCTGAAGCTGTCCCTTGAGCTCATACTGGTTAGTTTTAACTATCTTCTCCTGTTCTGCAATCTTATCCTTCATATTCTTGCACAGCTTTTCAAGTGACTCGTTGGTATCATTGATGATATCACGCACTCTTGAAAGCGCCTCATCCGTATAGATAACCGATGCTGCATACACATCCTCAGCCTTTCTGCTTGCATCCCAGACTATCTGATCCCCCTTCTTTCTGAACTCTCTCTCTGCGTGATTGCGACTCTGCTCAGTAAGCTCATACTCATCCTGCATTGCATATATACACTTATTCAGCTCAGCAAGTAAATCTATCATTTGCTGCTTGTTTATGATCACCCTGCTCGGCTCCGGCTTATACGGCTCCGCCTTTGAGAGCATGATATGAATTTCTCTTAGTACCTTTTCTGTTTTATCGTTCGCATTCATTTTCTATTTCCTCGGATTTAAATTAACATTATAACTATTCAGGGTGTTTCTGAATACTCACCACTTACCCATATTTTATATGAAAATCCGCTTCTCGTAAATAGCCAAATGAATAATA
>OJAC01001404.1_pt1 | contig 11623 bp, 7 predicted proteins | sample 1588701 | NCBI WGS metagenome assembly OJAC01 (sample SAMN03283256) | human gut metagenome | biome: human-associated habitat; material: feces | host: Homo sapiens | place: USA | collected 2013 | reverse complement strand
CCGAACTCAAACAGGCCGAAGAAGAATTTACGGCTGTAAAACAGATGGCTCTGTTACAGGAGCCAATCAAGGGACGTTTTACCAAAACTCACCTATTTCGGATTCACCGCTTCCTTTTTGAAGATGTGTACCCGTTTGCAGGGCACATCCGCAAGGAGCAAATCAGCAAGGGCGACACGATGTTCTACCCGCCAGACCTGATTGACCGAGAATTAGAGCGGGTGTTCAAAACTATTCACTCCAAGAAGCTGCTTGCCGAACAGGATAAAGAAAAGCAGATTCAAAATCTGTCGCAGACGATGGCCGAACTGAACATCATCCATCCATTCCGTGAGGGAAATGGCCGTAGCACCCGTGAATTGATTCGCTGCATGGCGTTGGAATATGGTCTGCATATTAACTGGGGCAACACTGACCGGGAAACTTTGATCAACGCCGCAATCGCCGCCGTAGATGATGATATGGCGTTCTGCGATGTTCTAAAGCAGTGCATTGAATGAAAATCTGAATATCTCTGCGAAAAACGCAACATCTATTTTGATTAAATGGATGTTGCGTTTTTGATTTAGACCTTCAAACAGTTCTTACAATTGACGACAGTTGCAATATCTCTCGTTTTCAAATGTGATTTAGCCAGAAGACCGATAATGTTTTTAGCATATATCTCAGCCGGTTTCGGAAATGCTTGCCGCCACCTACGGCATCAGCGGAGAGCGTGTCAGCCAGCAGCTTGCGGACATTGCAGGGAAACTGGTGGCAGATTACAACAAAAAATGAGATAGACAACCCCTCTCGGGGAAGTCTATCTCATTTTTTTCGTTGGGGCTATTTTGCAATAGCCCCTTCATTTTTGCTTGTTTCCGGTGAAAGCTGCGGCGCGGGAACGTTCCATTCAGCGGGCCTTCTTGGGGCCGCTTTCGTCCGGGGCGCTGCCGCTGCCGGAGTTCAGGATCGCCACGAACTGCTGCAGTTGCTTGAGGGAGCTGACACCCAGTTTGTCGTAGATGTTCTTGTTGTGGAAGCGCAGGGTGCTGTCCTTGATGTCCAGCTGCTGCGCGATCTCCCGGGTGCGCAGCCCGGCGGCGTAGCCGTCAAAGATGCGGCGTTCGGTTTTGGTCAGGGTGGGAATGCCCGCCACAAAGGTCTGGAAGGCATCGGGCACCGACTCGTTGCGGCACACGTCCGCCAGCCGGGACAACTCGGTCTGCATCTGCTGGCGTTCCAGCTGCAGCTCGTCCATCCGCCGCCGGGACTCCCGCCGGTCCTCCTCGAACTGCCGGAACGCCGGCGAGAGGATGCGCCGGTGGAAGTTCATGCAGCAGAACACCACGAAAAAGGCGATGAACAGGCCGATGAGCAGCATCTGCAGATTGCCGGAAAAGACTAGTCTCTGGTAGTCTGCCATGGGGATGCACACCGCCAGCCGGTAGGACTGGCTCTCGCTCAGGCGGCACAGCTGGGAGATGCCCGCATAGGCGCTGTCGGGGCTGGTCAACTGGGTCAGCCCGCCGCCCATGCTGCGCAGCACCAGCGTGTTCCGGGGAGCATGGTAGTAGTCGCCGGTGGTGCCGCTGCTGAGGGCGGCATCGGCGGCAAGGCCGTCCCCCGCGGGGGCCAGCAGGCAGCTCAGCCGGTCAAAGCCGGTGGGCTGGGCAAAGTTCTGTTTGAAGTAGCTCTCGCTGATCTCAAAGCCGCACAGCCCGTACATCGTGCCGTCCCGCCCCCGCAGGGGCAGCAAAAACAGCTGCACCTCCTCTGAGGTGCCGGGCAGCTCGAACCGCTCGGTCAGCGTATAGGACTGGTACAGCGGGGCGCTGCCGGGGGTCATCCAGCGGTCGTAGTCCGGGAACTGGTCGGTCTGGAACTCCATGCGCCACTTGCGGTGGGGCATCACGCTGTGGTCCTTGCCCACCTCCGCACTGCCCCGGTACAGCAGCAGGGGCACGGTGGGGGTGTCGGCACCGCTTTTCTGCACATACAGCCCGGCGCGGGAATGCTCTGCCCCCTCCATGCGGGTGTTGACAGTGGCATCCAGCAGCACAAAAGCGCCGGAACAGCCGGTCTGGCGCAGACGGCGGCACAGCGGCTCGATCATTTCCTCCTCCAGCGCGTTCAGCACCTCGGGAGAGTCGTTCAGCTGGGCAAAGGACATCTGCCGCAGGGCAAGCTCCTTGTCCACCTCTGCGCTCATGTCCTCGGACAGGTTCACGCCCATGACCGCCAGCTGTTCAAAATAGCGCTCCATATCGTTCTGGAACACCGAAAACTGGATCTGCAGACTGCGGCTGATGTCCTTTTTGGTGTTGTGCAGGCTGGCAAACAGGAACAGTGCCGCACCAAAGGTCAACACCAGCAGCACCACCAGCAGCAGGCAGGCCCACAGCAGCCGGCTGCTCATGGGGCTTTGGCGGATCTTTTCACGGTGCCGGTCAACAAAGTGCATCAAAGTCCCTCCTTTCCGGCTGAGCGGCGGGCTCAGGCATTGTCACACAGCAGCTGCCATGTTTCCTCGGCAAGGGCTTCCAGCGTTTCGCCGTCCGCAAGGCGCTGGGGGTAGTCCTTCTGGCGCTGGCGCAGGCTGTCGTACAAGGTTTTGGCCTTGGCGTGGTACCCCACGATGCCCGGTTCGGACAGGGGAGTGTTCTGGATGCGCATTTCGTTGTAGACGTCGTACAGCCGCTGATAGCTCTGCTGCTCAAAGGGATAGTCCGCAATGGCATTAAAGGCGGCGCTGGACACCGGCATGTAGCCGGTATCGGCGGCAAATTCCAGATTGCGCTGCTGTTCGGTGAGCCAGCGCAGGAACACGGCGGCGGCTTCGGCTTTCTGGTCGGTGGTCTTGAAGGCGCACAGGCCCACACCGGCCTGCGGCATCAGGGGCGTGGCGGTGCCTGCGGCGTGGGGCAGGGGAGCCAGCAGCAGGTCGGTGGGCTCGGTGGTGTTGTCCGGGTAGGTGACGAAATCATTGTAATAAAGGATGGCCGCAGAGCTGCCAAGGCCCGCCAGCGTCTCGCCGGTCATCACCTGCGTGTTGGAGTACAGGTCCGAGATCAGAATATCGCCCTGCACCAGCGCCCGGGCAAACTCCATCCACGAAGCGCGGAAGGTCTCGTTGGTCAGATCGTACCAGCTGCCCTTGTACAGCTCGCCGCTGCCCTGCTCCAGCGCGTTCAGCTCCACCAGACGCAGGGGGTAGTCCAGCGCGCAGAAGGGCTTGCCCTGCGACCACTGCCGGTAGGCACCCGCCATTTCAAAAAAGCCGTCCCATGTGGCAAGGGTGGAAAGCTGCGCCCCGGTGTCCGCCGCAAACCGGGCGTACTGGGAGCCGTTCAAAAAGATGAGCTGGGTGGATTTGGACACCGGGAACACCACCTGCCGCCCGTCAATGATGCCGTCCTGCACAAAGCCGGGCACATAGGCCGCCATGTCCTCGGCGGTGAACCAGTCGTTCCAGTCCACAAGGTTCTCAATGCCCAGACCGCTGGCATCCGCGGGGTGGGCCGAAAACAGGTCCGGCAGGTCCAGCGCGCCGGGCTTGCCGGCCTTGGCATCCTGCAGCTGGCCGCCGATGGCGGCGCTGTTGGTCATGTTGGTCACGTTGAGCAGAATGCCCTTCTCTCTGCCCACCGTGTCGTTGAACTCGGTCAGCAGGCGGTTCATGGGCGAGTCGGCCTGTTCGCCGTACACATGCCAGATGCTGAGCATGGTGGGGTCCTTGGGAGAAAGCAGGGTCTTGCTGCCGCCGCAGCCCGCAAGTGCCAGACCGGGGACGAGCGCCGCAAGCTTCAAAAATGTCCTTCGTTCCATTTTTCATGACTCCTTTCCGCACATTGCAGCCAGAGGGGGAAAACCGGCACAGGCAGGGCTGCAGCTGCCTGTTTTGGTGGGAAACTCCCCCAAAATCCCCCCAATTTTGGGCTTTTTGGGGGGATTTTTTGAGGGGGAAGCCCCAAACCCCCAAAAATTTTTTTGGAATTGCCCCCCCAAAAACGGCTTTTCTGAGGGGGCAATTTTTTCCCGGGTATGGTACAGTACAACCAGAAAAAGTCCTGCGCCGGTGCAGAAATCCTGTCGCTGTGCACAAAACGTGTCAACAGACATCTGTGGATTCTATTCATAAGGATAGCATAAGATGGAGCGGACTGCAAGTGCAGAGAATACCAAAACCAGAGCCCCCTAAAAAGCAGGGGGACAAACAGAAAGGAGCACCCCATGAAAGAGATGAACCGACGCGAATTCCTCACCCTTACCGGCGCAGCTGTTGTGGCGCTCTCGCTGGCAGGCTGCGGTGCCCCCTCCGCACCTCCCGCAGCACCCACCGGCAAGGAAGCCAAAGTGCTGGAAGCCATCAACCTTTTCCGTAAAGAAAAGGGATGGGGTACGCTCAATCAGGATGACGGACTGAATGCTCTGGCAGAGAAAGCCGTTGATTGCGCCTTGGGCAAAATTGGGGTCGATGAATTGACCGCTGAAATGGTTAAAAACTCAACGTTGCTCAACGGCCCGTATCAGAAATTCGGACAGCCCATCGGTGTGGTCGAGAAAGGCAAACCTACTATGCACTATGACGAAGATGTCAGCAAGATGAAGAAGGCACTTCTGGCGTTGAGTATGGTAGATATAGAAGATAATCTCGCGCTGCCGAATCTCAAGATCATCGGCATCAAGGTGTTTACCGGAAACGATGGCAAGCTCTACTGGGTCGCACTGGTTGCCGAAAGCAAAAACTGACCCCCTTAACCACAACAATTCCCATTTAACCCCCTGTTTGCCCCGGGCACACTCCCCCTGTGTCCGGGGCTTTATAGAAAGGAGCACCCCCCATGAAAGAGATGAACCGACGCGAATTCCTCACCCTTACCGGCGCAGCCGTTGTGGCACTCTCGCTGGCAGGCTGCGGCGGTGCCCCCAGCGCACCAACGCCCCCCGATGACATCAGAGTCCAGCAGGCACTGGACGCCCTCAATAAGCTCCGCAGGGACAATGGTCTGACGGAGCTGGTCTATGAGAAGGATCTGGAAGAACTTACCGACCTTCTCATCAGCCCCTTTGTGAAGGAGGGGAAGCCGGTCGTTAACGCAGCAAAGTTCGATAACGATGTAAATGCAAAGGAAGCGGAGATCAAACAGACGCTGTTTAACAAGGGGTATCCCATCTATGATCACCCTTTTACTGCGGGCCTTGGACCGGAAGGACCGAACAAATTGGAGACCTTGAAATACCCCACCGACGAGGTGCAGAAACAGAACTGGCTGACTTATATGTCGGGAGGCGTTGACATGACGGTAAACAAACCACGCTGCTTTGCCATGTCGGTGCGCAGCATCGGCGGTGAGGATTACTTCATCGCACTGGTGGTGGGCGAAAAGGTCTCCCATTGATCTTTGGAAATTTCCCGGCCCCGGGCACTGCCCATCCTCCTGTGTGCCCGGGGCTTTGTAAGTGAAAGGAGACAGCCATGAAACACAAATGTTTTGCTGCTGTGGTTCTGGCTGCGGCGCTGCTGCTGACCGGCTGCGGCGGCGCAGCTGCCCCCGCGGCCCCCGCAGGCTCCGGCGCAGCTTCCCAAAGCGCCGCAGCGGTGCAGACGGAGCAAAAGGAGCGCATCACCGACCAGTGGAGCCTTGAAAAGACGGTGCGGGGCGAGATGATCGGCGTGCTGAAGCTGAACATCCATGTGCCGCAGCTTGTGTGCGACAGCCCGGACGCCGCCGCTCTCAACGATGAACTTGCCGCTATGTATGTGGCGGAATACAAGGATTATGAAAGCGACCCGGACGCTGAGGTGCCGCAGGGCGAAGAGTGCTCACAGACCGAGATCAACTGGGACGCCTACTGGTACGGCGACTGCGTCAGTCTGGTGATGCGCAGCCACGATTACGACGACGCCCCGTGGTATTACAGCGGGTGGTGCTTCGATTTTGCCACTGGCAGGCAGATCACCACAGCCGAGATGCTGCAGCGCATGGGTCTGGACCCGGACGAAGTACAGGCGCAGGTGCAGCGGCAGGCCATGCAGGCCTTTGACCGGGAGATGGCGCAGGGCGCGTATTACGAGGGCCTGCGCAGCGGCGGGAACCTGTCGGAAATGCGGATGGGCACGCTGGAATACAATGAACTGGAAAACCTGTGTCTGCTGCTGCCCCAGCAGGACCGGCTGGTGCTCCGGGGCAAGTACTGCTCCGAGACCGACTGGGGCTGGCAGCAGCTGGATGTGGAGATCCCGCTGACCTCCGCCGCCCCCGCCGACACCCCGGTGCTGACCGATACCTACGACGGTGTGCAGGTGCAGCTGAAGGGAACGCAGGGCACCATCACCCTGAGCCCCGCGCCAAAGACCAATCAGTGGGGCGACATTGGCATCCGGGTGGAACAGACGCGCACCTACCCCATCCTTGGCGCCTACAATGAATATGTGGATGTGTGCATCGGGGAGCAGGAGGACGGCTTCTTCCGCCCGGTGGTCTATCTGCTGACCAAAGACGGCGTGGTGGAGTATGTGGACGTGCTGCGCTGCCTCATGTTCGGCAACGCCATGATCTGTCAGGACCCCATCTACTTTGCCAACAACGGCGTGGCGCTGGAACTCTGCGGCAGCGAGGTGAACCTGCGCCGGAAGGACGGCTCTGTGCTGGAGCTGGCTCCCCTGTCGGCAGAGTGGAGCGCGCAGGAGATCCCCTATTCCGTCACCGGCTCCTACAACTACACCTCTGAAACCGGCTGGAACTGGCTGGATCTGGGCAGCGACGGCAGCGTTCAGCTGGGCGTGCAGGACAACAGCCGCATCTATCGGGGCGATGCCGCGTATCTGGGCGTGGTGCCGGAGGGCGTGGTGCTGGGCATCTCTGCCGACGAGACCGAAGCCGGGCAGACGTCCATCGAGTTTGTGGCGGCGGTCAAGACCGACCTGTACAACGAGAACCTGACCCTGACCATGATCGCCGGGCAGAACCCCTTTGCCGAGGGCGAGACCCAGCTGCAGATGACCCGCAGCTACGGCTGAGAACACAGGAGAACGACCATGAAACACAAACGCCTTGCCGCCGCGGTGCTGGCGGTGGCGGTGGTGCTGGCTGGGTGCGGCAGCGCAAAAAGCAGCTCCGGCTCCGCTGCCGCCAGCCAGAGCACTGGCAGCAGCCAGAATGCTCCGGCGCTTGCCGCCCAAAAGGAACGTATCACGGAGCAGTTCACGCTGGAAAAGACCATCCGGGACGATTACAACATTACCCAGAAGCTGACCATCCATGTGCCGCAGCTGGAATGCGACAGCCCGGATGCAGCCTATCTCAACGATGAACTTGCCGCCATGTATGCGGCAGAATTCCGACAGTACGAGGACAGCCCGGAGATCGAGCCGCAGCAGGACGAGTGGTGCCCGGAGACCTACATCAACTGGGACACCTACTGGTACGGCGACTGCGTAAGCCTTGTGATGTTCCGCTACGACGGCGGCTCCGACCCGGGGTATTCCCGGGGCTGGTGCTTCGATTTTGCCACCGGCAAGCAGGTCTCCGTGGCCGAAATGCTGCAGCGTATGGGTCTGGACCCGGACGCCGTGCAGCTGCAGATGCTGCGCGAGGCGATGCAGACCTTTGACCGGGACATGGCGCAGGGCGGCTACTACGAGGGCCTGCGCAGCGGCGGCAATCTGGCAAGCATGCGGATGAACACGCTGGAAAACAACCAGCTGGAGGACCTGTGCCTGCTGCTGCCGGAGCAGGACCGGCTGGTGCTCCGGGGCGGGTGCAGCTCCCCCGCCGGGTCGGGCTGGCGGCAGCTGGATGTGGAGATCCCGCTGCAGGCTGTTGACCCGCAGCCGCAGACGGTGCTGACCGATACCTACGGCAGCGCTTCGGTGCAGCTGGAAGGAACACAGGGCACCATCACCCTGCGCCGCACGCCGGAGACCGCCGCATGGGACGCGGATTACGGCATCCGGCTGGAACAGGATCATACCTACCCCATCCTTGGCATCTATAATGAGTATATCGACCTGTGCATCGGAGAACTGGGCGCGTCCTTCCGCCCGGTGGTCTATCTGCTGACCAAGGACGGCGTGGTGGAGTACGTAGATGTGCTGCACTGCCTCATGTTCGGCAGCGCTCTGGTCTGCCAGGACCCTATCTATATTGCAAATCAGGGTGTGGCGCTGGAACGCAGCGGCAAAGAGGTAATTCTGCATCAGGAGGATGGCTCTGTGCTGGAGCTGGCTCCCCTGACGGCAGAGTGGAACATGCAGGAGCTCCCCTCGGAGGCTGTTGGTGCCTTCAACGACATGTCGGACGACCAGTTTGACTGGATGGACGTGGAAAGCAATGGCTCCGTCCAGATGGGCGTGCAGGACAACAACGTTTTCTATCAGGGCTACGCCGACTATCTGGGCGTGGTGCCGGAGGGCATGGTGCTGGGTGTTTCTACCAGCGAGACGGCAGACGGGATGCCGGGCATCACCTTTGTGGCGGCGGTGAAGTACGACCTGTACAACGAGACCCTGAACCTTACCATGATCGACGGGCAGAACCCCTTTGCCGAGGGAAAGACCCAGCTGCAGCTGATCCGCTGCCCGGATTACTGATTCCGGCACGACCATCCATTGAGAACACAGGAGAACCACCATGAAACACAACGCGTTCCGCTGGATACCGGCAGTTTTGCTGGCGGCGCTGCTGGCAGGCTGCGGGGCAAGGGCAGTGACCTCTGCCCGCCCGGACAGCAGCCGTGAGCTGAAATCGACCCCGCCGGATTCCATGCACGCCACCGCGGCGATCACCGAGCAGTACACCCTTGAAAAGGTGGTGCAGGCAGAGAACGGCGGCACCATCCGGCTGAACATCCATCTGCCCCGGCTGGAAAGCGACAGCGCCGACGCTGCCCGCATCAACGCCGAGATCACCCGCTACTACGAATACGATGTGCAGGAGTACGCCGACTGCCCGGAGGCAGCCGACCCGAATTCGTGGGACATCTGCATTGAGATGAACTGGAATGCCAGCTGGTACGGCGACTGCGTCAGCCTTGTGGTCAGCAGCTGCTACGGCGGTACGGATGCGCCCTTCTACGACGGCTGGTGCTTCGATTTTGAAAGCGGAAACCAGCTCACCGTCACCCAGATGCTGCAGCGCATGGGGGCAGACCCCGCCGCGCTGGAAGAAGCACTGTACCGCGACGTGAAGCGCCGGGATGAGCTGGACCGGCAGGCCGCCTGTGAGCGGGGGCTGCTGCCTCCCGGCAGCCTGAAAGAGGGCAACACCGCATGGTGGGCTACACTGGATGAGCTGCCGCTTTCGTTTGACGAAGCGGGGAACGTTTCCTTCGTGGTCAGGCGGTCCAGCGCGTCCGAGGGAGAGTATGTGAACGATGTCCCAACTATCCCGCTGGACGCGCAGCCGCTGCCGCAGGACTGGGAGCAGCAGGTGCTGGCCGAGTGGATGGCAGTCACGGCGGTGACGCAGAGTGAAAGCTATGCCCCCGCCGACCGCAACGAAAGCTTTACCCTGCGGCTGGAAAAGGCCGAGATCACCGGCACGGTGACCGTCTCCTTCATCCGGGAAACATACGGCAGCCCGCAGATCCAGTCCGCTGCCGAGACCCGCACCGGAGAGCTGAATGCCGGCGCTGTGACCGGCTGTGACGGGGAAAAAAGTCAGGGCTGGAACCTGAAATGTCTCAGCGAGGACGGCAGAAGCAACTGGACCATCTCCATGATGGAGGACGGCTCGCTGCGGATGCAGTCCACCGGCCCCAAAAAGGGCAGTGAGGTCTGGTACGTTTTTCAGCGCACCGAGGCGTGGGACGATATCGGCTTCACCGCCATCCCCCGCAGGCTGTGGGGCACTTACCGCGCCGGAGACGAGGCCGCAAAGGGCATCCGCTGGATGACCTTCCTGCCGGACGGCAGCTGCTGCATGAGCGTGGAATGGGACGGGTGGAACGGCACCCTGACCGGCACCGCCGAGGGAACACAGGGCCGCACCGAGGACGGCACCGAGCTGCACTTCACGCTGACCGACACGGACGGCAGACCCTGCGAGTTCTGGGCCATTTTGCTGAACGATGACGGCAGCCCCAGCGGCTGCAGCCTGAAATACCGCGCCGGAGAAGTACTGTTTGACCGGGACACGCGTCCCGTTTACTGGAAAAACGACTCCCCGGATCTAACCCTTGTACCGTGACCGAAACCGAACGCAATGCGATGACAAAGCGTTGTCGCTTACACAAATAAAACATACAGGAGGAAATTACTATGGGTCTTATCAAAGCAGGTATGGGCGCACTGGGCGGAACCCTTGCAGACCAGTGGAAAGAATTTTTCTACTGCGATTCTCTGGACAAGGATGTGCTGATGGTCAAGGGCCAGAAGCGCACCTCCCGCCGCAGTTCCAACAACGGCGAGGACAACATCATCACCAACGGCAGCGGCATCGCCGTGGCAGACGGACAGTGCATGCTCATCGTGGAGCAGGGCCGCGTGGTGGAGGTGTGCGCCGAACCGGGCGAGTTCACCTTTGACGCATCCACCGAGCCCAGCGTGTTCACCGGCAACTTCGGCGATAGTCTAGCGGCAACCTTCCAGACCGTAGCCAAGCGCTTTACCTACGGCGGCGACACCGGCAAGGATCAGCGGGTGTACTACATCAACACTAAGGAGCTGGGCGAGATCCTGTACGGCACTGCCACCCCCATCCCCTTCCGGGTGGTAGTCAGCGAGGAGCGGGGCTACAAGCTCTCGGTGAACCTGCGGTGCAACGGCAGCTTCACCTGCCGCATCTGCGACCCGCTGCTGTTCTACACCAACGTGTGCAGCAACGTCTCCACCCAGTATGACGCATCCGAGATCGCACCCCGGCTGAAGAGCGAGCTGATGAACGCCCTGCAGCCTGCCCTTGCCACCCTTTCGGCAAACAAGGTGCAGTATTACGAGATCCCCGCCCACACGCTGGAAATCTCCGAGGCGCTCAACGAGCAGCTGTCCAGCGTCTGGCGCAAAAAGCGCGGCATTGAAGTGTTCTCCTTCAACATCAACTCCCTGTCCATCCCGGAGGAGCAGCAGAAGAAGATCACCGAGTGGGAAGAGAACGCCATGACCACCGATCCCACCACCGCTGCCGCCCGTCTGGTGGGCGGTCAGATCGATGCCATGAAGACCGCCGCCGGCAACACCGCCGGTGCCATGACCGGCTTTATGGGCATGGGCATGGCAGCCGGTGCAGGCGGCATGGGCGGCATGAGCGCCCAGAACCTGTTTGCCATGGGCCAGCAGGCCCGTCCGGACAGCGTGGACGCGCCCCAGCAGGTCAGCCGTCCCGCACCCGCCCCGGCGGACAGCTGGAAGTGCAGCTGCGGCGCCACCGTTACCGGCAAATTCTGCCCGGAATGCGGCAGCAAAAAGCCGGAGCCGAAGCCCGCTGCGGACAGCTGGACCTGCAGCTGCGGTGCCACCGTCACCGGCAAGTTCTGCCCGGAGTGCGGCAAGCCCCGCCCGGCGGCAGCAGAAGGCTGGACTTGCAGCTGCGGCGCAGTGAACAAGGGCCGCTTCTGCTCCGAGTGCGGTAAACCCAAGCCCGCCGGTACGCCCAAATATAAGTGCGACAAATGCGGCTGGGAGCCGGCCGACCCCGCCCAC
>OJAC01001402.1_pt1 | contig 11666 bp, 9 predicted proteins | sample 1588701 | NCBI WGS metagenome assembly OJAC01 (sample SAMN03283256) | human gut metagenome | biome: human-associated habitat; material: feces | host: Homo sapiens | place: USA | collected 2013 | reverse complement strand
AGGGCGGCCTGCCCTCAGGCCGCCGCACTGTGCCTTTAGAACTCCTTTATCCTTTTGTTGTAGGGGGCGGCGTCCTCGACGCCCCGCAACCGCGCCATAACCACCCACAAAAAAATCCCGCCGGGGCGTACACCTCGGCGGGACGGTTTATTTATTGCTCAAAATCACTCATACAGCGGGAACTTCGCGGTCAAATCGGCAACGCGCTTGGCAATGTCGTCTTTCTTGGCGGCAAAGTCAAAGATGCAGTCCGCGATGCAGTCGGCGATGATCTTCATCTCCTCAACACCCATGCCGCGGGTCGTCACGGCGGGGGTGCCGATGCGCACGCCGCTCGTCACAAACGGGCTGCGCTTCTCACCGGGGACGGTGTTTTTGTTGGCGGTGATGTGTACCTCGTCAAGGTTATGCTCCAGCTCCTTGCCGGTGCAGTCCTCATCGGTCAGGTCAATCAGCAGCAGATGGTTGTCGGTGCCGCCGGAGACCAGCTTCACGCCGCGGGCGGTCAGCTCGGCCTCCAGTGCCTTCGCATTTTCAACGATCTTGCGGGCATACTCCTTGAACTCAGGCTTCAGCGCCTCGCCGAAGCAGACGGCCTTTGCGGCGATGACATGCTCCAGCGGGCCGCCCTGCGTGCCGGGGAAGATGGCGGAGTTGATCCGCTTGATCAGGTACTCGTTGTTCGTCAGGATCAGGCCGCCGCGGGGGCCGCGCAGCGTCTTGTGGGTCGTGGTGGTCACGACATCGGCGTGGGGCACAGGGCTCTGGTGCTGGCCGCCTGCGACCAGACCGGCAATGTGGGCCATATCGACCATCAGCATGGCACCGTAGCCGTGGGCGATCTCGGCCAGCTTCTCAAAGTCAATGGCGCGCGGGTAGGCGGACGCACCGGCCACGATCAGCTTGGGGCGGACCTTCGCCACCTGCTTGGCCAGCGCGGCGTAGTCAATGCGGCCGTCCTCGGCCGAGACGCCGTAGGAGACGAAGTTGTAGTTTTTGCCGCTCATGTTCACGGGGGAGCCGTGGGTCAGATGGCCGCCCTGAGACAGGTCCATGCCCATGACGGTATCGCCCACGTTCAGCAGCGCAAAGTAGACGGCGAGGTTGGCCTGTGCGCCGGAGTGGGGCTGGACATTGGCGTACTTGGCGCCGAACAGCTTGCAGGCGCGGTCGATGGCGATCTGCTCGACCTCGTCCACAAACTGGCAGCCGCCGTAGTAGCGATGGCCGGGGTAGCCTTCCGCGTACTTGTTGGTCAGCACGCTGCCCATGGCCGCCATCACGGCGGGGGAGACAATGTTCTCGCTGGCGATCAGCTCAATGTTCTGGCGCTGGCGGCCCAGCTCACGGTCCATGGCCGCGCCCAGTTCGGGGTCAACTTTTTCCACATAGCCGATGGTGTCGATGATGTCCTTGTACATACTGCTTTCCCTCCATTTTAGAAATAAAATCACGCCTTACATCCCGTAAGGCGGATTATAACGTCCCCTTTGTCGATAACACCCCGTTGATCCGCGCGTCCCTGCGGGTGGCGGCGTCCAGAGCTTTGGCAAAGGCTTTGAACATGGCCTCCAGCTTATGGTGGTCGTTCTCACCGTACAGCACCTTCAGGTGCAGGTTCATCATGGCGCTGTAGGACACGGCGTAGAAGAACTCCCGCGCCATCTGGGTGTCCATGCCGCCGCAGCTTTGCCCGGCAAAGGCGGCATCGTACACAAAATACGGCCGCCCGCCCAGATCCACGGCGCAGAGCGCCAGCGTCTCGTCCATCGGCAGCATACAGCTGCCGTACCGCACAAGGCCGGCCTTGTCGCCCAGCGCCTCCTTGAGGGCGGTGCCCAGCGCAATGCCGATGTCCTCGATCGTATGGTGGCAGTCTACATCCAGATCGCCGTGGCAGGTCACGCTCAGATCAAACAGGCCGTGGCGGGCAAAGCCGTCCAGCATATGGTCAAAAAAGCCGATGCCGGTGTGCAGGTCGGTCTTGCCGGTGCCGTCAAGGTCGATGGTCAGCGTGATCTGCGTCTCCCGCGTGTTGCGGGTCACAGTCGCGGTGCGTGCCATGAGAAACCCTCCTCTTTAGCGGTGTAAATCGCTGGTATTTATTAACTATAACACGCCGGACGGGGTGCGTCAACGCTTTACGGAAGGTTTTTGGTTTCAAATCTTTTGCATTCCGGCCTGATTTTCTGCTTTTGTTCAGCCGGGGGCGGGGCGGCCTTGCTGCGGCGGGCCGGTATTGGGTAAAATTGGCAGGCTCTGCCCGGATTGGTCTGCAAATATTTACGAAATCGCAACACTTTTCGGCGCGGTAAACGCTACAATAGAAGCAAGAATCAAAATTGTCTTTTTTGAAAGGACAAATACCACCATGGCAAAAATGATCGGAATTGATCTGGGGACCACAAACAGCTGTGTGGCTGTAGTCGAGGGCGGCAAGCCGGTCGTCATCCCCAATGCCGAGGGCCAGCGCACAACGCCCTCTGTTGTGGCGTTCACCAAGGCGGGGGAGCGGCTGGTGGGCGAGCCTGCCAAGCGTCAGGCCGTGACCAACGCCCCGCGCACCGTGACCAGCGTAAAGCGGCTTATGGGCAGCGAGACCCGCGTGCCCATCGACGGCAAATGCTATACGCCGCAGGAGCTGAGCGCCCTTATCCTGCAAAAACTCAAGACGGACGCCGAGGCTTACCTCGGCGAGGCCGTGACCGAGGCGGTCATTACAGTGCCCGCCTACTTCAACGATGCCCAGCGGCAGGCCACCAAGGACGCCGGGCGCATCGCCGGGCTGAATGTGCGCCGTATCATCAATGAGCCGACCGCTGCCGCGCTGGCCTACGGGCTGGACAACGGCCGCACCCAGACCGTCATGGTCTACGATCTGGGCGGCGGCACCTTTGATGTATCGCTTATCCGCATCGGGGACGGCATCGTGCAGGTGCTTTCCACCTGCGGGGACAACTACCTCGGCGGCGATGATTTTGATGAGCGGATCGTAAACTGGATGGCCGAGCAGTGCAAGGCCAGCCACGGCGTGGACCTGACCACGGACCGCGTGGCCATGCAGCGCCTGCGCGAGGAGGCCGAGAAGGCCAAAAAGGAGCTTTCCAGCGCCAAGCAGACCGAGCTGAGCCTGCCGTTCCTCACCACAACGGCGCAGGGCGCGCTGCATCTGCAGCTGACGCTGACCCGCGCCAAGTTTGAGGAGCTGTGCGCCGATCTCATCGAGCGGACGGCGCTGCCGGTGCGCAATGCGCTGAGCGATGCCCGCCTCTCCGCAAGTGATCTGGATCAGGTACTGCTGGTCGGCGGCTCGACCCGCATCCCGGCCGTGCAGGCCAAGGTCATGCGGATGACCGGGCTGGAGCCGTCCCGCTCACTGAATCCGGACGAGTGTGTGGCGCTGGGCGCTGCCGTGCAGGCGGGGCGTCTGGGCGGCGTGGCCCTGACCGGCCCCGGCGAGGGCCTGCTGCTGATGGATGTGACCCCGCTGACCCTCTCGATTGAAACTGTCGGCGGCGTGGCAACGCATTTGATCGAGCGGAACTCCACGATCCCGACAAGGTTCAGCAAGGTGTTTACCACCGCGGCACCGTTCCAGAATACCGTGGAGATCAAGGTCCTGCAGGGCGAGCGTGAGTTCGCCCGGGACAACAAGCTGCTGGGCACCTTTACGCTGCGTGGCATCAAGCGGGCGTGGGCGGGCGTGCCGAAGATCGAGGTGACCTTTGACATTGACGCCAACGGTATTGTGATGGTCCGGGCGCGGGATATGGACACCGGCAAGGAGCAGAGCATCACGATCTCGGGCACCTCCAATCTGAGCGAGGCCGAGATCACCCGCGCCATGCGGGACGCCGCCGCCTTTGCCGGGCAGGACAGAGAGCGCAAGGCTGCCTTGGAGGCGCTGAACGCCGGGGAGGCTGCGCTCTACCGTGTGAACACGGCGCTGGGCAGCAAGGCCGGCAAGGCGCTGGACCGCGCGACCCGCAGCAAGATAAAAGAAGCCGAGCGCATGCTGGAGCGTGTGCTGCGGCACAAAAAGGCCGACCGCCTGACTCCGGCGGATGTCGCCGCCATCACCAATGCGCGCGAGGCACTCTCCGCCGTGGCCGCGCCGCTGGTGGCACAGTGGGAGAGTGAAAAATGATTTTGCCTTCCCCCTTTGGGGGAAGGTGGCTCCGCAGAGCCGGATGAGGGGCGGGTTTGCCCTGACTGCCCGATAATGGGCTGCATTGGCACGCTTGCCTCGCATCAGTCTGCTTCGCGGACAGCTTCCCTCTCGGGGGAAGCCTTTTTTGTTGCATAGGGATTTTTTTTGTGCTATACTAGCCAACATAGCACTTTAGTAGGTTAAAGGGGAAATGGGAAGTTGAAAACATTCAAATACGCCTTTGTGCGCTCTGTGCCCATCATGGCGGGGTACATCGTGCTGGGGCTGGGCTTTGGCGTGCTGCTGCAAAGCAAGGGTTACGGCGCGGGCTGGGCGCTGGCCATGGGCGGCCTGATCTATGCGGGCAGTATGCAGTATGTCACGATCGATTTATTGGCGGGTGGCGCGTCGCTGATTTCGGCGGCGCTCATGACGCTGATGGTCAACGCGCGGCATCTATTTTATGGTATTTCGATGTTGGAACGTTATAAAAATACCGGCGCGGCTAAGCCGTACTTGATTTTTGCCCTGACTGATGAGACTTACTCCGTTGTGTGCAGCGGCGACGCGCCCGAGGGCGTTGACCAGAGCAGATACTTTTTCTGGGTGTCGCTGCTGGATCAGTTTTACTGGGTTGTGGGCTGCGTGGCGGGGGCGCTGCTGGGCAGCGTGCTTCCCTTTGATACCACCGGCATCGATTTTTCCATGACCGCGCTGTTCCTCGTCGTCATGACCGAGCAGTGGAAGGCAAGCGGGGATCACACCCCCGCGCTGGTGGGGCTGGGCGTCTCGCTGGTCTGCCTTTTGATTTTCGGCAGCAGCAATTTTCTGATCCCCTCCATGCTGGGCATTACGGCGACTTTGACGCTGCTGCGTAAAGTTACCGAGAAAAAGGAGGCCGACCATGCCGTTTGATGTACACGGTGCGCTGCTTGTGGCGGTGGTCGCGGGCGTGACGGCGCTGATACGGTTTTTGCCCTTTGTGGTGTTCGGCGGCGGGCGGTCCACACCAAGGTTTATTGTCTACCTCGCGGGTGTGCTGCCCTGCGCCATCATGGCGATGCTGGTGGTCTACTGCCTGCGCGGCGTGGACCTGCTCGGCCCGACCCATGGCCTGCCGGAACTTATTGCCGCCGCAGCGGTGGTAGGTCTGCATTTGTGGAAGAAGAATACATTGTTGAGCATCGCCGCAGGCACGGCGCTGTATATGGTGCTGGTGCAGATGGTGTTTGGGTGACGCGCTGTAGAGGGCGATGCCTTCCCCCTTAGGGGAAACCTTTATAAAAAAGCCGAGGCTTTCATGCCCCGGCTTTTTTCTTGCGGTTATCGTTGAGTTGGTGCGCCCGGGCGATGAGCCGGGTGCGGTTGAAGAACAGAATGCCCACAAAACTGAACAGCACAATGCCGGTCAGCACCGTGAAAAACCAGTTCCCTTCCAGAATAAAGCTGCCTGCGGCGCAGGTCAGCAGGGTGGGGAAGGGCAGGCTGATAAAGATGGCGGCGATAAAATGCTTCGGCCGCATGCCTGCGTTGGCGGCGGCGTAGGGGATAATGCCGTTGGGCAGACCCGGTGTGATGAACGCAAGGATCGTGTAAAACCACGGGTCTTTGCTGCTGCGCACGCTGTTCAGCAGCTTGGTGGCCTTGGCATTGTCGGCGGTCAGGCGGCGGATGACCGGAGCCAGCCGCCGCGCGGCGAGAAAGACGGTGAGGTTGGCAACGGCCGAGGCAGAAAAGCTCGTCACAAAGCCGAGCCACGGCCCATAGGCAAGGCCCGCCGCCAGCTGCACCGGCATGGCGGGAATGACGAGGGAAAGCACCTGCACGACGGCCAGAAACCACAGCGTCAGAAAGCTGCGCAGCCGCCCCTGACTGGTCAGATAGGCGCTGAGCGCCTGCTCGTCCCCGGCGGAAAACGCGCTCCACAGGCCGGGCAGCAGCAGGCGGAAGGTCTCCACAATGAGCAGCACCGTCACCAGCACGACCACCGCCACCGCGAGCGCGGCAAGGCGCTTTTCCCTTGTATTGGCATGTTCGGACATGGGTAAATATCTCCTTATCGAATAAAAACAGAAAATACTATACCAAAAACAGCGGGGGAATGCAAGGGGATTTTGGGGGGGCGTGCTTCTAGAGGGAAACGGGCAAAGCCCCTCCGACCTTCGCTTCGCTCGGTCACCTCCCCACTTATGTGAGGAGGCTCTTTGCGGCCAAAGGCCGCCAGAAAGGCTCCTCGCTTTGCGGGGAGCTGGCCGAGCTTGCGAGGCCTGAGGGGCTTTGCAGCTGCACCGGGAAATAAACTTTATCTCTCCTCCAGCGCCACATACTCCTGCGGCTTGCCGACATACTGGTAGGCGGGGCGGATGATGCGGTTGGCAAACTCGACCTCCTCCACGCGGTGGGCGCACCAGCCCGGCACACGGGCAATGGCAAACAGCGGGGTGTACAGATCCTCGCTGATGCCCAGCATGCGGTAGATCAGGCCGCTGAACAGGTCCACATTGGCGCAGACCTTTTTGGGGCCGTGCTTTTCCTCGGCAAAGACCTGCGGGGCCAGCCGCTCGATGCTGCACAGCATCTCGTATTCCTCATCATAGCCCTTTTTATAGGCAAGGCTCTTGGCGTGGGTCTTGAGAATCTGGGCGCGCGGGTCGCTCAATGTATAAACCGCGTGGCCCATGCCGTAAATTAAGCCGCTGCCGTCGCCGCGCTCCTTGCGGAGGATCTTGCGCAGGAACTCGCGGACCTCGTCGTCGTTGGACGGATCCTCGACATTTTCCAGAATGTAATCCAGCTGGTGCATGACCTTCAGGTTGGCGCCGCCGTGCTTGGGGCCTTTCAGCGCGCCGATGGCCGCCGAGATGGCTGCGTAGGTGTCGGTGCCGGAGCTGGACAGCACGCGGCAGGTGAAGGTCGAGCAGTTGCCGCCGCCGTGGTCCGCATGCACCAGCAGACACAGGTCCAGCAGGCGGGCTTCCTCGTGGGTGAACTTCTGGTCGGCACGGTAGGTGGACAGGATATGTTCGGCCGTGCTCTGTCCCTCGGTGGGCAGGTGGAAGTACATGCTCGACCGGTCGTAGACGCGGCGTTTGATCTGGTAGGCGTTGACCATCATCGTGGGCAGCTCGGCGATCAGGTTGATGCTCTGGCGCAGGATGTTGGGCAGGCTGTTGTCCTCGGCGTGCTCATCGTAGCTGTACATGGCCAGCACGCTCCGCGCCATCTTGTTCATCAGGTTGGGGGACGGCGAGTTTAAGATCATGTCATCGGCAAAGCCCTGCGGCAGCTCACGGTGATGCTCCAGCAGCTTGCGGAACTTGGCATACTGCTCCTGCGTGGGCAGAGAGCCGAACAGCAGCAGCCAGATGACCTCCTCAAACATGAAGCGGTCGTGGGCGTCGGCTGCGGCGGCCAGCGTGTCAATGTCGATGCCGCGGTAGACCAGCCGGCCCGGGATGGGCGCGATGGTGCCGTCCGGCTTCTTGTCATAGCCAATGACGTTCGACACGTTCGTGATGCCGGCCAGCACGCCGGTGCCGTCCAGATTGCGCAGGCCGCGCTTGACGCCCATCTGGTCCGCCAGATGCGGGTCCAGCGTGGCGTTATGCTCTAAATATTCATTGCAGAGCAGGTTCAACTCATCCGGCTCCAAGGCCGGGACGTCCGGGTAATACATCGCAGATACCCCTCTCTCTATACACTTTGCATTTTTATACAGGCGCATACCCCTGTGGGCCTTCCCTTACACCAAGTGCCTGATAGATTGATTTTATAGTATATTGGCGCTTTCGTCAAGAAAAACTTAAAAATTTTGCAAAATTGCCAAGATGGCACTTTAAATAATTAAGCTGGTGGGCAGATTGCCGCGAAATGTGTAAAAATGCGCATTGACAACCGCCCCCAAACCGGTTACTATTATGTATATTGTAAGAAACACAGGGAAAGGGGAAAGTATTTTTATGAAAGCAGTTCTGATTCCGGGCGACGGCATCGGCCGTGAAATCGCCGAGAGTGTGCGCGCCGTCTCCGCCGCGCTGGATACCGGCATCGAGTGGCAGGAATATGCCGCCGGTGCCGAATATGCCGCCGAGAGCGGCGAGCTGATCGCCCCCGGCGCGCTGGACGCCATCGAGGCCTGCGGCTGGGCGCTCAAGGGCCCCACGGCTACCCCCATCGGCAAGGGCTTCCGCAGCATCAATGTGCAGCTGCGCCAGCGCTTTTCCACCTACGCAAACCTGCGCCCTGTGCACACGCTGCCGGGCGTACCCACCCGCTTTGACAATGTGGATCTTGTCATTGTGCGCGAGAACACCGAGGATCTGTACAAGGGCATCGAGTATATGGTCAATGACGAGATGGCCAACGGCGTCAAGCTCATCACCCGCCCTGCGTGCGAAAGGATCTGCCGCTTTGCCTTTGACTATGCCCGCAAAAACGGCCGCAAAAAGGTCACGGCGGTGCACAAGGCCAACATCATGAAGCTGACGGACGGCCTGTTCCTGCGCACCTTCCGCGAGGTAGCGTCCCACTATCCCGAGATCACCGCAGACGACTGCATCATTGATGCGCTCTGCATGAAGCTGGTGCAGAAGCCGGAGCAGTTCGATGTATTGGTGGCCCCGAACCTCTACGGCGATATTATCAGCGACCTCTGCGCAGGGCTTGTGGGCGGTCTGGGCTTTGCGCCCAGCGCCAACATCGGCGACACGACCCGCATCTATGAGGCCGTCCACGGCTCTGCGCCCGACATTGCCGGGCAGGACAAGGCCAACCCCAGTGCGATCCTGATGGCCTTTGCGATGATGCTCAACGACCTTGGGGAGACGGAAAAGGCTGCTCGCCTGAACGCCGCGATTCTGGCCCAGGTCGCCGAGGGCAAGGTTGTGACCGCGGATATCGGCGGCACCGCCGGAACGAAGGCATTTACGCAGGCGGTTATTGATAGACTGTAAAAAGATAATAGATAATAGATAAAAAATAATAAAATTGGTGGATCGCGTCGCTGACGCGCCGCTCGAAAAATACTCGTAGGGGCGGGGTTCTACTCCGCCCGTGGGCGCGTGCCTTGTGGCGGACTTTTCGGGCGGAGCAGAGCCCCGCCCCTACGTTTCCGTTTTCGACCAAAGGGAGAAAACTCCACACTTTTTATTATCTATTATCTTTTATCTATTATCTAAACAAAACGGAGGGTTCTCCCATGAAACTGCACGACCATGGCGTTTATCTTGTAAACGGCGTCCCCCAGACCACGGCCCCGGCGGGCGTGACCGAGGCCGAAGCCAAAAAAGGCACCATCGCCTACGGCATCCTGAAGGCGCATAACACAAGCGATTCCATGCAGGATCTGCGCATGAAATTCGACTCGATGACCAGCCACGACATTACCTATGTCGGCATCATCCAGACGGCCCGCGCCTCCGGCATGAAGGAATTTCCGCTGCCCTATGTCATGACGAACTGCCACAACAGCCTCTGCGCTGTCGGCGGCACTATCAACGAGGACGACCACCAGTTTGCCCTGTCCGCCGCGCACAAGTACGGCGGCATCTATGTCCCGCCGAACATGGCGGTCATCCACAGCTATAACCGGGAAATGATGTCGGGCTGCGGGCGGATGATCCTCGGCTCTGACTCCCACACCCGCTACGGCGCCCTCGGCACGATGGCCGTCGGCGAGGGCGGCGGAGAGCTGGCAAAGCAGCTGGTCGGCCGCACCTACGATATGGCCTACCCCGGCGTGGTCGCCATCTATCTGACCGGCAAGCCCAACCCCGGTGTCGGCCCCCATGATGTCGCGCTGGCGCTGGTGGCCGCCACCTACGCCAACGGCTATGTGAAGAACAGGGTCATGGAGTTTGTCGGCCCCGGCGTTGCCAATCTGAGCGCCGACTACCGCAACGGCATCGATGTCATGACCACCGAGACAACCTGCTGGTCCTCCATCTGGCAGACTGACGATGTTACGAAACAATACTTTGAGCAGCACAACCGCCCCGAGGCCTATAAGGAACTGAAACCTGCCGATGTGGCCTACTATGACGGCTGCATTGAGCTGGATCTGTCTGCGGTCGAGTGCATGATCGCCCTGCCGATGCATCCCAGCTACGCTTACCCGATCCGCGAACTGAAAGCCAACGCGAAAGAGATTTTGCAGGCTGCTCAGGATCAGGCCAATAAGCAGCTGGGCGGCAAGGTCGAGATGGACTTGGTCGGCAAGATCTGCGAGGATGGCCGCATCTATGTGGATCAGGGCGTTGTGGCCGGCTGCTCCGGCGGCACCTATGAGAATATCTGCGCGGTCGCGGATATTATCCGCAGCAAAAGCTGCGGCAACGGCGAGTTTAAGCTCAGCGTCTACCCCGACAGTATGCCGACCTATCTGGAGCTGGTCAAAAACGGCGCGGTGGCTGACATTGTTTCCGCCGGCGGCATCTTCCGCGAGTGCTTCTGCGGCCCCTGCTTCGGCGCGGGCGATACCCCCGCCAACGGCGAATTCTCGATCCGCCACACGACCCGCAACTTCCCCAACCGCGAGGGTTCGAAGCCCGGCGAGGGTCAGATCAGCGCTGTGGCGCTGATGGACGCCCGCTCCATTGCGGCCACCGCAGCCAACGGCGGCTACCTGACCGCTGCCAGTGAGCTGACCGATGCAGAGTACACCCTGCCCGAATACCACTTTGAGCAGGGCGTCTACGACAAGCGCGTCTACAACGGCTGGGGCCGCCCCGAGCCGGATTACGCGCTGAAATTCGGCCCGAACATCAAGGACTGGCCCGAGCAGCCCGCCCTGACCGAGGACCTGCTTGTCAAGATCGTCAGCTATATCACCGACCCTGTCACCACCACCGATGAGCTGATCCCCTCGGGCGAGACATCGTCCTTCCGGTCGAACCCGCTGCGTCTGGCGGAGTTCACCCTCTCCCGCAAGGACCCGGCCTATGTGCCGAACGCCAAGGCCGTCAAGGCGCTGGACGAGGAGCGCCGCGCAGGCGCTCTGCCCGCTGAGATCGCGCGTGTCTACGATGATTTGAAGAAGCTGGGCTACACGCCCGATGCAGCCAACACCAACATTGGCTCGGCCATCTTCGCCAACAAGCCCGGTGACGGCTCCGCCCGCGAGCAGGCCGCCAGCTGCCAGCGTGTGCTGGGCGGCGCAGCCAACTTTGCCTGCGAGTACGCCACCAAGCGCTACCGCTCCAACTGCATCAACTGGGGCATGCTGCCCTTCCTGATGAAGGACCCCGCTGTGCTGGACAATGGGGATTATGTCTACCTGCCCGGCGTGCGCAAGGCGCTGCTGAATGCCGATGACGAGTTGACCGCCATCGCCGTAAAGCCGGACGGCGGCGTGGTTCGCTTTACAGTCAGCCTCGGCGCTATGACCGATGCCGAGCGGCAGATCCTGGCCGATGGATGCCTCATCAATTATTACAAGAATAACTAAAGAAAAACGGCCCGCTGGGAAAAAATCCCGGCGGGCCGTTTCTGTAGAGGCCGATGCTTGCATCGGCCCGCG
>OJAC01001394.1_pt1 | contig 11728 bp, 10 predicted proteins | sample 1588701 | NCBI WGS metagenome assembly OJAC01 (sample SAMN03283256) | human gut metagenome | biome: human-associated habitat; material: feces | host: Homo sapiens | place: USA | collected 2013 | reverse complement strand
TGTTTGAAAAAGGCTTTCTGCAAGATGTGCGTCACAATTTGTGGGAGATTTTGTCCGGATGAGGGCGCCGTAGCGGGCTACGGCAACTGAATTCGGGCAAAATATACCGCAAAGTGGGGCGTGCAGATTGCGGGAATGATTTTTCAAATACGCTCTAATCTCTGCATTCCGGATGTCCGCTGCAGAAATATCTTTTGTTATTTGCTCTTCAATGATTATAAAGAATTGTTGCGGAGATTGCAATGATAATTTTTAATTTTCAGTTCCATACAAAAAAGCCGTACCCACGGAGCTTACGCTCCGGGATACGGCTTATAGCTTTACCGGTGGATCATCAATTATTGCGTTTCAGTTTTACTACTACATGTCTGTAAGGTTCTTCTCCCTCACTGACTGTCTCTACATAGCGGTTGCCTTGCAGAGATGCATGGATGATCCTTCTTTCGTACGGATTCATCGGTTCCAGAACTACCGGTTTTCTGGTTTTCTTTACCTTGAAGGCGATTCCTCTTGCAAGGTTCTCCAGAGTTTCCTTACGACGGCGTCTGTAGTCCTCGGTATCGAGTTTTACACGAATGTAGGTAGACTCGCCTTTGTTTACCACAAGGCTTGTCAGATACTGAAGAGAATCCAGTGTCTGGCCTCTTTTTCCGATGAGGATACCCATATCCTCACCTTCAAAATCCACATCCAGAGAACCGTCTGCAGTGTTGTATTTCGATGTGATCTCCACTTCTCCAAGATCCATGGAGCCGAATACATCACGAAGAAATACGACTGCTCTCTCCTCAACCTCTCTGATCTTCTCCGGATCGCTGAGGATCTCTATCGGTCTGCCCTGCTTCGGTGCTCTCTCACGTGTTTCCTTCGGCTGACGCTCCTTTGGAGCTCTTGGCTGTTTCTCACGTGCAGGCTTTGCTTTGCCCTGGAAATCCCTTGCAGGTCTTTCCTTTGGCGCTGCTGCCTTTGCAGGTGCTTCTTCGGATGCCTTCTCCACCTGTACAGCTTCTTTCTTCACCGGCTTCTTCTCCTCTGCAGGAGCTGCTTTCGGTGCAGATTCTTTCTTTACATCCGGAGTAAAAGGCTTTTCTAATTTCTTCTCTTCTTTGATAGCGTCCAGTTTCACGGACTCTACCAGTTCATCGATTTCCTGCATATCAGAAACTGGCTCGATTCTGCGAACTTTGATCACGGCAGGTTTGCTGCCGATTCCGAAGAATCCGGAGCTGCCTTCACTGATAACCTGAATATCAAGCTGGTCACTGGAAGTTCCAAGCTCAAGACACGCTTTTGTGATAGCTTCATTCTTTGTTTTTGCTGAAAACTGAATGTAATCCTCCATTACGAACCCCTCCGTTCCTGATTATTTCTTCTTATTTCTCTCATCAAAGTCTCTTACGAGATTTGCTTTAGCTGTGATGCTGCCCGGTTTTGCACTTCTTGCCTTCTCATAAGCAGTATCAACCTTCTGTGCTCTGTCTGAAGCACCATTGTTTCCGCTGTTGCCCTTATTGATCACAGGTTTATTGATATTCTTGGCGGACTGATGAGCCTGATTGGTGATCTTCTGCGGCGGAAGTCCTTCCTTCGCACGCTTCGCTTCGATCTTCTTCATATTCTCATTAACCAGATCATCAATGTTCATCTTATCAAGATGACGATTGATTGCAAACTGCTGGGCACTTCGAACGACAGCACTGGCGATCCAGTAGATACCAAGACCAACCGGGAATGTGAAACAGAAGAATGCAGACATCAGAGGCATGACCATGTTCATGGTTTTCATGGAGTTTGCCATTGCGCTGGCCTGATCATTTCCGTCTGCCGGCTGTGTTGCAGCCTGTGGCATAAGCTTCAGGTTCAGCATCTGAGTTGCCCATGCAAGAACCGGGATCAGAAGTGCTACGATCGCAAGTAACAGAGAACCATGATTTTTGAAGAATTCCATGATATAGTACAGCGGCTGGTCTGCGATATTCAGTCCACAGAAGCCCTGCATCTTGGAAATATTGCCGGATGCTTTTGTGATCGCATCAGAAAATCCTGAAAACTGATTCATCTGTGCCAGCTCTTTCCACTGGGAAGGAGAAAGTGCATACAGAAAATCAACAATCGAGTTACTTGTAGCATTTCCGGCACTGTCCATAACGAGACGCACTCGTGTCATGGAATGGTCTGTGATAAACTGCTGCAGGATATCTGTGTATCCGTTTACAGCTAGCAGGTTGTCAACTACACCAGTAAAAATGTTCTTTACACTTCCAACGTAAGCAGGAATCCGGTAGATAACCTGATACAGAGCAAACAGAATAGGCATCTGAATGGCTAACTGTACACAGCTACCGGTTGGAGAAACACCATATTTCTGATAAACAGCCTGGGTTTCTTCGTTCATTTTCATCATGGAAGCCTGATCCTTTTTACCCTGATATTTCTTCTGGATCTTCTGGATCTCAGGCTGCATGATCGCGCTTAACTTGGAGAATTTCTGCTGCTTGATCTGCAGCGGTGTCATAAAGGCAAAGATAAGAATACTGAAGATAATGATACAAAGACCAATGTTCTGGATTCCGAACAGGCCGTCAAGCATCTTATATATGCCATCCATGATCCATCCCATCACAGACGCGATCTGTCCGATAATAGGAGTTCCGGTTTTTGTTGCTAAAAACAGTTCCAAATTCATTTCCTCCTAGACTTCTTATTCAATTGTAAAAGTCCGGTAACTATTCATTCGTCCACTAACTGCAGAGGTACTGAACAGTTACAAATTCCGATAACTGCTCTGCCCGGGAAAAGGCTGAACAGTCACAAAATAATTCATGGCACAGGGTCATAGCCTCCGTGGGAAAAAGGATTGCATCGCAATATCCTCCATGCCGCAAGAAGACTGCCCTTAAATGCGCCATATTTTTCGATTGCTTCCAAACCATATTGAGAACATGTGGGAATATAAGGACATTTCGTTCTCTTCATCGGCGATATATATTTTTGATAGAGCCTTATCATCTTAATCAGAAATTTCTTTATCATGTTCATTCCCTGTTATATGATGCTTTCTTGCAAGATGCAGAAAAGCACTCTCGATCTCGTGAAAGCTCTTGCCCTTGGCTGCGGCTCTCGCTACTACTACAATATCAAGGTTACTGTCAAAATCTGTTTCGTTGAGACGATAGCTTTCTCTGATCAATCTGGTGAGTCTGTGGCGAACCACACTGTTCCCTACTTTTTTGCTTACTGATATTCCCAGACGATTCTTCATGTGCTGATTCTTCAGCACGTACATCACCAGAAGCCGATTTGCGTACGATGTTCCGTTCTGATATACAACTTTAAAATCTTGATTTTTCTTTAAGGACTCTGATCTGATCAAACGAATCCTCCTTAATTAGATTCCGCCTGCGCGGATATTTCTCCGGATAGAAGAAAAGACCACATAAATGCGGTCTTGCAGCTTATGCTGATAACTGTTTTCTTCCTTTTAATCTTCTTGCAGCTAATACTTTACGTCCGCCCTTTGTGCTCATGCGAGCTCTGAAGCCGTGAACTTTAGCTCTGGATCTCTTTTTTGGCTGAAATGTCATCTTCATAGGTAAAGCACCTCCTTTATCTATTTTTAATTGTTATGAAATAACTTATCATTCAGAACATCGTTTCAATTATATAAATAAACCTCCTTTTCGTCAAGTAAAAATTGCAAAAAACCCGATAAAATCAAGGGTTCTATAAAATACCCCCACCTTACGGTATTTATTTTTTTCTCTTATGTGGAAAGCGCTTATGGTTTACGTAACATTATCCACATTTTGTGGATAACTTGTGGATAACTTGTGGATTGACCGGAAATCTATCCACTTTTTCGGAGGGTTTGTTCACATCGTTTTCAAAAAAACCCTTTATTTGCGGTATTTTTAAGGTGGATTTTTTTATACACATAATTCTTCCACATTTTCCACCAATTCTCGACTTATGGAAACCTCCAGGACTCTTATCCACAATAATCCACCCTAATCCACAGTAATTTCCCCACATTATCCACATTCTTTTCCCCAAAATCTCAAGGATTTTCCATTGCGAAAACCCCATTTTCATTGTAATATATAAAAGGATATCTATCTCCAGTCGCAGACTGGGGTTATTATAATACTCATGGGAGGAAAAAATGGACGCTGTTATTGAAAAATGGGAGGAGATCCTGCAAACTGTCAAATCTGAATATGAGGTGACTGATGTCCCTTTTAATACCTGGCTCAAGCCGCTGAAAGTTTATGAGGTTGACGGAAAGCTGATAACAGTGGTTGTTCCCTCTGAACAGGCAGCGATCGGAGTCAATTACATCAGTAAACGCTACAAAATACCCCTCCAGGTTACTATCTGTGTACTGACAGGCATGGAAGAATGCGAGGTTCGCTTCGTTCTGGAAAAAGATCTCCCCAAAAAAACAGAAAAAAACACTTCTTATGATAAACAGGTTCAGGATACACGTTACGAAGAGGCGCATTTAAATCCAAAATACACCTTCGACACCTTCGTTGTAGGAAGTAATAACAAATTCGCCCAGGCCGCAGCTCTTGCAGTTGCTGAATCACCGGGAGATACCTACAATCCACTGTTTATCTATGGCGGAGCCGGTCTTGGTAAGACGCATCTTATGCATTCCATCGCTCATTTCATTCTGGAACACGACGAAAACAGCCGTGTTTTGTATGTAACCAGTGAGGAATTTACCAACGAACTGATCGAAACCATCCGAAACGGAAATAACACGGCAATGAGCAAATTCCGTGAAAAATACAGAAATATCGACGTTCTTCTTGTCGATGATATTCAGTTTATTATAGGAAAAGAATCCACACAGGAGGAATTTTTCCATACATTTAACAGTCTTCACAGTGCCAAAAAGCAGATCATCATATCCTCTGATAAACCACCGAAGGATATGGAAATCCTGGAAGAGCGCTTCCGTTCCCGGTTCGAGTGGGGTCTGATCGCAGATATCACGCTGCCTGATTACGAAACCCGAATGGCGATCCTTCATAAAAATGAAGAAATGAACGGCTACAACATCAGTGAAGATGTTATCAAATATATCGCTACCAATATCAAATCCAATATCCGTGAGCTGGAAGGTGCCTTCAACAAGGTCATGGCCGGAGCCAAGCTTGAGAAAAAGGAAGTAACTCTGGAGCTGGCAGAGCAGGCACTGAAGGATATTATTTCTCCGGATGAGAAAAAAGTGATCACACCGGAATACATCATCTCCGTTGTTGCAGAGCATTACGGAGTCACACCTGCGGACTTAAGCGGAAACAAACGAAACTCCAAGATCGTCATGCCCCGCCAGGTTTCCATGTATCTCTGCCGTGAGATCATATCCACACCTTTGAAAAATATCGGAAAAGCGCTCGGAAACCGTGACCATACCACCGTTATGCACGGTATTGAAAAGATCGAAAACGAATTGCAGAACGACGATAACTTAAAAAATACCATTGATATATTGAAAAAGAAGATTAATCCACAAGGTTAGGGAAGTTTTCCACATTACTGGTGTATAACGTGTTGATTGTATGTGGAGAGATGTGTACAACTTTTTTACCAAAACGCGGCGGTAATTTTATCCCCGGGTTATTCACATGCGAAAATACCACTTTTACACAAAGTTATCCCAACGGAAAACCCCTGAAAACATCAGGCCTGCGGGAGTTTTTCACAAAATCGGGCCCCCTACGGCGGTTACTGCGGATTTTTTCTATAAATATATTTATAAAAACCACAAATTGTTCAGAAAGGGAGTTATACACACTATGAAAATCATCTGCTCCAAATCAAGTCTGTTAAAAAGTGTAAGTATCGCACTCAAAGCAGTTCCATCAAAAACCACAATGCCAATCCTGGAATGTATTCTCATGGATGCAACCACAAACCAGATCAAATTTACCACCAACGATATGGAGCTGGGAATTGAAACCATCGTTGAGGGTACTATTGAAGAAAAAGGTAAAGTTGCTCTTGATGCAAAAATCTTCTATGAAATCATCAGACGACTTCCGGATAATGATGTTACCATTAAGACCGATGATAAATATGCAGCAACCATTACCTGTGAAAAAGCAAAATTCAATATCCCTGGAAAATCAGGAGAAGATTTTGCTTATTTACCGATGATCGAGAAGGATGAACCGCTGACAATCTCTCAGTACACACTGAAAGAAATGATCCGCCAGACTATTTTTTCGATTGCTGTAAATGAAAACAATAAGCTTATGACCGGTGAACTTTTTGAGATCAAAAATAACTGTCTGAAGGTAGTTTCTCTGGACGGACATCGTATCTCTATCCGCAAAATGTCTCTTAAGAAAGATTATTCTGACCGTAAGGTGGTAGTTCCGGGCAAAACTTTAAGCGAGGTCAGCAAGATCCTTTCCGGAGAAGTGGATGATCAGGTCAGCATTTACTTTACAAAAAACCATATTTTATTTGAATTTGATCAGACTATGGTAGTTTCCAGACTGATCGAGGGAGAATATTTCAGAATTGATCAGATGCTTTCCAGTGATTATGAGACAAAACTGAAGATCAACAAAAAAGAGTTCCTGGATTGTATCGACCGTGCCACACTTCTGGTACGTGAGGTTGATAAAAAACCGATCATCATCAACATCACAGACGATGATATGGAGCTGCGCATTGATTCTGCAATGGGTTCCATGAATGAAGAGATCGATATTGAAAAAGAGGGTAAGGATATCATGATCGGCTTCAACCCGAAATTCCTGATCGATGCGCTTCGTGTTATTGATGATGAAACCGTGACGATCTATCTTGTAAATCCGAAGGCACCATGCTTTATCCGTGACGATGAGGAGAACTATACTTACCTGATCCTTCCTGTAAACATCAACCAGAATCAGGCCAGATAAGACCTGGGGTAATGTGACCGTTTTTGACCGATTGTGCATGGGAATGCGATCGTGTTCTGGAAATTGTTTTATGCGTAAACTGCTGGAAGGGGGTATTTAAATTACCACCTTCCGGTGAAATTTGTATTTTGGGGGATTTTAAATACCGCCAGGAGATCAGAAAAGATCGATCTGACGGAGAAAATACCCCGGAGATAAGAGGAGAAAAAATTGGAGATCAGAATTAAAGACGAATTTATCAAGCTTGGTCAGGCGCTGAAGCTGGCCGGTGTTGTGGAGGACGGCGTTGAGGCGAAATATGCCATCAATGATGGTCTGGTACTGGTGAACGGTGAGGTGGAGAACCGCCGTGGCCGCAAGATCCATCCTGGAGATACCATTTCCTACGATGGAAAAGATATTTACGTGATCGGGTGAAGGAATGTACATTGAATCCATCAGACTGAATAATTTCAGGAATTATGAGTCGCTGGAGATGAATTTTGATCAAGGCACCAATATTCTCTACGGCGACAATGCCCAGGGAAAGACCAATATCCTGGAGGCGGTTTATCTGGCAGGTACCAGCAAATCCCACAAGGGAAGCAAGGACCGGGAGATGATCCGCTTTGAGAATGAGGAATCCCATATCCGAATGATGGTGAAGAAGGGCGATCTTTCATACAAAATAGACATGCACCTCCGGAAAAACAAAGCAAAGGGAGTTGCCATCAACGGGCTGCCGATCCGCAAGGCAAGGGAGCTGCTGGGGGTGGTGAATCTGGTGTTTTTTTCTCCGGAGGATCTTAATATTATCAAGAATGGACCGGGAGAGAGAAGACGTTTTCTGGATTCGGAGCTTTGTCAGCTGGATGGTGTTTATATCACGGAGCTGGCCGGCTACAATCACATCGTGAACCAGAGAAACCGTCTTCTCAAAGACTGTTATATGAACCCCGGGCTGAAAGGTACCCTGGATGTCTGGGATATACAGATGGTCGATTACGGAAAGAAGATCATCGGGAAGCGGGAAGCCTTTGTGGAGGAGCTTAACGAGATCGCAAGGGGGCTTCATAAGGGGCTTACCGGCGGGATCGAGGAGCTGGAGATCCTGTACGAGCCAAGTGTGACGGCGGCCGAGTTTGAGGATAAGCTTTCCAGGAACCGGGAGCGGGATCTTCGGATGAAGCTGACCTCCGTGGGACCGCACAGAGATGATTTCTGCGTAAAGGTCAACGGGATCGACATCCGGAGGTATGGTTCCCAGGGACAGCAGAGGACTGCGGCCCTTTCGCTGAAGCTTTCGGAGATCTATCTGGTGAAGAAAAAGATCCGGGATACACCGGTGCTTCTGCTGGATGATGTTCTTTCGGAACTGGATAGCAGCAGGCAGACATATCTGCTGGAAAGCATCCACGATATACAGACTCTGATCACCTGTACAGGACTGGATGATTTTGTCAGCCATCAGTTCAAGATCAACAGGGTTTTTCAGGTGGTAAAGGGGCATGTTTATATGCCTAAAGGGTTTTGACAAGCCCGTATGCATATGGTAAACTGATTCTGATTATGGAAAGTTGGTGAATATTTTGGATAAAGAGGAGTTTCGCGTTAAGCTGGGACAGATCAATAAGCTGGTCGAGACCCAGGATTACAAAGGCGCCATGCAGATTGTTGACAGCATTGACTGGCGTCGTGTGAAAAACGTCCGTACCCTTTGTGTAGTGGGCGAGATCTACGCGGCCAACAAGCGCTATGAAGAGAGCAAGGAAATTTTTCTTCTTGCCTACCACAGAGCGCCGATCGGCAAGAACATACTTTACCGTCTGATCGAGGTTTCTCTGAAAATGGGACAGATCAGTGAAGCCACAGAATTCTTTGATGAATACAGAGAAGTGGCAGGTAATGATAACAGCCAGTATATACTGAAATATAAGATCGCCAGAGCGAAGAATGCATCTCTGAATGAACAGATCCGTATTCTTGAGGAATATAAGGAGAAGGAATTTACGGAGCGCTGGTCCTATGAGCTGGCCAAGCTCTATTACAAGGCAGGAGACAAGCAGAAGTGCCTGGATCTCTGCAATGAGATGATCCTTTGGTTCAATGACGGAACTTATGTGATGAAGGCCCTTGACCTGAAACAGCGGATGGGTGTTCTCACTGGCGAAGAGAAAGAGAAATACGAACAGCGTTTTATCCCGAAGCTGATCCCGCCGGAAAAGGCGCAGGAGATCAGGGAGAGCAAGGAAGCATCCGGCGAGTATGAGGAGGCAAAACCGGTCACAGATACTATCCAGGTAGATGATGAGCGGGATCTGAACAGTGCGGAGACATTCCAGGAGAAGCTTTCCAAGGGATTCCGTGATATCTTTGGCGGACATAAGAAATCTGCGGAAGAGGATATGGAGGAAAAAGAAGCTGCGCAGGATGAAGAGCCGGATGAGGTTTCCACAGGCTCTGAGGATGTGACGGAACAGGCGGAAGCGCCGGAGGCTGAGACTGCTGCGGCAGCAGAACCGTCAGAGGAGTTTACAGATTCTGAGGAGATCGAAGCAGCAGAAGGAAGTGAGGAAGCTTCGGATGAGCCTTCTGAAGAGCAGGAAGAGTTTTCCGGACAGGAAGCGGATGAGATCCCGCTGGCATCCGGTGTTGAGAACCTCTCATCCGGAAGTATGAAGCTGCAGGCTCAGGAACAGCAGGATAAAGAGGAAGAAGAGGCTTATCAGGAAGCGGAAGAAGCTGAGGCTGAGAAAGCTACAGAGATGTCTTTGTCCCAGAGTGTTGCAGAGATCATGAAGGAGAAGGCTGCCGGAAATGAGGAAAGTGAGGAGAAGCCTGCAGGGGTTCCGCTCAATGAGGAAGGCAAGCCTGATTTTTCCGCAACGATCCGTATGCCGGAGCTGAAGATCCCGAAGTCCATGATCAATGTGGACCCGGAGAATGCAAGCAGTTCCGCGGAGATCCCGGATGCGTCTGGAATTTTCGGAAGTATCGAGGATATTGCGGCATCTGTAGGTGACAGGTCCGGGAAGGATAAAGATAAGGACTTCAACCTGGAGGATACTATTCTGGCAGCAGCTACACAGCAGGGAATCGATATCCCGGAGGAAGAGAAATCTCCGGATGTCCAGCAGTCCGACGTAACGGAAGAGCCGGCAGGTATTGAGGATCTGGATATTGCGGCTGATGAATTTGTTCCGGAGGAGCCGGATGCGGCAGATATCGAAGATATCATGGCGCAGATCTCCGCTCAGCAGGAGGAAGAGGTAACGGAGACTTCCGATACCAGACTTCCGGATATCGTATTTGATGAAGATGAGGAGCCGGTTACTGAGGAGGATCTTCAGGCTGCAGAAGCAGAGTTTCTGAATGGTCCGTCAGGAGTACAGAAGCCGGTGGAAGAAGAGGATGTGCTTCCGGAGATTCCTTCACTGGAATCTGAGGAGCAGGTGCAGAAGGCGGCAGCAGAGCCTTCAACGAAGCTTCATCATGAGGAACCGGTGGCTTCAGCGGAAGAGGAAAATCTTCTTGATGAGGAAGAAGAATACAGTGATGACGCCTTTGAATTCCAGGAAGAGGATGACGATGACTTTATCAGCAGTCTCATCGGTGATGATTCTGATGAAGCCATGGAAGAGGACGATGAGGAAGAGGAGCTCAGCGAGGAAGAGCAGCTTGAGAAATTTATCGCTACGATCCATCCGGAGAAGGATCCTACAAAGATCGTTTCCAGAAAGAAAGAGCTCACAGATGAAGAGAAGAAGCTTTTCACCTATTTTGTTACAGTTCCCGGAATGAAGGAACAGCTGCTTGATGTACTCTGCGATGTGCAGATGGGCGCAGCAGACAAGACCTCCCAGACCGGAAATGTGATCGTTATGGGCGGCAGAGAAACAGGTAAGACGAGACTGATCTCAAGTCTGATCCCGGCAATCTGTAAAGAGCTGAATATCGAGGCTTCCAAGGTTGCCTATATATTTGCGGATGATCTCAACGGAAAGGATATTCCGGAGATCGTATCCAAGCTTGCCGGCGGTTTCCTTGTTATCGAGGATGCAAACCAGCTTTCCCAGGAAACAGCAGATGAGCTTGAGGAAGCTATGACCGGAAACACAAAGGGAATGATCGTGATCCTGGAGGATGAAAAGATTGGTATGCGTAAGCTGATCGCAAGATATCCGAAGCTTGCGAAGAAGTTTACATCCATGATCAACATTCCTGTATTTACAAACGATGAACTTGTTAATTTCGCCAAGGTCTATACCATGGAGAATGGATTCCGTATCGATCAGATGGGCATGCTTGCTCTGTATAATCTGATCGGGATCAACCAGAAGGAGGATCAGCCGATGTGCATCGGTACTGTGAAGACCATGCTGGATAAGGCTATGGAGAGAGCTCAGAGCGGATTGTTCAAGCGTTCCAAGAAGCGTGTGGACCGTGATGGCTACACGGTACTTTTTGAAAAGGATTTCAGCTGAAAATAAGAAAAAGCAGAGGTAAAAAATATGGCCAGACCTTATCTTGGTAACCCGAAATATACCATTGAAGTCCTTCAAAAGTATCATTTTGTTTTCCAGAAAAAGTTTGGTCAGAATTTTCTGATCGACGAGCATGTTCTGGAAAAGATCATTGAGTCTTCGGGTATCACGAAGGATGATTTTATACTGGAGATCGGTCCGGGTATCGGAACTATGACCCAGTATCTTGCGGAGGCTGCCAGAGAGGTGGCTGCTGTGGAGATCGACAGTTCGCTGATCCCGATCCTTAAGGATACGTTGAAGGACTGGGATAATGTTTCCGTGATCAATAACGATATCCTG
>OJAC01001389.1_pt1 | contig 11780 bp, 10 predicted proteins | sample 1588701 | NCBI WGS metagenome assembly OJAC01 (sample SAMN03283256) | human gut metagenome | biome: human-associated habitat; material: feces | host: Homo sapiens | place: USA | collected 2013 | reverse complement strand
AATATCCGATATACTATAATATGGGAGGTGAGCCGGATTGGGGTATTACACTACGGCTGAGATTGTGAAAATCGTAAACAAGCTCATTGACCGCTGCGGTACTCGTGACCCGTACAAGGTCGCAAAAGAGCTTGGTATCAATATCATCTACCGGAATTTTGACAAGCAGCGTGGAGCATACAAGGTTATTCTGAAGAACCGCTTTGTTTTTCTTAAAAACGGTATGCACCCGGTCGTGGAGCAGATAGTGCTATGGCACGAAATCGGGCACGATGTTCTACACAGGCAAGAAGCGGTTGCTGTCGGCGGGTTCAAAGAGTTCAACATCTTTGATATGAGAGAGAACCGTATGGAGTATGAAGCAAATATCTTCGCTTCTCAGGCTTCGCTCCCGGACGACACCATTTTGGAATACATTGAAAACGGCTATGATATTCAGCAGATTGCACGGGCAATGTGTTCCGACATTAACCTGATTGCTCTGAAAGTGGATACGCTGATTGCACAGGGCTATCAACTTCGCAAACAAGAACACCGAAACGATTTTCTAAAATACAATCACAAAATGTAAGACCGTCAAGTCTCAAATGAGATCTGACGGTCTTGCTTTTTACATACACCCCCCAAATTATAAGTCTCATTCTTGGGAACAGCGTAAGTTGGGAGATTTAGTTGATGTTTGCAGCGGTAGAGATTACAAACATCTCTCAGAAGGCGATATTCCTGTCTATGGAACGGGCGGTTATATGCTTAGTGTAAGTGAAGCTTTGTCCTATGACAAAGATGCAATTGGAATTGGAAGAAAAGGCACAATTGATAAACCTTATATCTTGAATGCTCCATTTTGGACGGTAGATACGCTATTTTACGCCATTCCAAGAGAAAAAGTTGACTTAAATTTTGCTTTTGATATATTCCAAAATATTGACTGGAAAAAGAAAGATGAGTCAACGGGTGTTCCGAGTTTATCAAAAACAGCCATAAATGAAATTGACATTCTCGTTCCTCAATACGATGAGCAGCAAGCACTTGGACAATTTTTTAATGGAATCGACAATCTTATCACCCTTCATCAGCGTGAGTGTTTTTTTGTCAATTTAAGCTTGATAACGAACGCATTACCAAATCAACATCTTTATTCTCAAGTTCTTGAATAATGTGGAGATATGTTTTCTGCGTTGTTGTCATACTCGAATGTCCTAATCTCTGTGCCACGCTTGCTATTGATACTCCGGCAAACAAAAGAAGTGAAGCGTGAGTGTGTCTCAGCCCGTGAACGGAAATAACCGGTATTCCTGCATTCTTGCAATGTCTTGTCAGAATATCGTTGACCGTTGAATTATACACATTCCCCGATATGAAAATCGGTTCATCTTGAGGTAGCCCTTTGACCAATGTAGAAAACTGAATAATAAGCTGCCAATCAATTTGAATTTTTCGTACCGATGATTGATTCTTGGTAGGCAAAAAACCACCTTTGCCTTTATAATCCCAAGTCTTGTTGATGGAAAGGGATTGCCTTGAAAAATCAAAGTCCTGCGGCGTTATAGCCAGTGCTTCAGAAAAACGCATGCCTGTTTTGGCAACAAGAAGAATGAACCAATCCCAATTTAACTCTTGTCCTAAATCCAAATCCGAAAGAAGCTTGTGCAGTTCAAACTGATTGAGATACTTAATCTTCTTGTATCTCGGCTTCTTACCTTTGATGATAGCTTTTCTTGTTGGGTCTCGCTCAATGAGACCTTCATCAACAGCGTCTAATATAGCCCCTTTGAGCTGATGGTGGAAATCCATTGTTGTTTGTCGCTCGTGTTCCTTCGCATAATCATTCAACAGTTTTTGATATGTAATGCGTGTCAATTCGCATACTTTCAAATCCGGAGCCAATCGCTTAATCCAAGACTGGGTAAGCAAATACTTGTCCATCGTGACCTTCCTTATCGCCCCTTCCTTGTACACAGTAATCCATTGTGCGTAATAATCGTAAAAAAAGTCTGTTTTATTTATGTTATTCAGCATGAAATCCTCCTGTAAAATAAGTTGGCTCACGCTGATGAAGGGTGATAAGGTTGTCGAGGTGCTTGAAAAATACTCCTATCATTTGCTGTTCTCGAATAGTAGATGGCAACATTAAGTCCATTGCAGCCATCTGTTTGCCGGAAACTTCGACGAATGTTGAACCAGCTCCAACCAACTCTCCGTATCGCTTTAATTCCTCTGTCCGAGAAAAAATGAAATAAGTGTCAAGCTCATTTTTATGAGGGACAATAGACTGAAAACCTTGATTAGTACAGCCTTTTCGTGCTAAAATAGCGGTTTTTCCTATTCCAGCACGAGAAGTAAATAATACAGTCCCGGGCGGTAGAAGCTTTGCAGAGCTATTATCATATCCTTGTTCAGTTATCTTTCTTTGACTTGTTTTAACATAGATTTGGTCTGCAATTTCAGCAGGAGCATACCAGTCTATATCGCCGTCCCAATACTCAGGATTTTGCGTGCTTGGCGTTCCTCCGCCGACTAAATCCGCTACATCACCCAACTTACGCTGTTCCCAAGAAACAGCAAAGGAGCCAAGGGAAAACCCCCTGACTCCTTCAAAGTTTTGCTCTTTATCCATTTTATTCCGGCATTTCAATTTCAAATCCACCGCCGAGAATGAACTCACGAAGCAAATTGTCAACTTTGACATTGACTTTGGGTGGTATAATCTTTGTTCCCTCTATCTTTTCAAAGTATTCTTTTGCTTTCGCCTTATTTACCGTTTTTTTCAAATCATCATAACGCCCGAACTCATTTATATTGGTTGAATTCAAACGCAAACTCATAATAGTACGTAGTTTTACTTCATCTACTCCCAAAGCAACGGCAACTCGGTGAATTTGGTCGTCTTTAGCTTTCGATAAATACTCTGTTATATAATCTCGAAGCGTTTTACCCTCGGTTATTGCAACATCTCCTCTTTGAATATCGTGGAGGAATATATTTGCATACTTTTGTTCTTCCTGAGAAAGTGTAGCGAAAGTCTTGTGAAGTTCTGTTTCAGCCTGCCCAACGGCTTCTGCGGAAGCTCCTTCAAGATTTAATAATTTCAGATATTTCTCAAAACGAGAGTTCATATAGTCGGCATCAATCAATCCTGTATCTATTTCTGTGATATATCCGACAAGGTCATAAGGAACATCATCACCAGTTCCTCCACCGCCACCACCGGATAGCTCTTTATATCTCAGAACCAGCACCAAGTATGTCTTTTCGTCGAAAGCCATCTCAATGATTTCTCCGGTATTGTCATCTGTATAACTTGTAACTTCCCATTTGAACCCTTGAATTTTTGCGGCTTCTAAGTAGGAGTTAAGCTCCTTAAAATCTTTTGCGAACTTCCTGCATACAGAAACATCGGATGGCAGCTTTTCAAAGTTTTCTATGCCTGCATTGGAAAACAGCTCAGATATATCTTCATACAATTCATTCATCATCTTAAGATTTTCAGCAAGATGTTGAACGAATAGACCTAACGGCTTGTCTCCCGAATACAGTTTTACAGCAGCATTTATATTCCGCTCCATTGTATGGGGTTTTCTATAATAACGGATTGTTCCAAAAGGCTTATCAGGCCCGAACAATCTGTTTGTGCGAGAAAACGCCTGAATAATGTTCTCGTACAACAGCACCTTGTCCATATACAGTGTGTTAATCCACTTGGAGTCAAATCCGGTAAGCATTTGGTCAACGACAATGAGTAGGTCAATTTGCTTTTCCGGCTCATTCGCTATTCTTTCATAAGGCTTCTTATGTGCCAATCGAGCAGCAATATCCTTTTTCATTTTAGCGAATGTCGGAATAGTAAAGTCCTGACCATATCGTTCGTTATAGTCCTCTATTATCTCGACGAGTCCGGCTTCCTTAAATGCAACACCGCCGCCATTGTCGATGTTCGGGTCAAACAAAGCCGTAACCTTCAATTCAGGTTTCATTTCCTTTATCATACGATAGTAATTGATGGCTTCCGGTATGCTGCTTGTAGCGAAAATCGCGTGGAATTTGCTGTTATGGCTCAAAGTGACCCAGTTTTCCAATATATCCTTTACAACGGTAGTGGTATGTTCTTCGGTCTGATATTGAACATTAGGAATATAATCTTCAATACCCTTGATATAGTCTCCTTTGTTGTCAAAATGTCCTACCATTCCAACCTGACTGGCATCCATATATTTATAGTACACCTTGCTTTTTATCGGGTCAGAAATCGCTTCTTCCTCAGTTTGTGCTTTCGCTTTTTCCAATGCGACAACCTTTCGCACATCTTTATCCTTAAAAGTCAAGACCTTATATGGGTCAAAACCAAGCACATTTTTATCACGGATACCGTCTGCGATACTGTATCTGTGAAGTTCATTTCCGAACACTGTTGTAGTTGTGTTCTTTTTCTTTTGGTTTTCATCCTGAATTGGCGTTCCTGTAAAACCGAAGAAAATTGCTTTTGGGAAGGTGGTCTTTATTGTGATTAACATATCCCCAAAGGTAGAGCGATGAGCTTCATCGACGATAAATACAATTCGCTTTCCGTTTATGTACTCGATATCACTTGCTTTCAGTCCGCCTGCTTCATCTTTGATATTGCTCATCTTCTGAATAGATGTAACAATAAGCGTATCGGCAGGGTCGGTGCTTTTAAGTTTTGTTATTAGCACCCCTGTATTTTCCGTCGCCTGAACAGACTCGTTTTCATCGGCAAACCCACGATATTCTTTGAGCGACTGTGTTCCAAGCTCAATCCTATCCATCAAAAAGATTACCTTATCAGCGTCTTTGGAGCTGGCGATTAACTGAGCAGACTTGAAACTGGTCATTGTTTTACCCGAACCGGTAGTATGCCATACATAACCGCCAAGCTGATTACCGGCTTCCCACTTTGTCTTGGAAACTTTATCGGAAATAGCACTTGCCGCAAAATACTGATAGCTTCGCATAACCTTGAGTACGCCATCAGAATCATCAGCAACAGTATAGAAGCCGATTAACTGATGAGCCATAGGAATGGAAAGCAGTGTTGAAGCCACCTTATCCCACTCATTTATCGGTTCGTTATTGTAATCTGCCCAGTGAAAATAGTAATCTGGGTTAAATTTCCCGTCCGGACCGGGATTTGCAAAATATACGGTCTCATTCGGTTCCATTGCAACAAAAATTTGCACCAGTGAGAATAAGCCGCTGAAAATCCCTTCTCCTGAGTATTTTTCTATTTGGTGATATGCCTGACTTACCGGCACTCCGCTTTTCTTTAATTCAATATGAATAACAGGCATACCGTTGATTAACAACATCAAATCCCCACGACGGTCATTGAGGATTTTTAACTTTGTTGGAAACTTTGGCTGTTGAACAATTTGATAGCGGCTCTGACCGGCAGCGATTTCACGGCGGTCATATATTTTCAGACTTACTTCTTTTCCAAAATGAAGTTTATCATCAGGATTATCCCTTATTACGGACACACTTTTGCCGTTGATAAAGCCATTTAGTTTTAGCGGTGTCCTTAAATTCTTTATTTGCTCCAAAATCTGCTGCATTTCGCCGTCTGTCAATGGGTAATCATTCAAACGGTCAATATCTCTATTGTTCTCAAAAAGAATGTTTGCCCAGTTTTGAAGCAAATCCTGTTCAGAGTAGTTTTTAAGGACTTCTTTTTCCCATCCTTTTTCGGACAGAATTTTTATCAAAGCCTCTTCAAAATCCGACTCTTTATTAAAAATCATTTAGATTTCCTCCTTACTTTCAAAATTCGCCAATTTTACTCAAACAAACATCTTTTCAAGGCACGCTTTTTTGAGATTTTTCAGCTTTTCTAACTCACGCTGATGAAGGGTGATAAGGTTGTCGAGGTGACGCAAATATGAGCCGATAGCAACCTGTTCTTCTTTGTGTCTCGGCAAAAATATATCAATATCAAAGAAATCATCGGCTGAGATATTCAGTAATCCGTGATTTCTTGCTCCCTCCGCTGCACGCTCAGAAACACCTTTATGCCATCTGTCAGTATCAAAGAAAACCGTCAAATAGTCGCTATCAATTTCACTTTGATTTTTAATGCTAAAAACAATGTAAAGTGTTGATAATACGCCCTTTTCGTACAAATCAAGGCGCTTAACTGCTCCAAAAGGAAACCCATCTGAAGTGCTTTTGTTATATGCAAATTCACCATTCAACACCAAGTAATAGTTGCTCACATCTCGACTTGCTACACGGTTATTAAAATAGGTGATTTGGTCAACAAGTCCGTATTGTGCAGATATTGTAAGTGGTAGGCTTGACTCATTGTTTGTGTTCTTCCTGACTACTCTTTCTACTATATCTCCCAACTTACGCTGTTCCCAAGCGTCAGAAAATCCCTTAAATCGGATTTCCGGAACATTTGAGCCATTTTTCGGAAACATTTTTTCAAGCATAGACTTTTTGACATTGGTTAATTTGTCATACTTACGCTGATGAAGGGTGATAAGGTTGTCAAGGTTTTCAAAATACTTTGCTATTTTGGCTTGTTCTTGCTCGTCTTTTGAAACGAATATTTCTATCTGACTCAAAGCAGGGTATTTCAAATTCCAGTTATCAGATGTTATTCCTTGTGAATTAACTTGAAATGTATGTATAATTTCCGGCAACTTAAATTGATAAGCTAAGCACTTTGAATTGATACCCGAATTTGGCGAAAGTACCGTATATGCAGGGCTTACAATGCCTTCGTATGGTGAATAACCACTTGCACCTTGCCACATTCTCATCGAGTTGTAAGCAATGTCCCCAACACATACTTTCTTGTATTTTGACTTATCATCATTTGAATTATCGTGCCTACCAAGTTCAGAAAATTTCTTGATACCATCATTGATAGTAACCGAAATCAATTCGCCATCCGGCATACTTTCAACTCGTTCTGTAAAGCAATCTCCAACCTTACGCTGTTCCCAAGTGTCATCAAATCCTGCGAACCTAAGATGAGGTTTTGCAATTTTTTCAGTCATTTTGCACACCTCCCAGCATTTTTTTGAACTCACTAAGTCCGAGCATATCAAATTCGTTGCCTTCAAGCTCGTCAATCATTGCAGAAAGAGTATTTTCTGTTTCGGAAATCTGAGCTTCCACCTCGGCAAAGGTAGTCTCATATTTCTTTGTCAGTGCTTCAAGTTTTGATACCAGTTCATTTACTATACTATCCGGAAGTTTCATAAGGTTTTGGATAAGCGGAGTAATCCATTTGTCTTTTAAGAGGTCAATAACCTGTTCATCGGATAGACTTTCGATAGTCTCTTTTGTCTTACCTTCAAGAAGTCCTGCGTCTTTTTTTATTGCAGCCTTAAGCTCTTTTTCTTCTGTAGCCAGTACAGCCACCTTGCGGAGTTTTTCTTTTGTCTCAGGCTCAACGCTGTCGGATTTCAATGCTTTTTTGATTTCAGCATTAACAAACCCGTCCTCGCTTGCATAATCGCCTTCTTTTTCTTCCTCAGTAAGGGAATCGAACAATTCCTCATATTCTGAAGCAATTTCACTCAAGCGATTTTCTTTTGCTTTTAATGCAGCTCTATCATCCGCTAGGAGCGTATCCTGAATTAAATCAAACGGAATAATACGACCTACCCAGCCCTCCTGAACTTCTTGCTCTTTTCCGTCCTTTTTCTTGATGACCATATTGGGGTCAACTCTTTTTGTAGCTTCAAATCCTTCTGTTTGAATTATTTCTAAATCAACTGCGATTTTTGTCCAATCGTCATCAAGCAATTGATATGCTTCATACTTATCAACCAACGGAATATCTTTTAATCGCTCAAATATATCGGCAGAAAGAGTCGCTTCTGCCTTTGAAATATTCAAGGCGGTCATCTTTTCAATAAGTTCATCATACAAATACTCATCAAAGCCGCTGAATACATCACGATATTTATTCTCAAATGAGCAGACATCGGAGTGTTCTTTAATTGCTTTCTTAATGTTTTCTACTCTCAAATTGCAATAAGCAGAAGAAGTGTTTTCAAAAAGAGCATTTCTAAGTTCCGGAAAAGCAATCCAATACTCTTTGAGTTCATCTATCTCAGAAAGAGGAAGTCCACCGAACATAGAAGCATAAATATCCCAAGACTCGGCAGCTTCTGACGAGTCAACATATCGTGGAATATTCAGGTTATAATCATTCTTTCTGATTTCATCTCTGCTGACAACCTTTGAGAATTTTTGTACGCTTTCTCGTTTCGTTACAACATCAACAATTCTCTTAATATCAGAAGCACGGAGCTTATTGTTCTTTCCCACCTTAATAAATCCTTTTGAAGCGTCAACGATAAGTATATCTGTGTTCGAACGTTTCTGCTTTAACACCATAATAATCGTAGGAATACCGGTTCCGAAGAATATATTCGCCGGCAATCCGATAATGGCGTCAATATGGTTCTGTTCAATAAGGTTTTTGCGAATTTCTCCTTCTTCACCGCCTCTGAATAAAACACCGTGAGGAAGTACAATAGTCATAATACCGTCGCTCTTAAGGTGGAAAAGGTCGTGCAATAAAAATGCGTAATCAGCTTTTCCTTTTGGCGCAAGTCCAAAACGAGCATATCGAGGGTCGGTCTCTTTATCTGTTGGATTCCAAGCCTGAGAATAAGGCGGATTTGAAACCACTGCGTCAACATACAACGGGTCATAAGTACCAATCGGGTCGTTTTCATCGAAATACGGCCAGTCGTCCTCCAAAGTATCTCCGTTGCGTGTAACGATGTTATCAGGCAGGATACCACGCATAACCAAGTTCATGCGGGTGAGGTTATATGTATTCTGCTTCAATTCCTGAGCATAGTATTTTATGTTGTTTTCATTATCAATAAACTTAGCAACGCTCTTACCAATATTGATAAGCAAAGAGCCTGAACCGCTTGTCGGGTCATAAATCTTTATTTCATTTCTGTCTTTTAAGTGGTCTGCGACGATTTCAGACATAAGGAGCGATACTTCGTGGGGCGTGTAGAACTCACCGGCTTTTTTACCGGCATTTGCCGCAAACATACTGATAAGATATTCATAGATAAAGCCAAGAACATCGTAATCCTGCTTGCCGTCCATAGGAATATCTTTAATCAAATGAATAAGGTCACTGATAGCCTTGGACTGAGAAGCAGAGCTGTCGCCCAGTTTTGACAGTCCTGTTTGAAGGGTATCAAATACTCCCTCAAATACTTTTTTGTGGGTTGTGTTAATCAAACGGCTAAAAGCAGAAAGAGCGTCACGAACATCTTGAACGCTGAAATCTCTGCCTTTGCTGAGCCAAGTGGAAAACAGGTTATCATAAGAGATAAAATAACCCAAGTTCTTTTGAACACTCTCGACTGTTTCCGAATCTTCCTCTGTCAAATCAGGAAGATACTCGTCAGTCCAATCATTTTCTTTGAGATACTTTACTTCCTTCTCAGATAAGAATTTATAAAAAATAAACCCTAAAATATAGTCTTTATACTCATTTGCTTCTATTTTGGAACGCATTTTATTTGCGGATTCCCAAATCTTTGCTGCCAACTGTTGCTTGTTCATAATCTTCCTCCGATTATATCTATATAGTTATCATAATTTTATCAAACGCTCTGTCCCATAAAACGGACTCAATTTTCTTCGTCAGGAAGAAAATCAATAATATCCTCCACCTTACAATCAAGTGCGGCACATACTTTACCAAGCACATCGGTAGTAACATTTTCATCTCTGCTCATTTTACTCATCGTGTAATGATTGATACCGGCTAAAGCTTCTAAATCCTTTTTCTTCATATTCCTATCAATAAGGATATGCCATAGTTTTTTGTAACTAACTGCCATCTCTATTGCACCTCTTTCTTGGTTTAAGTGTAAGTGTCATTAGTATAGCACAAAAATCAGAAAAATTCAATATAAGTACGATATTTGAAACAAAAGTACAGAGCTTCGTATTTATTAATCCTTGCGAAAGAATTGCCGTGCAAGTAGGTTTTTAATTATTCTTGGGAACAGCGTAAGTTATCCGACGTAGCTATAATGCACGCAAGAATTGGGTGGCAAAACTTACGAACTTCTGAGTTTTTGGATAGCGGAGACTATATGCTGATTACTGGAACGGACTTCAACGATGGAGCAGTCAATTATTCTACTTGTCACTTTGTAGAGAAAGAACGATATGAGCAGGATAAGCATATTCAAATAAAGAATGGAAGTATTCTTATTACAAAAGACGGAACTCTCGGAAAAATGGCTTATGTTCAGGGTTTATCAATGCCTGCAACCCTAAATGCTGGAGTGTTTAATGTAGAAATTAAGGATGAGACAAAGGTAGATAATAAGTATCTTTTTCAATATCTCAAAGCCCCATTCTTAATGGATTATGTCGATAAAAAAGCGACTGGCGGAACGATAAAACACCTCAATCAAAACATACTTGTTGACTTCCCAGTTGTTATGCCCTCTAAAGCAGAACAAGAAGCCATAGGTGTATATTTCCAACAACTGGACAACCTTATCACCCTTCATCAGCGTAATTCCGCTGATTTTGTGTCTCGTTTCTTTTCGGATTTTACAAATACTTGGGAACAGCGTAAGGTTCGAGAAGTCGCAGACAGATATGACAATCTCCGCATTCCTGTGGCTGCAAATCTTCGTATTCCCGGTTCGACTCCTTATTATGGAGCAAACGGAATACAAGATTATGTTGACGGTTATACTCACGAAGGCGAATTTATTCTTGTTGCCGAGGACGGGGCGAATGACCTCAAAAATTATCCAGTAAAGTGTGTAAAAGGGCGTATTTGGGTGAATAACCACGCCCATGTACTGCAAGGCAAGAATGAAATTGCAGACAACAAGTTTCTTGCATTTGCCATCAGTCAAGCAGATATTGAGTCATTACTGGTTGGAGGTGGTCGTGCCAAGCTGAATGCAGAAACACTTATGGAAATTGATTTACTATTACCTGAAAAACAGGAACAGGTGTCAATAGGCAACTATTTTTCCAACCTCGACAACCTTATCACCCTTCATCAGTGTGAGTACATATTTGAAAAATAAAAAAGAGGTGCGATTGCACCTCAACTACATAGCTTATTTTCTTGAACCATCAAGGCAATAGAAGCAATGACCTTTTCCACCGGCGGTTCTTTTCCGTCCGGGGCAATTTGTTTCCAAAACGCCTGTGCCGTAGGGTCTGTGTTTTTCATCGCCGCCCTAATAGCAACTCTCATTTCATTTCTTACTTCCTGTTCGCTTATTCCGTGTGCTTTTGCAACTTCCTTAATTATGTTCTTCAATATACTTCCTCCTATGTCTTGTGGTGATTGTCTATCACTATCAGTTATAGTTATACCACAACCGATTTGTCGAAGTCCCGCAATACTTGTCGAAAGTATAATTTTTTTCTCATCAAAAAAAGAAAGCCCGCTGATTAAGGCGAACTTTCGTGATTTATGGTGTGATTTGCTTTGAGTGTTTTAATAGGGTATCAATAACCTCATATATCTTGCTTCTATCTTCAGGAGCAAGCTTGGCAAGTTTTTCATTCAGTATGGAGTTTTTGACGGTATATCCCGTTTCCAAAACATCAGTAAGAACCATATCCGACGATACTTCCAAAGCGTTTAGTATCTTAATAAAGGTTTCAAGTGATGGAATTTTCTCTCCACGCTCGACCATACCGATATAATTTGTTGTTAGTCCGGCTTTCTCAGCTAAATCCTCCTGACGGAACTTTTTCATAAGACGATACTTTCTAATATTCTTGCC
>OJAC01001369.1_pt1 | contig 11963 bp, 10 predicted proteins | sample 1588701 | NCBI WGS metagenome assembly OJAC01 (sample SAMN03283256) | human gut metagenome | biome: human-associated habitat; material: feces | host: Homo sapiens | place: USA | collected 2013 | reverse complement strand
GGCGCGGCGTGCGGGTCATCTACCAGCCGGTGGGCAAAACGACGTTTACCATCGGCGGCATCGAGACGTTTCAAGAAACCGCCCGCCGCAATCGTCTGCAAGCCGTTACCCGCGTCATTCGGTTTGAGACCATCATCGCAACGGAACAGTTTGCCGCGGAAAGCGGATTTTCTGAGGGCGATGAATTGTGGGCGGTACAGCGTGTGCGTTATCTGGACGGAAAAGCACTGATTCTGGACATCAACTACTTTTTAAAGGAATTTGTACCCGGACTGACAGAGGAAATCGCATCCCATTCCATCTATGATTTTATTGAAAACGTGCTTGGAATGCAGATCATCACCAGCAAACGGCGCATCACGGTGGAACACGCAACTGCCCGTGATGAAAAGCTGCTGGATATGGACGGCTATGATTGCGTGGCAGTGGTGGTAAACCAGACCTTCAACTCGGACGGGATGCTGTTCGAGTACACCCAGTCCCGCCACCAACCGGACTATTTCTGCTTTCAGGACATTGCCACGCGGAAAAAGTGAGCGGCAGACACCCGACGCAGGGGTATCCACCTGGGATTTTGCGCTGGGCCGTGGCTCCGGCAAAATGGGTTTTAGGGTGTCCCTGAATCAGAATCTGTTTTATAGATAGCGATTGTCAATTTCTCGAAAGAGAAGGGTTCGGATTTTTTGTTTTTGGCGGCGTGCCCCGCCGCACAACAAAAGCATCCGCAGCGCATGGCCGGGCTGCTTCAGCTCAGGCGCAGTGCACTGCGGATGCTTATTTTTTATGCCGCGCCCTCTCTCCTGATGGGAGAGTCAGGGTATCGGCTGCGTTTTGATGTCATTTTTCGGAACACGCCTGCGTTCCTGGCTCCCCTTTGTAGAGCAACTGTCGAGCAAAGCGAGACTGAGAGGTTTTATCCCACCAGCTGCCAATAGGCATTGAGGGTCTTATAGGCGGGGGAGGAGCCATCGGGTGCGAAGCGGCCGCGGAACTTCAGGTTCATCAGCCCCTGCTCCACGCACCACTGGGCTGCCTTGGCGGTATCCGGGTCCGCCACATCGGGGAAAGCGGGCTGGGCTGCAGGCTCGGGACGGCCTGCGGTGTTCCACAGCAGCAGCGCGGTCTGGGCGCGGTTTTCGGGTACAGCCACGCCTTCCGGCAGCAGGGCTTTCAGCTGCTGCTCGGACACATAGCTGTACACGCCGTAGCCCACAAGGCCCGCCACCGCTGCGCCGCCAATAGCCAGCACTGCGATGCCTGCGCCGCCGTCACTGCCGCCGGAGCTGCCGCCCGTGGAGCCGCCGCCGGAGGGAGGCGTTACCGGGGGAACTGTGCCGCCGCCAGTAGAACCGCCACCAGTGGAGCCGCCGCCAGTGGAGCCACCGCCAGTCACATCCAGTTTGAAACTTACTTCCATCATATCGCTTCTGCACGTATAACCGTAGTACACTACGTTTGTGCCTTCATCGACTGTCAGAGTGTTTCCTTCGGCGTCGCCATTCACCCATCCTGTAACCCGGCTTATATCAAAGCCCCCGGGCAGAGTGCTCAGGTTAAACGTACGGTCAGGGTTCAGGGTAACGGTGTAAACATTTTCACCGCTGTAAATATCCGTAAGAGAGAAATCGATCTTCAGATTGTTGTCCAGATTCAGGCTGGTGAGATGGTTATCCCCAAGCCACAATATAGTCAATTCTGGACTATCGCTGACATCCAGCACGGTCAGCTGGTTGTTGAAGCAATTCAGTTCCTTTAAGGAAGTCATCTTGTTCAGGTTTAGCTGGGTCAGCTGGTTGTTGGCGCAATTCAGTTTCTCCAGCATTTGGTTCTCGCCCAGAATCAGCGATGTCAGCTGGTTGTTTTGGCATTCTACCCTTACCAGATTGGGTTTATGGTTCACATTTACGTCCAGCTCTGTCAACCGATTCGAGGAACAGTCGAGTTCTTTCAGCCACTTACTATTTTTGACATCCAGTTGCTCCAGATCATTGTGCGAGCAATAGAGATACTTCAACTGCAGATGCGACACGTCCAGCTGTTCCAACTGGTTCTCGGAACAATACAGATAGTCGATATCCGGGTTCTTGCTCAGGTCCAGCTGGGTCAGTTGATTCTTATTGCATTTCAACGTTTCCAGCTTTGGATTCTGTCTCAGGTCCAATTTCTGGATAGAATTGTTTCCGCATTTCAACACTTTCAGGTTGGGGAACGCCTCAATGCCTTCTAACCTGCTGATGTTCTTTCCTTCGACTTCGATTGTTTCGACTTTGCTTCGTTCTTCCACCGTGAGGACATCTCTGCCACCTGCTTTGTAGGTTTGGATGTAACTTCTAAAGTTATCGTCGGGGAAATTATCCTCATTGATGGGCAGACTGGTTTCAAAGATGAATGTGGGGTTTACTTCATTGCCGCAATTGTATTGGTAGCTCACCTCGTTTGCGCCCGCATCCACATTTAGCATCGTGCCGGAAACAGAGCCGCCGTTCAAGAAGGTTGCCTTGCTCACGTCAAAGTCGGGCAGTGTGGTCAGGTCAAACGTTCCGTCTGTACGGACAGCAATGGGACGCCTGTTGCCATCAGCTGCTATCGTGCCGTTGATTCCAGTAACGTCTACACAAGCCAACCGATTCCTTGCACAATTCAGATTACTCAAACTGTGATTTTGGCTCAGGTTCAGCGTTGTCAGCTGATTATCATTGCATATCAGAGATGTCAAGCCGCCATTCTGTTCCACGTTCAGTTCTGTCAATTTATTATTGTGACAATCCAGCTCTGTCAGCTGCGTCTGGCTACTGACATCCAACTCCATCAATTGATTTCCCGAGCAATTCAACTGTTCCAGCTTGAGGCATTGGCTGACATCCAACGTCATCAGGTCGTTGTTGGAACAATCAAATTTGACCAGTTCCCCTACGTTCCACATTACGATATTCGTTATGTTGTTATTGGAGCAATTCACCTCCTCAAGGTTCAGCCCATGGAGAATGCCCAGTTTCATGGAGGTCAGTTTATTATTGGAACAATTCAGTTTTTTCAGTCTGTATGAAAGAATATAAAGATAATCTTTCAGTTGATTGTCGGAACAATTCAGCTCCTCCAGTTTGAAATTCTTGCTAACATTAAGTGTTGTCAAGCCGATACCGTGGCAATCCAGCTTTTCGAGATCTTCAAAGAAACGGATTCCCTCAAGATTTTTGATCTTGTAATCGTCAGTGATCGTCATCTCTGTGATGCTGAGTTCCTGCGCATCGAGCTTGTCATCACCGTTTGTGTCACAACATTCTTTGAGAAAGCGCCGAAATTCCTCATCCGGGAAATTAAGCTTATCAATTTCTGTGCTCGCCGTGCTCGCCGCAAAGGCGCTGAAGGGCAGGAAGGTGAATACCATGGCCAGCGTCAACAGGGCGCTGACAAGGCGCGTTCGTTTTGAGAATCGCTGTTTCATGGGGTGCTCCTTTCTGTGGTAAAATTTATTTTTTCAGGGACCCATTCGACAGAAGCGTCAGCTTCTGCCGAAAAAAGGGTACCCTTTTTTCGTGCTATTTTCTTTTTGGGGAAAAGGCGTTTTGCCCGGCGGGGCGTTCAGCCTGCCGGAGCGGCCGGGGGCAGGATGGTCATTCTGCCGTCCACGGTGGCATCCAGCATCTCGTGCTCCCGGAAGTATTCCATCAGAATATCCTGACAGGAGGTGGCCACGCTGCGGGGCTTCTGGAGCTTGCAGAGGGTGTCGTAGGAGATGTTGAAAAAGCTCTCGATGTTTTTGAAGTGGTAGTTCTGCAGCCCCACGGTGAACAGGGCGTCGTCGCTGATCTCCTTGCCCACCTCCTTGCCGCAGTAGGTAAAGTAATCAAAGTCGCCCTTGGCGCGGTCGTAGCGCAGCCGCAGGGTGGAGGGCAGCTGGTAGAACTCGGTGTGCCCGGCGTAGGCCTCCTCCCGCAGCATGTAGCGCAGCATCTGGCGCAGCTGCCGCCCCGTCACCTTGAACATATACACCCCGTCGTCGTAGGGGAAGCCCTCGATGAGGTCGCCGTAGGTGACAATGGGACCCAGCTTTTCGGCCCGGATGCTGCCGGAGCCGATGAGCATGATATCAATGCCAAGGCTGCGGGTGAAGATATCCGCAAACAGGTTGCCCAGCTCAGTCTCCTGCGTGCGCTCCGGGTGGGTCAGCTCCCGGCGGAAGCGCCCTACGATGTGGCTGTACTTTTCGTCCACCTGACTGGTGAAGCGGTGCAGCACCTGCTCCATGGCGGGGTTGCGGGGGCAGGTGTCGGCGCAGATGGGCACCGTGTGCCATGTGTAGGAATCGATGCAGTTGTTGTCGGTGTCCACAATGATGTCAAAGCGCCCGATCTGGTCGGTGCCGGTGCCCGCCTGCGCAATGACCACGCCGTTTTCCTCCACCGCGTGCTCCGGCAGGGTGTGGCTGTGCCCGCCGATGATCAGGTCCACTCCCCACGCCGGGTCCAGCTGGCGCGCCAGATGTTTGTCCTCCTCAAAGCCGATGTGGGTCAGCAGCACGGTAAAGTCGATGTCGATGCTGTTGTGGGCGTTGCAGATCTTGCCCACCTCGGCAGCGGCGGCAGCGGTGTCCACAAAGGACCCCACCAGCGACTCGGACTTGGTCTGGTTGATGACGTCCTGGGTGATGATGCCGATGAACAGGATGTTCATGCCGTCCACCCGCAGGATCTTGTAGGGGGTGAACAGCCGTGTGGGGGTGTTCTTGATGTAGAGGTTTGCGTTGATGATGGGAAAGCGTGCGCATTTTTCGATGAACAGCAGATGCGCGATGCCGTAGTCCACCTCGTGGTTGCCGATGGTGACAATGTCCGGGGCAAGGGCGTTCATGATCTCAATGGTGGAAAGGCCCTTGTATTCGGAATCAATGACCGAGCCCCGGAACATATCACCTGCAATGGCGTAGATGGTGTTGGGCTCCTCTGCCCTCACCTTTTCGATGTAGCCGGACAGCATGGACACGCCGCCCACCAGTTTTTCGTCCACCTGCTCTGCCAGAAAGTCTCCGTGCAGATCATTGGAGTGGAGGATAGTGATCTTTTTGGTGTGCTTCATGGTGCATTCCTCCCGGTGTTGGTGTGCGCATCGGTCAACCCATGGCCTCCTGCCGTGCAAAATAGACGGTGTTGACAAGGCTCAGGTAGCTCTCTTCGCCGTCCAGATAGAACTTCAGGGCAAGGGTGTCCTCGTCCTCCAGCGTGACGGCGTAGCGGGAGCCGTCCTCTCCGGTAAAGGTAGCGTACCACTCCTGATTGGTCTGGAAGGGCACCTCCGGGGTGCCTTCGTGGTAGAACAGGTCGGCTTCCTCCACGTTCAGCTCCGGATAGGGGGTGATGTAGCTGGCGGTGAAGGGCAGCTGGCTGCCCTCGGTGTCGGCGTCTGTGGGCAGGAAACACATCCGGTCGGCATCCTCCGGGGCGGTGTCAAAAACGCCCTCGTCGGTGTCGCGGTAGATCTCCAGCCAGTTGCCCTCCAGCGACCAGGGGCTGGTGTCGGTCTCCCAGTCGTCCCCTTCCGGGTAGATGGTAAAATCGCACACGCCCTCGGCTTCCACCACATGACCGTTCTCGCCGGAAAGGAAGGGGCTGAATACCAGCTCTTCGCCGGTGCTGGGGTACAGTTCCACCTCAGTGTTGGGGACGATGTCGCTGATGTTGCACAGCAGCAGGATGGGCTGACCGTCCTCACTGTAATAGAGCTGTTTACCGCGCTGGAGCGGGTTTTCGGCATCGTCTGTCAGGCTCGTCTCGTAGACGAACAGGGTGGCCTGCGCCTCCTGCGGGAAGATGCAGTACAGGTCACACCCGCCATCCGGTGCCACGACCCAGTGATCCTGCGGGATGTCGTAGACGAAGCCCCACAGCTCCCGCAGGCCCTGCTGGCTGTCCAGCACCTGCTGCACATCGGTAGTGATCTCATAGGAGCCGCCCAGATACAGCACACAGGCGCGGTATTCGTCCTCCCCTGCCAGGAGGCGCATGTAGGTCACGTCCTCCGGCTCGGTGTACTCCTGTTTGGCGGAGGGCGATGCGATCATGTTGTCTCCGTCCAGCATTTTTTCGGGCTTGGAGCTGGACGCGCTGCTGCCTTTGCCGCAGCCCGCCAGACCGATGGCCAGCGCCAGCAGGGCGGCCAGAAGCTTCAGGTTTTTCATAGGTTCTCCTTTCTCATGCCCTGCCGGGGCGCACCTCAGGGGGCAGCGCCGGGCGTTGGGTGTTGGGAAAAATCGTCTACGCCCTCCACCGGCTCCGGGCTGCTGGTCCCGGCAGAAAGCCGGGGCGACCAGTCCAGCGCGCGGCCGGTGGTGCAGTAGACCACCGCCGTGATGTCGGGGGTGTCAGGGGTGCCGTTGCACAGCAGTAGAATGGGCTGGCCATCCTGCTTGCAATAAAGCTCCCGGCCCGTCTGGTGCGGGTACTGGGGGTCCTGCTTTTCGTAGAGGAACAGGGTGTCCCGGCTGCGGACGGCAAAGATGCAGTATAGCTCCCGCCCGCCGCCCGGTGCTGTGACCCGGTGGTCTGCCGGGATGTCCGCAACAAACTGCCACGGCTGTTCCTGCAGGCTGTCCAGCGCGGCGTCCACATCGGCGGTGCGCTCCGGGACGCTGCCCAGATAGAGCACCACGGCAAGGCTGCCGTTCTGCTCGGCCTGCTGCCGCAGCTGCGCCACGGTCACAGCGTCCGGCCGGGAAGCGCTGTCCGAAGCTGCCGCGCCGGAGCGGATGGGGTCGCCGTCCACCGGCCCGCAGCCCACAAGGCTCAGGGTCAGCGCCAGCAGGGCGGCAAACAGCTTCATGGTCAGGCCTTTCATCTTACGCCCACGGGTCGGCAGACGTGGGGACACGGATGCCGGTCATCAGGTACTGCTCCCACAGAAACCACTGTCCGTTGCCCTTGCGGCGCAGCTTGATGGGGCGGGGATCATCGGCACCGCCGCAGGGGATGAACAGCTTGGAATAGTCCTCCTCCACGTTGGAGGTGTGATTGCTGCCCACCAGCAGGGTGAAGGGCTGGCGGGGGGTATAGCCGTTTTCCGGCGATGCACCTACAAAGTAGGAGAATGGGATGTAGCTTTTGCCGTCCCGGAAGCGGTCGTTCAAAAAGGAGATATCCTGCCCGTTCAGCGGACGGGGGCCGCGCAGCCAGTTGAGCATCTCCTTTCCGATGTTCTTGTCGGCACCGTAGGCGCACAGCGCACAGACGGTGAGGGCCGCAGTCTTAAAGGGGGTGTCAAGGCTTGCTTCCGGCAGCGCCTGCATCTGGGCAAGGCTTTCCGGCAGTTCCTGAAAGGTAAAGGTGACGGTCTGGTTTCCACCGGCGGCGGAAGCGGCCTGCTTCATCTTATCAAAAAGTCCCATGAAAATACTCCTTTCTGTTTCCTCAGCCCCGTTTCAGCTCGCTGCGGGGCACTATCCGCTTGCGGATCATCTTTTTGTTCAGATCCAGACTGAGGTTTACAAAATAACCGTTTTCAAAATACCATGCAATGTCCTTTGCGTCCATACCAACGCTGTTGTACAGCCACCGCAAAGGCACTTCCGGCCCGGAGTAGTTCTCCACCCGGCGGGCAATGGTTCTTGCATGGTAGCGGCGTTTTTCGTTGCGTGCGAACAGAACAAGGGGCACTGCGCCCACCACGATCCAGAGCACATAGCCTCCCACGTGGGAGGTGTCCTTGGCCTGCAGGTCCAGACAGAGGGTATACAACCCGCCAAAAGAGCAGAACACGCAGAAGGCAATCCCCGCATTCCGCAGCCATTTGAGGAAACGGGGGATCTCGCCCCGGGCTTTTTCCGAAAGATAAGGGTTCATAAACATGCTCCTTTCAGAACGAACCGCCTCCGCCGCCGTGGGTCGTGCCGCTGGAGGAGGTGTGGGTGGAGCTGCCGCCGGAGCTGTCGGAGTCCTTTGCCTCCACATGCTCCGTGCGTTGCACATCCCGGTACAGGAACAGCTCCCGGCTGTTGGTCAGGTTCATGCTGCCCTCCCGCACATAGCTGGCGGCATTCTCCTGGAACGCCACGCTGCGCAGCTGGCTTTTCATTACGCTGACGACGACCCATGCCAGCACCAGGCCGATGCCCAGCGCCAGCACCAGGTACATGGGGGAAAGTGGCTCCCGGGGCAGGTTATTCACATCGTAGGGGTGGCCCGCCCGGGCAGCGTCAATGTAGGTATCCGACCATTGGACAAAGGTGCGGAAGGCACCGGCGTAGTCTCCATCGGCCATGAAGGGGGTCATCTGCTCGCCAAGGTACTGGATGCCGGCATCCGTAAAGGCGGTGATGCCGTAGCCGCAGGTGGAGATGTGCCATTTGCGGTCGCCCACGCTCACCAGCAGAAGCACGCCGTCCATATCGGGGCCGTAGCCGTACTGGCAGTAGTCATACAGATCATCGGCAAACTGCTCCATGCTGTCGGCACCAACGCTTTCCATCGACTCGATGGTGGCAATGGTCACATCGAAGCTCTGGCGCAGGCTCAGCTCTTCCAGTGCGTCCTCCAGCTCGTTGTCCTCGTCCTCGGTCAGCACCTCAGCGTCGTCGAATATGCGGTAGTACAGGTCGGCAAAGCCGCCCTCCACCGCAAAGGCCGGAACAGCCAGCGCCGCCGCAAGAATCAGTGCTGCCAGCGCCGCAAAGAGGGAGTGCAGTCGGTTGGAAGTCTTTTTCATCGTTCGTCCCTCCTTTACAGGATCCGTGCCAGCCACAGCAGCCACATCACGCCGTAGGACGCGGCGGAAAGGGCAGCCGTAAGGCCCAGCATCCACTTGCGGGCAGCGCCCTTGTCCACGGGCAGGTCACCCACGAATTTGCCGGTCTGGCCGTTCATGGCAAACAGGTAGTTTTCGCCCCGCCAGCTGGTGCTCAGCAGCCAGACCGGGAACAGGGCGTACTTTGCCTTGCCGCCGTGCAGCTGGATGCTGCTGTTTTCCACCTTGACCGAATCGTAGCCGGTAACGGTCTGCTGGAACGTTTCCTCAGTGGAGCGGCGGATGCGCTTGTTGGCCCGCTCGATGCTGTCCTCGGCGTTCACATCGTATTTGTCCGCCACATAGCCGGCCAGATAGGCGGTCTGGAAGGGGATGGCATCCTGCATGGCAAAAGGCTCGATGGACTCCATCAGGTCGTCCTCGATTTTGGACGAGCCGTCCACCGGCACTGCGTCAAAACCCAGGGTGCCGTCCCGCCGGACGGAGTAGTAGTTGGTCTCGGTATAGTCGTATTTGCTGTCCGACCAGCAGCGGGTCCGGGTGGCGGTGAACCGCAGCTGAGCGTCGGCGTCGCTGTCGAAGAGCCAGAAGGACACATACACGCCCTTGATCTCGTCGATGTGGTTCTGGCTGCGGAACACCCGGGGCAGCAGGGTCTTGCCCTTGAGATGTTCCTGCAGCTTTGCCTTGGCGGCCTTTTTGTCCAGCTTGAAGGGGATGATGAGGTCGGGCCGCAGGGCCCCGGCAAACTGTCCAGTGAGAACGATGGGGTTGCCGCAGAACGGGCAGGCGGACGCACCCATGGTGTCGTCGCCCACGATCTCGCCGCCGCAGCTCTTGCAGCTGTAAGTATGCAGACCGGCGGTCTCCCCTTCTGCCCAGCTGCCGCCGGGGGTGGTCCACTCCATCTCGCTGGGCTTTTCGTCCTTCAGCTCCTCGTCGTAGCCCTTGAGGGTATCCACCTCAAACTCGGTGTCACAGTAAGGGCATTTCATCTTCTGGGTGGCGCTGTCAAATTGGATGGCGCCATCGCAGCAGGGGCACTTGTATTCCAGCATTCCTGCCATAGCGTTTCCTCCTGTTGTTTCAAAGGGGGCCGGGGGCTCTTCCCCGGCCCCGCTGTTTTTGCGTTGGTCTCCCCCGCCGAAGCGGTCGACTCAGAAATCCGTAGTGATGCGGAACACCACCGGTTCGTCCGGCTCGGTGGCTTTGCCGTGGTGGCCCACTGCCAGAAAAGCGTTTTCTTCCAGCGGCAGGAAAACATCAAAGGTGCAGAAGTCACCGCACAGCTGGCACAGGGTCTCGCGCTCACCCACGGGGAGGGACTTTTCCAAAAAAGTGCCGTCCGGCGCGTACAGCTCCCACATATAGCCCGTGTCCAGCAGATAGCCGTTGGGGCGCTTCATCATCACGGCGTCAAAGCTGCCCACCGGCTGCGAGCTGCGGGCCAGCTCATTGCCGTCCAGATCAAAGGCGGCAAAGTAGTAGTCTCCGCTGGAGTCCGGCTCACCCACCGTCAGCAGCTCGTCTCCGCTGAGGTTCAGGGAGGGCATGCTGCAGAAGGGGCCGATCTCGTTGTCGCCCTCCAGCGTCAGCTCAGTGTACTCGCCGTCCTGCACCAGCACCGGTGCGGAGTCGGTCCAGTAGATTACGGTCAGATCCCGATCCTTGGAGGAATAGCAGCTGCCCATGTAGTCCAGTGCGTCGCCGGGCTCTTCCGGGTCGCTGCTGTTCAGATCGTAGCAGTAGACATCAAAGGGATCCATGGCGTACAGGATGCCATTGCGGTCGATGCTGAGGGCGTTGCTGCCGTCAATGTTGTACTCTGCCACCGGGGTCAGTCGGTCGTCCTTGATGGCATACTCGAAGATCTTGGCAGATTGCTCTTCATCGTCCTCGTTGTAGAAGCTGAAGAAGTAATTGCCCCGGTAGCTGTCCGCTTTGATCAAATGATAGGCACCGCATACCTCGCGGCGGACGTCAAAGGGAATGTACTGTGCCTTGAAGGTGTAGTCGCCGATGGTCAGTTCCCCGGTCTGGAACTGGGTCACAGGGGGCCCTGCAGGGGCGGCTTTGTCCTCTGCTGCTTCCGGCTGTGCCGAAGCGGACGGGGCACTGCTGCTGGAAGCCGGTGCACTGGAAACGCTGGATGCGCTGGCAGCACCGGAGCCGCCGCAGGCGGTCAGCCCGAGGGCGGCGGTGGCAAGGCCCATGGCCTTGAGGAAATCTCTGCGCTGGATCTTTTTCATATCCGTTCCTCCTTTTGGGGTCACTGCACCTTTGCAAAGGCTTCGTCAGCACGGCGGCTGTACAATGCCATGCCGCCGGTCTGGGCATCGTTTGCCAGATTGATGTTCTCCACAAAGCGGGCCTTTTCCTGCTCAGAGAGCTGCCCGCCCTTCATGGCGGCGGATGCCACGGCACCCATGGCACCGATCATGCCCATCTGGCCCTTCAGCTCCCGTTCCTCGGCCTTGGACATCCGGCGGCCGAACATGCTGGTCTCATTATCGTGGACCCCGAAGATGTGATCAAGATGCTGCCGTGCGATGTGGGCATAGCCGATCTCCCGCCGGTCCCGCTTGCTGAAGCAGATCACCAGTTCCTGCTTGATGTAGGGGTGGGGATGCATGCCCCGCTGGGTCTGGGCCTCGGTGATGCTGCGGGGCTGCACCAGCTTCAGCTTCAGGCCGCCGCCGTTGAGGGTGGGTTCCTGGCCCGGCTCCTTGGCGGGGGTCTCGTCCAGATACTCCTCATAGCTGGCGATCTGGTCGTAGCGGATCAGCTCCGGCATCTTGCCCCGGCCGCCGGTGCGGTCGTCGATGTACAGCATGCCCAGCTCATCGCAGAACACCAGCCCCATTTGCGATGGGGTGGAGGGGTATGCGTTGACCCGGAACTCGGTCTTGTCGAACACCTCGTCGAACACCCGCTTCATCCGGGCCATATACTCCATGTGCTCCTTGGCCTCGTCCAGCGTCAGCTCGCTGAGCCGGATATATTTGGAGCACTTGTTGCCGCAGTCATCGCAGAGAAACTGTCCGTCCCGCAGCTTGGAGCGGTGCATGGTGCCGCACTCCTTGCCGCAGACGGCACAGTTCTGTTTTGCGAACAGGTTGGAAAAGAATCCCATCATGGTATGCTCCTTTCATTGCTCTGTATTTGTCAGGTCAGGTCGCTGTCGTCAAAGGGGTCACCGCACTCCGGGCAGAACTTGGGCGGGTGGGCGG
>OJAC01001355.1_pt1 | contig 12074 bp, 9 predicted proteins | sample 1588701 | NCBI WGS metagenome assembly OJAC01 (sample SAMN03283256) | human gut metagenome | biome: human-associated habitat; material: feces | host: Homo sapiens | place: USA | collected 2013 | reverse complement strand
GTGGTATTTCCTTATCGGAGCCGGAGCCGTTATGGTCTACGCCCTCTGTACTTCTAAAAAGGCACATGCCGTAATTAAAACATCCGTCGACCTTTCCCGTCAAGATGAAGGAGAAGAAACATTCGGAAGTACCCCGATTGCCCGTACAGTAGTCCGCATCAGTATGACACTTGCCAACGGAATCTCCCGCATTATGCCAAGTGGCAGCAAAGAATGGTTTGACTCCCGCTTCCGCAAAGACGAAGCCATCATTGCCGACGGAGCAGCTTTCGACCTTGTCCGCGCTTCTGTCAACCTAGTATTAGCGGGTCTGCTCATCGCCTTGGGAACCTCCCTGAAACTTCCCCTTTCCACCACCTACGTAACCTTCATGGTAGCTATGGGTACCTCCTTGGCCGACCGTGCCTGGGGACGTGATTCTGCCGTTTATCGTATTACCGGCGTATTAAGCGTCATCGGTGGCTGGTTCATCACTGCCGGAGCTGCCTTCACCATCTGTTTCTTCGTAGCCCTCGTACTTCATTATGGAGGAAATATCTCTATCATCGCACTCATCGGTATAGCTGTATTCATCCTGATCCGTAGCCAAGTGATGTACAAAAAACGCAAAGCGAAAGAACAAGGTAACGAAACTCTGAAGCAACTTATGCAAGCCACAGACAGCACAGAAGCCCTGCAACTGATGCGTAAGCACACCCGCGAAGAACTTTCCAAAGTGCTGGAATATGCAGAAACCAACTTCGAACTGACCGTCACTTCTTTCCTCCACGAAAATCTTCGAGGACTGCGTCGTGCTATGGGTTCCACAAAATTTGAAAAACAGCTCATCAAACAGATGAAACGTTCCGGCACCGTAGCCATGTGCCGCCTCGACAACAACACTGTACTCGAAAAAGGACTTTATTACTATCAAGGCAACGACTTTGCCAGCGAACTGGTTTACAGTATTTCTCGTCTCTGCGAACCTTGCCTGGAACATACCGACAACAATTTCAACCCGTTGGATGCCATTCAGAAAGGTGAATTCAGCGATGTTGCCGAAGATATTACATATCTGATTCAGCAATGCCGTAAGAAAATGGAAAACAACGAGTACAACAATCTGGAAGAAGAAATCCGCCGTGCCAACGACCTCAACGGACAGCTTTCGCTATTGAAACGTAAGGAACTGCAACGCATCCAAAGCCAATCGGGAAGCATCCGGGTTAGCATGGTATATCTCACGATGGTTCAGGAAGCACAGAACGTAGTCACTTACACCATCAACTTAATGAAAGTAAGCCGTAAATTCCAAATGGAGACTGAAATGCCGTAAAGGCTGGAAACGATAACGTCCTTCACTGGAAAAAACGAATGATAACTCGAAAGAAAAGGACTGCTTGATAAACCCTATTTATATAAGTGAGGGTATGTCAAACAGTCTTTTCTTTTTAGAAAGTGGTTGGATAAAAAAGCTCTGTTCTTTAGCATTTGATTTGATAAAATTGTATATTTATAGTCGATAAGATACTTGAGACGATTTTAGATGCAATGATATAAAAACGAAATGAATGAAATATCAGTTAGAAATAACCACCTTACTGGTTCCTGTCAATGTGCATCAGTTGTTTGAGAAATGTGAATGGCCCGAACTAAACAGTTTTGACAAAGAAATGGTTGAGAACTATTTCTCTGATTTGGTAAATGGTATTCAAACCGATGAGGCTTTGGACGATTGGACGCTGACCGTTGTCCTTTATATCGGCACTTATTTGGGAGCCAGCCATATTAGTATCCGGAAACATGGAATCACCGATACGACAACAAAAGAAAAAGTGTTGACGATCGGTATACCTCTCCCTTGCAGTAAAACCGTTCGTTGGGGAGTGAAGAAGAAAGAACGTTTTACCGGTAAAACACCGGATGAAAGCTATAGGAGGAATAACAGGCTGCTTCCCGTCTACTTTGCGAAATATGATACTATGGGAACCTATATTGAAGATAACATCCGGATAGCCCTTTTGAATTTGTTTGAAGTAGGTTTTACCTTGAAAGGATATAAAGTAAAGAAACGGTGATAGTAACTGAATCGTAATCAAACTTCCTTTTCATAGGGATTAAACTTGCTTATCCCGGCAGGAAAACGTATCTTTGTTGGTAAGAAAACTATAACCGCAAGTTCTGATTATAAAACCGGAACTTTTGATTATGTAATCAGAAGTTTCAGTTATAAAACCAGAACTTGCGGTTTTAGTTTGCCCTAAGGGAAAAAGAACTTTTCTTCTAGGGGAGAACAAGTTTTCTACCTATAGCAAGGATGTTTTCTATTAGTAATCAATATTTCAAATAAACTTTAGTACTATGGCAATGTATGTAATGGAAGAAATGCCCGATATTCATGGAACGGGCGAACAAGTACTTTATCCTCGGTTTGCAATGATGGATCAGGTTTCTACCGAGGAGCTGATACGTCAGATAGCATCCAGTAGTGGTTTTAATGTCGGAGATGTGGAAGGCGTAATTACACAAATAGGTATTGAGATGGCACATCAGATGGCAGAAGGCAAGTCTGTGAAGCTGGATGGCATTGGAACATTCTCTCCTTCGTTGGCGTTATGCAAAGATAAAGAGCGTGAAAAGGCCGGAGAAGGCGAAACCCATCGTAACGCACGAAGCATTGTGGTGGGAAACGTGAACTTTCGTGTAGACAGGAAGATGATAAGGCGTATCAATGGAAGATGTCTGCTGGAAAGAGCTCCGTGGAAGTCGCAACGTTCTTCACAGAAGTATACTCCGGCGCAACGGCTTGCATTGGCTGTCAGATATTTGGAGGAACATCCTTTTTTGACAGTCTACGAATACCGGAAGCTGACAGGTCTGCTGCGCACAGCGGCTACCAATGAATTGCGCCAATGGGCGTATACGCCCGGTTCCGGTATCGGGATTGATGGCAGAGGAACACATCGGGTGTATATAAAGAAAACATAATTCATCATATTTGTATGATGATACTTTGAGATTTTGAATTAAGAGCATTGGGGGGAATTGCGGTGAGGGCGCTTTTCTTCAGGGACGTGCTTGAGTGATAACTAAAATTAATAAAAATGGGGAATTTGATTTCATTTATGAAGGAAGTAGCTGAAGGGCTTCGAAAAAGTGGGAATTATGGAACTGCTCATGTTTACAGGAGTAGCATGAATGCTATCATTGCATTTAATGGGAGCAGGAATCTGTCATTCAAGAAAGTGAATCAGGAGTTTCTTAAAAGTTTTGAAACGTATTTGCGGGAAAAGGATTGTAGTTGGAACACGGTTTCAACCTATATGCGTACATTGAGGGCGGTGTACAACCGCGCGGTTGACCGTCGGATGGCATCTTATATACCGCATCATTTCCGGTATGTTTATACAGGAACGCGTGCTGACAGAAAGCGTGCACTGGAAAAGGAGGATATGGAACGATTGATGAAAGAGCTTCCCAAACAAATTCATCAGGGAAGGGAAGAATTACAACGTACGCGCGCGTACTTTTTCTTAATGTTCATGCTTCGTGGTATGCCGTTCGTAGATCTTGCGTATCTTAAAAAGCAGGATATGGTGGGGAATGTGCTTACTTATCGTCGTAGAAAAACCGGACGGCTTCTGACCGTGACGCTTCTGCCGGAAACTATGAAACTGATAAAAAAGTATATGAACACCGATTCTGCTTCTCCTTATCTTTTTCCCATACTGACTGGCGGAGAGAGTACCGAAGCTACCTACAGGGAATATCAGATAGCTTTGCGTAATTTTAACTATCAGCTTCTGTTGTTGAAACAAGTACTTGCATTGACTTCTGATTTAAGCTCATATACGGCTCGGCATACTTGGGCTACAATGGCATATTATTGCGAGATACATCCAGGCATTATTTCAGAGGCGATGGGACATTCATCCATTATCGTCACAGAGACTTATCTAAAACCTTTTAAGAATAAGAAAATAGATGAAGCGAATGTGACGATTCTATCTTCGCTGAAAAGGAGCTATATTTGTGGCAAGTAGCTGATTGATAGTGCTGTTACTTTGTAGGTAACGGGAAGAAAAGACGCTGCAAATATGAGCATATTTCTTAAAACATCCAAACAAAATCGTACATTTTTTCTATTAAACTACTCAAAATAGGAATAAACACAGAAGAACACGTGGATTCTTTGTCTTAGAGCTTTGTTTACGTCTAAATTTTGCAATAGATTTCCCGCCCCTCTACTTTTTCTCATAAGCAGGGGTAAGAAGATTCGTCATATATCGTATTATTTTCTAGTATAGACTACTCTAAAAGAGCAGGCACAAGGGTTTTCCCGTTACCTACAAAGTAACGGGAAGAGGGGGAGTGAAGCGAAATAAATCATGAATTAGTACAAACAAATTTTTTATTTATTAATTGTATAACATTTAATTTACTTTTATGAGAAAATGGACGTATTTAGTCGCAACCTTGCTCATGGCAGGTACGACGGCGACATTCACGGGATGTATTGATACCGATGAACCGGAAGGCATTGCAGAACTTAGGGGAGCAAAGTCTGATTTTATCAAAGCTCAAGCTGCAGTTGAGCTTGTAGAGGCTGAATTGAAAAAAGCACAGGTTGCAGAGCAAGAGTTAGTTAATGCAGGTTTGGCACTTCAGAATAAATCTGCAGAAATTGATTTGCAGTTGCATGAACTGGATATTCAGTTGAAGCAACTCCTGATTGAAAAGGAAGAAGCTGCTACTGCACAAGCAAAAGCAGAAGCGGAAGCTGCCATTGCAAAAGCGGAAGCTGACAAAACTAAGTGGGAAAATGAAAAGGCATTGATTGTTGAGCAGTATAAGGAAAAAATGCTTCTTGCCGAAACTGCCACTGCTAAAGCACAGGAAGCTTACAAGCAAGCTATGGAACAGATTGAAGCTTCCAAGTTGTTGCTGACAGATGAAGAACAAGCTCGTTTGAATGGTGTACAAGCGCAAGTCGCCTATGCAAAACAGGCAATGGACAAGGCAATGTATGGATATTCAACAACTGTTATCAAAAGAATTCTGTCATCGGAAGTTGCGAATTCCACTACTACTACAAATCCGGATGAAAGCACGGAGACTAATTCTTCTACGACTAAGTATTATGTTTATCTTATTACTGAAGATCCTACCCAGTCTGCGGATGGCTATAAAGCCGGTAGCTTGAAAAAACTTCAGGAGCAATTAGCTAACTATTCTGATATAGTAGCTGATAATAATTTAGAAGCGGTTTTGGATAATGCATTGAAAAATGCAGAATTTGCTTTAGAAATGACGCAGAAGTATGCTGATAACTTGAAAGCTATCTTGGATAATGAGTATACTACTGTTGCAGATTGGGAAGCAGAAGTCAAGAAGCTGGAAGAAGAAATTGCTGCTGCAAAAGTCAAGGAACAACAGTATAATATTGAAAAAGGCAAGTTGGAAGTTGCTAATCCTAAACTGATGTCTGACTTGGAAGCTACTAGCAATAAGTTGGAGACTGCTAAAAATAACCAGAACTCTAACAAGAACAAAGCTAAAACAGCTGCAGCTTATTCTAAGAAAGTGGAGGCTGAAAGTGTAAAGAAAGGATTAAATGATGCAATACCTAATGGAACAACTGTTGCAGGTTATAATTCTTCTACTGGTACTTTTGCTTATGTTAAAGGTATACAAGTTACTGAAGCACAAAGTCAGATTGAGGGTTGGGTTAAGCTGATTGATAAGGCTACTAAAGGTGTTGATTTGGAAAATATAGAATGGGCCAAACCACAATTGGCTACAGCTCTTGCAGCACAAAAAGAAGCAGAAGAGAACTATGCTAAAGATTATAAAGCATGGGAAGATGCAATGGCAGCTTATGATGAAAGTCTGAAAATAGATTTGGAGAAATCAGAAGCAGCCGCTAATGCTGCAATAAAGAAATATAATGGACTTAAACCAGAAGATAGAAAAAAAGAAGCTAATATTGATGCTGTAGCTGCGGCTTTAGTTGCATACTATAAGGATGCATTGGCTAAAGAAGCACAAGTTACTAAGGCAACTGTGACAAAAGGAAGTGACACGAAAAAAATCTCTGCTTGGCTGATAGCAGACGCTAATAACTTTAAAAAGGTGGTTGGAGTAGATTTAGGCTTTATCACTTGGGATGCTGGTGACATCGCTACTGCAAATGAAATTAGTAAAGAAAATATTGGAAAATTAATAGATGTAGAGCAAGACTCCAGTGTAAAGACTCCATTGGAAAAATGGAAATCAGCTTCTTCTACTGTATTTAGCGATAATTTCAATTCCGGTAATAATCCAAGAAGATTGCCAGTATCTAAGGACGAAGTAATAGCTGCGGCTGGTGGTAATCATGTAGACGCCTTGAAGAATGATTATGGTTCTCTTGGTAAGATGATTTGGGCAACAGCAGAAACGGCTAGTCTACAAGCTATAATTGATCAGGTAGAAACTTACAAAGCTTTGAAAGAAGCATTTACTGCTCAAAAAGCTGTAGAACAGGCTGCTCAAGATAAAGCAAATGCTGCTTTGGCGGATGTTGTAGATAAAGCTAAGAAAGCTAACGACGAAGCCCAGGCTGCTTATGATAAAGTCTTTAAAGAAGTAAATGATAATATTGCAACAGTACAAAAAGAATACGGCAATAATGAAATTATCAAAGGTAAGATTGAAACGGAAATCACTGTTTATTTGAATAATAACTTTACTAATGGTGATTTAGGTTCTTTGGAAGCTATCAAGAATTTGGTTAAGCAAGAACATATGATTGCTTTGGCAAATGTCACTGCCGCTAAGGCCGATGTTGCTAAAGCTAAGAGAAATATAGAGAAATTAGCGGCAGGTACTTATACTGATACAGATTATATTACTGAATCATTGGCAAGTATTCAGGAAAATATCAAAGTAAAACAGGCTGAATATGATGCTGCCAAGGCAGACTATGATGCTGCAAGCGCTCAATTGAAAGCACTTCTTGCTATCTTCTTGAAATAATTCCCTAACTACGTAAAAGTAACAAGATGATAAAAAAACTATGCACATTACTTTTGCTGACCTGTATGACAGCTGCGCCTTCAATGGCGCAGCGTTACAGCAGCGGTGATGATGCGTCGTTTGCCCCGAAAAAAGGACAGTGGCAGGTTTCAGTCCTGCTTGGTAGCGGAAAGTTTTTTAATGAAAACACTTCTTATCTGCTTCCCAAGTTCTCCAATGACGGAGGAGTAGTCGGACTTCCCAATGGAGGGAAGGATAACTCCGGCGATCTGAACCGCTATCTGAACATCGGGAGTCTGAATAATAATAGTCTGGTCAATATAGCCGGAATTGAAGGTAAGTATTTTGTGTCTGACAATTGGGATGTAAATTTCCAGTTCAGCATGAACGTTAGCCTCACTCCTAAGAAAGACTATGTAGAAGGAGACAACAGTGTACCTGACATGATTATCCCTGCGCAAAGTTATATCAATGCGCAGATGACCAACAACTGGTATGTATCTGTCGGTTCCAACTACTATTTCAAGACTCGCAACGAACGTATTCATCCATATCTCGGAGGCGCACTCGGCTTCCAGATGGCACGCATTGAAACGACCGAACCATACACCGGAGACACCTACAAGGATAGTGACGACTCGGAAGAACTTCCGTCACAGGTCTATGTTTCCGGAAGTAAAGCCGGTCAGATGTACGGTTTCAAAGTAGCTGCCGTAGCAGGTATTGAGTATAGCATTGCCAAAGGTTTTGTTTTCGGTTTCGAAATGCACCCTCTGGCTTACCGCTATGACTTGATACAGATTTGCCCGAAAGGATTTGATAAATATAACGCCAGTCACCACAATATCAAAATATTTGAAATGCCTGTAGTGAAACTGGGATTCAGATTCTAAGGATGAATGATTATACAAATGTATGAATGAAAAGAGAAAGCCGTTCAGCTGATAGTGCGGACGGCTTTTCTTTTTTAAAGAAGAATGAAGAGCTTAATGAACAGATATGTGAAACTTTTATCTTTTCTTCCGGGAATATGTCTGATAGTGGCTTGCACCGGGCATCAGATAAAAGGTTACGAGATTAACGGCAGTGCACCTTTGCCCGAATTCGAAGGAAAAATGGTTTATATGAAAGATGTTTCGAGCGGGCAGCCGGTAGATAGTGCAGAAATAATCCACGGAAAGTTTGATTTTTCCGATACGGTGACTATTGTGTCGCCCGTAGTAAAAGTGCTTTCTATTCGTGCCAGCAAATCGGGACTGGAATACCGCCTCCCTGTTGTCATAGAAAATGGTAGTATCCAAGCCTATATTTCCGATGTGGTTTGCACAGGAGGAACAATGCTGAATGAACGAATGCAGGATTTTCTCATGGCTGTTGATGAATATTCTACAGCCTGCGAGAACAAGCAAACGGAACAGATAAAATCCGGATTTGCGGATTTATTGAAAAAATACATAGAAATCAATGATGACAATGCAGTAGGAGAATATATTCGGACTGCCTATCGTTCATCACTTTGATGCAATCAGATTGCTTTTAAGACTATAAACTAAATTTCCCACATAATAATATCCTCTCCAGATATTTCCTCCATATTTTTATAGAAGGGAATGTTGCATAAGAGAGACAGAAATGCGCCCTTGTGAAAGTCCATATTTCTGTATTGTTATGTTTTGAGGACGTTCCCGTATTTCCCATTCCCTTTTTCCCCCGGGAACGTCCTTTTCAATGACCTTCTGTTGTATATTTCATATAACTTACACTGTATGGAAGAATCTAGTGGATCTGTACTATTGGTAACTTTTCATACAAAGATAGTGTTTTTTACAAATACTTTATATCTTTGCAAAACAATGGCATATGCCGGGATTTAACCATACCACTGAAAATATGAAAACAAAAACTTTATTAGGCTTCTTTCTTCTTTCTGTTATGGCTTTTTGTGTATCAGCCTGTCAAGATGATGCAGAGATTATCTTATTTAGTGGTTCCGAACTGGTTGACGAAACAGGAACTTGTACAAACACTGTTTCTTCTACAGTTTTGTATCTTAACGGATGGGAAGCGGAGAATATCGGGATAGCCAATGGAAAAGGTGGCTACTCTGCACAAAGCTCCGATGAAACAATTGTGACAGCAACAGTCATCGACAACCGATTATGGCTTAGTTCGCATGGTAAAAAAGGGAAAGTAACGGTTACCGTTACTGATAAGGATGGTAATTATGTCACCCTGCCTGTGACTGTTTCTTATGGCGTATTGACATTTATGTGCGTCGACCAACCTGAATTTCAGGTTTCCAGACCCAGTGAAGATATGTTGTCATTGGATTCGGAAAGCGAGTTGCAGGAAAAAGTAAATGTGGCAATGGCTCCTTATTCTTTTATAAATAAAGGAGATATCTGTATTTTGCGGCCGGATGATGTATATCATTTATCTGAAGAAGGAACAGGAGGGAAATTCATTTATAAGACAGAGGATGAGCAAATTCTTGTTGAAGGAACATACCAGATAGAGTGGGCTTCATTGGGTGGAAAACAGAAAAAGGCTTTTGTCTTTACATATATAGATAAAAATAATGTAGAGCAACAACACACGTTTTTTAATTTTAGTCCGTATTTAGGAACTCAAAGTTCTACAAGAGAAAGAGGACCGATTACTACGGCATGGTTGGAGGAGGTATCCGATTCACCTTATCTGGAAGGAGTTTTGCCGGCGGATAGAACAGTTGTATATTGGGTGGATACAGTGATTTCCAGTTTGTCTGCCGAGGATTTATAATCATCCGGAAGGATTTATCGGTTCACATTTGAAATGATTCTCTTCGAAATTAACTTTCTTTTTGTGGAAAATAAGAAGGCACGGGAAATATTTCATTCCCGTGCCTTCTCTTATTATTTTATGCCTTTACGGTATTCTTATGCGTTCAATGCCTGTTCGATATCAGCAATAATATCATCCGCATTTTCGATACCTACCGATAGGCGGATCAGGTCCGGACGTACACCGGCTTCCATCAGTTGCTCATCCGTCAGCTGGCGGTGAGTATGGCTTGCCGGATGGAGCACGCAACTACGTGCATCGGCTACGTGAGTAACGATAGCGATGAATTCCAGTGAATCCATAAACTTGATAGACACATCACGTCCGCCTTTCAGACCGAAGGAGATAACTCCGCAAGAACCGTTCGGCATATATTTCTGTGCCAGGCTGTAATATTTGTTGTCCGGCAGACCACAATAGTTTACCCAAGCTACTTTCTCATTTTTAGAAAGATATTCGGCCACTTTCTGTGCGTTACGGCAGTGTTGAGGCATACGTAAGTGCAGTGTCTCAAGTCCCAGATTCAATAAGAAAGAGTTTTGCGGGCTTTGGATGCTGCCGAGGTCACGCATCAGTTGCGCGGTTGCTTTGGTGATGTAGGCACCTTTGCCGAATGCTTTCGTGTAAGTTAGCCCGTGGTAAGACTCGTCCGGAGTACAAAGTCCCGGGAATTTTTCTGCGTGAGCATCCCAGTCAAAATTACCGCTATCTACGATACAGCCACCTACGCTTGTAGCGTGTCCGTCCATATATTTGGTAGTAGAATGAACTACGATGTCAGCTCCCCATTCAAACGGGCGACAATTGATAGGAGTAGGGAAGGTGTTGTCAACAATCAAGGGGACCCCGTGACTGTGTGCGATACGTGCGAACTTTTCAATATCCAGCACTTCCAGAGAAGGATTGGAAATTGTTTCGCCAAACAAAGCCTTTGTATTCGGTTTGAAAGCTGCAGAAATTTCTTCTTCGCTGGCATCCGGATTTACGAAAGTCACATCGATGCCTAGTTTCTTCATCGTCACTCCGAACAGGTTGAACGTACCTCCATAAATAGCGGAAGAACAAACGAAGTGATCTCCTGCCTGGCAGATATTAAAAATGGCATAGAAGTTGGCTGCCTGACCGCTGGAAGTCAGCATAGCGGCTACACCACCTTCAAGGGCAGCGATTTTGGCGGCAACAGCGTCATTCGTTGGATTTTGCAGGCGGGTATAAAAGTAACCACTGTCTTCCAAATCGAACAGGCGGGCCATCTGCTCGCTGGTATCGTATTTGAAAGTTGTACTTTGATAGATGGGCAATACGCGTGGTTCGCCTTTTTTAGGCGTCCATCCAGCCTGTACACACAGGGTTTCCGGTTTGAATTGTTTTGCCATAATGTTATCGGGTTTTAATGTTTTATTTCAAAAAATGTTTTAATGCTGCAAAAGTAGGGAAAATAATTGTATTTTTGCCCTGTTTATGAGTGAAATGATAACTCTTGCGAAGGAGATAGTTAATGTAGTTATGAAAAATAAACTCTATATTCTTTTATTCTTAGCTTTTCTTTTTTCGGGCACAACTCTTTGGGCGCAGCAGAAGGCAACTCCGAAGGCGGGTGAGGGCATCTCTTCTTTTCTGTTGAGGCACAACCGTTCTCCGAAGAAGTATTACGACGACTTTATTGAGCTGAATAAACAGAAACTGGGAAAGAACAATGTGCTTAAAGTGGGCGTGACGTATGTTATTCCTCCCATCAAGAAATCACCTTCCGGAAATACCGGGACAAAGCAACAATCTCCGAAAGCTAAATCAACAAAAATAGGAACTACCCTCAATCAGCCTCTGTTTGGAAAACAACTGGCTGATGTGAAAGTCACTTCCAACCGTCTTGCCGGTGCTTGCTTCTATGTGGTCAGCGGGCATGGAGGTCCTGATCCGGGTGCTATCGGGAAAGTTGGTAAATACGAACTGCACGAAGATGAATACGCTTATGATATTGCCCTTCGTCTGGCACGTAACCTGATGCAGGAAGGGGCCGAAGTCCGTATTATCATTCAAGATGCTAAAGATGGTATCCGTGATGATTCGTACCTGTCAAACAGTAAACGGGAGACTTGTATGGGCGATCCAATTCCTTTGAATCAGGTGCAACGCTTACAGCAACGCTGCGATAAAATAAACGCCCTTTATCGGAAAGACCGTAAGAACTACTCTTATTGCAGGGCAATTTTTATTCATATCGATAGCCGTAGTAAGGGAAAACAAACGGATGT
>OJAC01001323.1_pt1 | contig 12506 bp, 13 predicted proteins | sample 1588701 | NCBI WGS metagenome assembly OJAC01 (sample SAMN03283256) | human gut metagenome | biome: human-associated habitat; material: feces | host: Homo sapiens | place: USA | collected 2013 | reverse complement strand
AAATCATGTTAATACTCCTTTCAATATGTATGATTTTCTTCGTATACGGTACACTTTTTCGCACTAAAAAGGGCTCAGAGAACCCTTTCTTCCTATGCATGATACTCTTCCTGTTCACCGTGGCACACCTGTCTGCCCCGGATGCCTGTACCATAGAAAAAGGTGTGCCACCTGCCGCACACTTTTCTCATTGCACCATATGTATTTATTTTCGCACAATTTACCTCATTCGTCAATCATTACTTTGACAAGATTTTCACTAAGAAATGCCAGATTTTTTATAAATCTGACATTTTCCACCCTTACTCTTCTGTAAGCAATCTTTCTTTTAATATTTCAAGTGCCGTTTCTACTGTATGCAGCCGGTTTTCCATCCGGTTTCCCGTAAACCGGCATTCTTTCACTGTAGTCTTTCCATTCAGATAACAGCCGATATAAACCAGTCCCACCGGTTTTTCCGCTGTTCCGCCTCCCGGACCGGCAATCCCGGTGGCACTCAGTGCAGCTTCTGCTTTTGCTGCCCTTGCTGCCCCTTCTGCCATCTCCCGTGCAGTCTGTTCACTGACTGCTCCAAACTGCCCCAGAGTCTGATGTGAGACCCTCACCAGACGTTCTTTTGCCTCATTGGAATAAGTAACATATCCTTCATTCAGTACCTCCGATGCTCCGGCAACATTGACCAGAGTGCCTGCGATCATCCCACCGGTACAAGATTCTGCCGTCGTTATATGGAATCCTTTTTCTGCCAGAAGTTCAACCACAGTCTCTTCCAGCGTCTTTTCTCCTGCAGCCTGCTCCTTTAAATACCATTCCAGATACATCTGTTACATGCCTCCCTGCGTCAGAACCTGTCTGTTCGTCCATACATAATCAATCAGTGAAATGATCGTCAGGGCAAGAGCCAGCCAGATCAGGATCTGTCCGATCAGATCAAAAGCTCCTCCAAGATCCGCGATCAGTACAATGATCATCGCCATCTGAGATACGGTCTTAAATTTTCCCCAGTAATTTGCTGCGATCACAATTCCGTTGTCTGATGCAACCAGCCGGAATCCACTGATGATAAATTCTCTTGCAATGATAACAATCACGATCGCTGTCGGCAGCTTTCCTGAAGGGATCAGGCAGATCATTGCGGAGCATACCAGCAGCTTATCTGCCAGCGGATCCATAAATTTTCCAAAATTCGTCACAAGATTATACTTTCTTGCAATCTTTCCGTCCAGCATATCTGTCAGACTTGCAATCACAAAAATTGCCAGAGCAATCCACTTATTTGCCGCCCCTCCTACGTCCGTCAGCATAAAAAACACAAAAAATGGTACCATGATCACCCGTAATACTGTCAGCTTATTTGGTAAATTCATAATAACTCTCCTATCAAATCATAATCCAAAGCACCTGTTACTTTTACTCTTGCGAAATCACCCGAAAGTAACTCTTCATTTGTATTGATAAAAATCAATCCGTCAACATTCGGAGCGTCTCTGTAAGTTCTTCCGACATACGCATTTTCATCAGCAACTTTTCCTTCGATCATAACCAGAACCTCTCTTCCGATCATGTCTTCCGCCTTGTCAAATGCGATCTCCTGCTGCAGTTCCATGATCTCTGCCTGCCGGTCTTCTTTTACTTCTTCTTCGATCTGCTCCGGCATTCCTGCTGCCGGTGTATCCTCTTCCGGCGAATAAGTAAAGACTCCCAGACGGTCAAACTCCATCTCGTCCACAAACTGCATCAGTTCTTCATGCTGTTCTGCGGTTTCTCCCGGGAATCCTGTGATCAGTGTTGTACGCAGACAGATATCAGGAATCTCACTTCTCAGCTTTTCCACTATATGAACCAGTTCCTGCTTCGTAGTCCTTCTGCCCATCCGCTTCAGAATCGTATCATTCGCATGCTGGATCGGAAGATCAAGATAATGGCAGACTTTCGGTTCTTCCTTCATCACCTGGATCAGTTCATCTGTAATCTCTTCCGGATAACAGTATAAAATACGGATCCATCGGATTCCGCTGATATTACACAATTCTTTGACCAGCTTATGCAGTGACTTTTCTCCATAAAGATCCTTTCCATACAGCGTCGTCTCCTGTGCCACAAGGATCAGCTCTTTTACCCCCTGCTCTGCCAGTTCCCTGGCTTCATTCACAAGACGCTCCATCGGAACACTCCTATAATTTCCTCTTACTTTTGGAATAATACAATATGTGCAATGCTTGTCACATCCCTCTGCGATCTTCAGATAGGCAAAATGTCCTCCGGTTGTAACAAGACGCTTTGTCTCCGGCAGTGGCAGTGCATCAATATCCGAAAGGATCACTTCCTGATTTCCTTCAAGTGCTGCATCTACCGCATCCAGTATTTTATCATATGCCGTCGTTCCAAGTACTTCGTCTACTTCCGGTATTTCTTCCAGAATCTCATCTTTATAACGCTCTGCCATGCACCCCGTCACGATCAGTGCTTTTACTTTTCCTTCTTTTTTCAGTTCTGCCATCTCTAGGATATTCTGAATACTTTCTTCCTTGGCATCATGAATAAAGCAGCAGGTATTGATCACGATAATATCCGCTTCCTGCTCATCATCTGTCATCTCATATCCTTTGGATGCCAGTAATCCCAGCATAACCTCTGTATCAACCAGGTTTTTGTCGCATCCCAGAGAGATAAAAAGTATCTTCATATAAATCTGTAACCTCCATGATGTATCTATTTTTTATTTTCACATCTGCGTTCTGCGTAAAAAGAGCAGATACATTTTTCGCATCTGCCCCCGACCTTCTTACTCTTCTTCCTCCGCATTCTCAGCCATGATCTTTAATTTACCTTCATTCAGCTCTTCAATCGCTATTGAAAGTGGTTTATCTCCATTCTTAGCAGGAACTAATGGAAGCTCTCCGGCGATCAACTGTCTTGCTCTTTTGGATGTAGCCATTACGATAGAATAACGGCTGTTGACGATCTTGGATTCTCCCTCTTCAACGTCTTTGTTCACGACCTTCATCAGGTCTGTATAAGATGGATGCAGCATATTTATTTTTCTCCTTTCAAACTGTTCAGATCTTCTTTGATCTTTTCCATAAATCCTGTATTTCTGGTACTACGGTGATGCTCGCCACGGATAATCTGATGAACCTCCTCCACACAGGTGTCCAGATCATCATTCACGATCAGATAATCGTATTGATCCATTCCTTCTGCTTCTTCACAGGCACGATCCATTCTTGACTCGATCACATCCAGCGTCTCTGTTCCCCTTCCGACCAGACGGCTTCTCAGCTCTTGTGCTGTCGGCGGAGTGATGAATAAAAGCAACGTATCCGGGAAAGCCTTTTTTACTTTCAATGCCCCCTGAATCTCAATCTCCAGGATCACATCCTTTCCGGATTCCAACTGCCTTTCTACATAATCACGCGGAGTGCCGTAGTAATTTTCCACATATTTAGCATACTCTATCAGTTCGCTGTTGGCAATCATTTTTTCAAATTCCTCTTTTGAAATGAAAAAATACTCTTTCCCATCTGTCTCGCCTTCTCTTGGCTGCCTGGTGGTTGCCGAAATAGAAAGTGCATAATTCTCAGGATATTTTTTCATAAGAGCTTTCATCAGAGTTCCTTTCCCTGAACCCGAAAATCCTGATACAACGATCAATATACCTTTTTTGTCCATAATCCCGTTCCTCTTTTTCTCAAACTACTCTATATTCTGGATCTGCTCCCTGATCTTCTCAATCTCAGTCTTCAGTTCGATTGCCAGATTCGATACTTCCAGATCATTGGCTTTGGAAAGAATCGTATTCGCCTCACGGTTCATCTCCTGTGCAATAAAATCAAGTTTCCTTCCGATTCCTTCCTTTTCTTCCAAAGTCGACCTCATATGCTGAATGTGGCTTTTCAGTCTCACTACCTCTTCATCGGTACAGATCTTATCTGCAAATAAAATTACCTCTGCTGCGATCCTGCTTTCATCGATCTGCACATCTTCCAGAAGCTCTTTCACCTTTGCCTCCAGCTTTGCACGATACTCTGCAACGATCTGCGGAGAACGCTCTTCCACTTTTCCTACCTGACATTCAAGATAAGACAGTTTTTCAAGAAGATCCTTTTTCAGATTCTCGCCTTCTGCTGTCCTGGTTTCAACAAACTGACGGAATGCTCCCTCTAATGCTTCTTTCAGTCCATTCCACAATTTATCCTCATCCTCTGCCTGCTCTTCCATTGTAAAAACTTCAGGGAAACGTGCAAGTGAAGATACACGGATATCATTCTCCAGACCAAATTCTGTCTCCATCTGCTGAAGATACTTCAGATACTCTCCGGCAATTCCTGCATGATATCTGACAGAAACCTGGGACTGCGATGCATCTTCATAAGTAATAAAAATATCTACTTTCCCTCTGCTCGCATAAGATTTCAGCAGAGTACGGATCGATGTCTCAAAAAAATTCAGTTTCTTTGGCATACGGATATTTACATCCAGATAACGGTGGTTCACACTTTTCAGTTCCACGGTAAACTTTCTGTTCTCCTTCTGAACCTCGCATCTGCCAAAACCGGTCATGCTTTTGATCATAATTATTCATCCTCTGTAATTCTCATTTTTCCCATAAAAGAAACGGTTTAAACGTCTCGTTCAAATCCGTCTGCCTTCATGTCTATAATCTTATTTATTATACTCCTACTTTTCCTTATTGGTCAACAGGTCTTTTTTGAAGTTTTTCAGATTCTGTGCTATACTGATTTCAGACTTATAAGAAATGAGGAATCTGAAATGGCATTTGACGGAATCGTTGTCGCGAATCTCGCGTATGAATTAAAAGAAAAACTTATAAATGGAAGAATTTCCAAGATTGCACAGCCTGAGACAGATGAACTTCTTCTCACTGTGAAGTCAGCATCCGGGCAGTATCGTCTGCTGATTTCTGCCGATGCTTCTCTTCCGCTGCTTTATCTTACTGATACCAACAAGCCAAGTCCTATGACCGCACCTAATTTCTGCATGTTACTGCGAAAGCATATCAGTGGTGGCAGAATCGTCGACATTTATCAGCCGGGACTGGAACGGATCATTCACTTTAAGATTGAGCATCTGGACGAACTGGGTGATCTCTGCCGGAAGGAACTGATCATAGAGATCATGGGAAAGCACAGCAATATTATCTTTTGTTCAGAGGACGGAAAGATCATTGACAGTATCAAGCACGTTTCCGCACAGATGAGTTCTGTACGTGAGGTTCTTCCCGGACGGGATTATTTTGTACCAGACACGATGTCCAAGGCAGATCCTCTGACCGTGTCCTTTGAAGAATTTTCCTCACATCTGACCAGGAAACCGATGCCTGTGTCAAAAGCAATCTATACAAGCTTTACCGGGATCAGTCCGGTCACTGCAGAAGAGATCTGCTCTCTGGCAGAAATGGATTCATCTATCGCCGCCAAAGAATATTCTGAGGATCTTCTGCTGCATCTTTACACGCAGTTTTCTATTTATCTGTCTGCTGTAAAGGAGCATACTTTCACACCGGTTATTTATTTTAACGGATCAGAGCCAAAGGAATTTGCAGCACTCCCTCTGTCCCATTTTTCCAATTATATGCCGAAGGAGTTTTCTTCGATTTCACAGGTCCTTGAGACCTATTATGCAACCAGGAATCAGCTTACCCGTATCCGCCAGAAATCCGCAGATCTGCGTCATGTCGTACAGACTGCACTGGAACGGAACCGTAAAAAATACGATCTCCAACTCCGCCAGTTAAAAGATACCGAAAGCCGGGATAAGTATAAGGTTTACGGGGAATTGATCAATACTTATGGATACAATGTTGCTCCCGGTGAAAAAAGACTGGAAGCTCTCAACTATTATACAAATGAAATAGTATCCATCCCGTTAGACCCCGTCAGGACACCGCAGGAAAATGCACAGCGGTATTTTGCAAAATACAATAAGCAGAAACGTACTTTTGAAGCACTGACGGTTCTTTGCAAAGAGACTGCCGAAGAGATTTCCTATCTCGAATCTGTACAGACTGCACTGGACATTGCCCTGACTGAGAATGATCTCGCTGAGATCAAAGAAGAACTGACCAATTCAGGATACATCCGCCGCAGATATACAAAAAAGAAAGTCAAAATAAAAAATAAACCGCTCCACTATATCTCCAGTGACGGTTTCCATATCTATGTCGGTAAAAATAATCTGCAGAATGACCAGCTCACTTTCCATTTTGCAGTTGGAAATGACTGGTGGTTCCATGCAAAGCAGGCTCCGGGTTCTCACGTCATCGTCCGAACCAATGGAGCTGAACTGCCCGATACTACTTTCGAAGAAGCAGCACGGCTTGCTGCTTATTATTCCAGTATGCGTGGTTCTGACAAAGTAGAGATCGACTATGTTGAGAAGAAACAGGTCAAAAAGCCTGGTGGAGGCAAGCCCGGATTTGTCGTATATTATACGAATTATTCTATGGTCATCGACAGCAACATCAGTCAGATCCGGCTATGTGCTGATTGAATTTTTCAACCGGTTCTATACAGGGATTCTCCGATCTGCCATCTGAAGAAGAACATATCCTGGCATTTTTCTGCCATATAAAAACCACAGGACAGAATTTCCGGTCTTTCTCCGGGTTCTGTTCTGTGGTTTTATTCTCCCGCTGCTTCTTTTACTTCCTCAGGAACTTCAATGGCATCCACCTGATCAAAATCTGTAAACTTCAGATCGATCGAATAAAGATTCACTTTGGTTGTCTCTCCATAGGATTCATACAGTTCATTCAGGACATCACTCATATCCACCAGGATCCTTGCCGGCAGCATCTCATCTTTATAAATTTCAAAAATCACCGGGATTTTCAACTCCCTGATTGCATCTTCATCCGGAAGTTCTACCAGGTGAAAAGCATTGACCATATCTTTTCCAAGAATGCTCATCAGCTCCGTTCCGGTCACATCCCCGTACATCTGATAACATTCTTTTCCATCTTCTTTCACAGTCTTCTTTGCAAGATGAAAAGATTCCATTGCTTTGCCTTCCTGCCTGAAAATATCACCGTCCACTCCAAGATGACTCTCGGAGTTGTCCCCTGTCATTTCCTTCACCCAGCTATCATTGGTTCTGCTGTACGTTACCGCTTTTCCATCTTCCTGAACCTGATAGATTTCCAGGTCGGCTGAAACCTGTGCATTCTTAATCGTTACTTTGGCAGTTCCCTTTGCATATCCGGCAGGTGGCTGTGTCGTATTCTTAAGATCCAGTGCCATATTGACATTTCTTATGTCCAGCACATCTTCCATCTGGATCGCTACTTCAACATGATTTGCTGATGACGTGACGTTCTGCATATTTTCTTCCATGTCCGTCAGCAGTCTCTTCGGTGTCATCCCTCCGCTGCATCCTGCCAGCATCCCGGTCAGTACAAAGAGCAGCAGAATGGCTGCCACTTTGCACCTGTATCCCTGTCTGCCTTCGCCTCTGTATTCCAGTCTGCCCTCATACCCGGTCCTATATCTGCACTCCATTTTATATCTTTTGCTGGATACTGGTCTTTTTTTGTCTGTCATACTCACTCCTGTCCGGACAGATAATCAATAAACTGCTGAGCTGTTCTTCCTGAAAGTCCTCCATGAGATAACTCCCATTTATTTGCTTCCAGAAGAAGTTCCTCTTCCGGCAGACTGATTCCATTTTTAATGGCGAGCGTCCTTACAATCTCCTGAAATGCTTTTTTATCCGGTGAACCGAAATAAATCGTTACTCCGAATCTTGCTACCAGTGACAACTTTTCCTGTACCGTATCATTTGTATGCATGTCTTCATCCCGATCCTGCTTGTCTTTAAATGTCTCGCGAATCAGATGACGACGGTTGGAAGTCGCATAGATCAGTACATTTTCCGGCTTTTTCTCAAGACCTCCCTCGATCACAGCTTTCAGATATTTATATTCAATCTCAAACTCCTCAAAGGAAAGGTCATCCATATAAATAATAAACTTGTAGTTTCTGTTCTTGATCTGAGCAATAACATCATTCAGATCCTGAAACTGATGCTTATACACTTCGATCATACGCAGTCCCTGATCATAATACTGGTTCAGGATTGCCTTAATTGAAGAGGACTTTCCTGTTCCCGCATCTCCGAACAAAAGACAGTTATTTGCTTTTTTCCCTTCCACAAATGCTTTTGTATTATCGATCAGCTTCTTTTTTGCATTTTCATATCCAACAAGATCATCCAGATGCACATGTGCAATATTCGTGATCGGCACGATCTGAACTTCTTCATGCTCCGGATGCTCCACCCGGAATGCCTTGTGCAGACCCAGTTTACCTACACCAAATTCTTTGTAGAACTGTGTCAGGATCATTTTAAACTCTTTTTCATCCTGTGCTGTACCAAGGTCGCGGCTCAAAGTGCAGATCCGATCCCGTATCCTGCGGTTAAAAACCTTCCCGCCGACATTACATTTCTGATAATCCAGAATGACCTGCAGACATTCTGCATCCAGACTTTTTTCCATCGCACTGAAATCATAGTCAAATAATTCCTTAAATATTTTAAAATCATGCAATGCAATCTCATTGATACTTCCTTTTACTTCTCCCACGATCTCACAGGATGTGCTGTATGCATTCTCATCACTGGCAAGAAGAAAGGTAAGATAAGTATGCCAGAGATTCCCCTCAAATCCATGACTTACTGACAGTTCCAGCAGTTCATTGATACAATCAAATAACAATGCTCTTAAGTCTTCCCTGTTGTAATACTCACTTTCATAATGGTCGATCAGAAAGGTAATATCTTTCAGAATCTCACCATATTCCATGTTCCTATACAGCATCAGTTCATTTGTCCGCATTTTTATAACCTCTTTTCCAGCTTCCGTCTTTCTTTTCTGTCTCTGTGCTTAAAATAGTATTCTGATCAGCAGGCTCTTTTTCTCAGATCTGTCCGTCTATGGAATAATTTCCCAAAATCCGGAGATTTCTTGCCTCTTCCCGCAGACCTCTGATTGCATTCTTCACTGCCACATCTTCCAGATTTCCATCGAAATCTACAAAGAAACGGTACTCCCACTGCTTGCCCTCGACCGGTCTTGACTCGATTTTTGTCATATTCAGATCATTATAAATAAAATGTGAAAGAATGTTATACAGTGAACCGCTTTCATGAGGGAGTTCAAACTCGATACTGATCTTACTTGCATCTTTCAGAAAGATCTTTTGGTTTGTAACCACGATAAACCTGGTTGAATTATCTGCCTCATCATTAATCTCATCCACCAGTACTTCCAGTCCATGAATTTTCGCTGCATAAGCACTGCACACTGCAGCCTGTGCCTTATCCTGGTCTTCCAGTACTTTTTTTGCTGCGATCGCTGTATTTACAACACTGATCCTCTGCCAGTCTGAATGGTCATCCAGGAATCGGGTTGTCTGCATCAGTGCTTCTGCCTTAGAATACACCCTCTTAATCTCGCTTAACCTTGTTCCCGGAAGCCCTGAAAGAGTATGAACAACCGGAAGGATCGTCTCTGCTACAATATAATTTTCAAATTCATCCAGCAGATCATACATCTCGTTCACCGGACCTGCCGAAGAATTTTCAATCGGAAGAACTGCATAATCCGCAGAGCCCTCTTCAATCGCCTCCATCGCATCCCGGAATGTCCTTACATGAAAGCAATTCACATCCTCCCCGAAGAACTGGTTCATTGCAGCCTGCCCGTAAGCCCCCTCTGTTCCCTGAAATACGACTCTTGCATTTTCTTTATCCAGGGAATGAATCTGAATAAACGGTAACCGCCCTAATGCTCCTGCCTCTACCAGTCTCTGGTACTGAAGTTTCCGGCTCATCGACATCACTTGAGAATACAGTTCTTTAATTCCCTTCTTATTAAATTCTCCCTGCACTTTTGAAGCCACATCTGCCAGTTTGTCTTTTTCTCTCTGACGGTCATAGACTTTTCTTCCGGCTTTTACTTTATATTCACCTACCTGCTGGCAGACATCCATTCTCATCTGATATAACTCTGCCATACGGTTATCAATCTCATCAAGCTGGTTTCTCAATTCTTCCAGTGTTGCCATATCTTTCTTCTCCTTTGCACATACTGATTTTTAGTATAATACATTTTTTCTTTAAAATCTACGACAGATTTCTAATCGGAGAATGAACGTTCCCTGAAATGAGGAAGAATCTCCCCTTATATTCTTTCTCATATACTTTAATTTGCTCTTGAAACCACCGCCAATTTAGTATATCATTATACAGAAAATAGATCCGATCTTTACAGGTTTCCGCCGTGGATCTCCTGTAACCGGTCACAATGCAATATCAATTAAAAAGGAGGGTTATATTATGAATGTGAATGAATGCATTACAACTCGCAGAAGTATCCGAAAATACAAGCCTGATCCCGTCGATCACTCTTTGATTGAATCGATCGTATCTATGGCATCCTATTCTCCTTCTTGGAAAAATACTCAGATCACCCGTTATATCGCAATTGATGATTCTTCTATTCTTAAAAAAATCGCAGATGATTGTACCCCGGTATATAATTCCAATATCATACAGCAGTCTCCCATGCTGATTGCCGTTACTTTTATTAAAGGAAGGTGCGGTTTTGAACGTGACGGTTCCTATTCTACAAAAAAAGAAGACCGTTGGCAGATGTTCGATACAGGAGCTGCCTGTCAGACTTTCTGCCTTGCTGCAAAAGAGAAAGGGCTTGGCACTGTCATTATGGGCATTTTTGATGAAGACAAGATTACAGAGCTTTTAGAGATTCCAGAAGAACGCGAACTTGCAGCACTCATTGCTGTTGGTTGGCCTGACATCGACCCGGAAGCTCCAAAAAGAAAAAGCGTGGATGATTTATTACAGTTCCGATAAGATATACATTTTTACAATTCTATGATACAAGGAGGTTTCCTGATGAAACATTTGATAAGCCCACTTGATCTTTCAGTGGAAGAATTAGACCAGCTTCTTGACCTGGCACAGGACATTGAAGCAAATCCAAAAAAATATGCCCATGCATGCGATGGGAAAAAACTTGCTACGCTCTTCTATGAACCGAGTACCCGTACCCGTCTGAGCCATGAAGCCGCAATGCTGAATCTTGGTGGAAGTGTTATGGGATTTTCCTCTGCCGACTCCAGCTCTGCATCAAAAGGTGAGAGCGTTTCTGATACCATCCGTGTCATTTCCTGCTATGCAGACATCTGTGCCATGCGTCACCCAAAAGAAGGAGCACCGATCGTTGCAAGCCAGTATTCTACTATTCCGATCATCAATGCCGGTGATGGCGGACACCAGCATCCAACCCAGACGCTGACAGACCTTTTGACGATCCGCAATTTAAAGGGACGTCTTAACAATATGACGATCGGTCTCTGTGGAGACCTGAAATTTGGACGCACTGTCCATTCTCTGATCAACGCACTGGTTCGATATGAAGGAATCCGATTTGTCCTCATTTCTCCGGAAGAATTAAGACTTCCCGAGTATATCCGTCAGGATGTCCTGGACAGACAACAGATCCCATACGAGGAAGTCGTCCGTCTTGAAGATGCTCTTCCAAAACTGGATATCCTCTATATGACACGCGTACAGAAAGAGCGTTTTTTCAATGAAGAAGATTATGTTCGTATGAAAGATTTTTATGTATTAGATCAGAAAAAAATGGCTCTTGCACCGGAAGATATGTATGTTCTCCATCCGCTTCCAAGAGTAAATGAAATTGCTGTTGAAGTCGATGACGATCCGCGTGCCGCTTATTTCCGTCAGGTACAATATGGTGTCTATGTACGTATGGCACTGATTCTTACCCTGCTGAACATTCACGTAGACTGACCGATTTTACGACTGACAACCATACATAACGAAAGGAGTACCTGAAATGGTAGAAAATACATTAACTGTAGGAAAGATTTCCGAGGGATTTGTACTGGATCATATTGAAGCCGGAAAAAGCATGGAGATTTATAAATATCTTCACCTTGACAAGCTGGACTGTTGCGTTGCTATTATCAAAAATGCAAAAAGTAATAAAATGGGGAAAAAGGATATCATGAAGATTGAATGCCCGATCGACTTCATGGATCTGGATATTCTCGGTTTCATCGATCATAATATCACTGTAAATATCATAGAAGATGGAAAGATCATTTCGAAAAAACCGTTGAAGCTTCCACGTGAGATCAAGAATATCATCCGCTGTAAGAATCCCCGCTGCATCACTTCTATCGAACAGGGACTGGATCATATCTTCGTCCTGACTGATGAAGAGAACCAGGTGTACCGGTGTAAATATTGCGAGGAGAAGTATCAGAGGAATTAAATTGCTCATTAAATTTGTAGTTGTTGGGGGGATACGCTTGTAAAGAAAAAGACTTCTTTGTGGCGAATCGGACGCAGAAAGCAGGGATATTCCTTCGCGGTGCAAGCCCGCTTTACCTCAGCCCGTTGACCGTTTGTAACTCGAAAGTGGAAATCTTCGT
>OJAC01001322.1_pt1 | contig 12507 bp, 7 predicted proteins | sample 1588701 | NCBI WGS metagenome assembly OJAC01 (sample SAMN03283256) | human gut metagenome | biome: human-associated habitat; material: feces | host: Homo sapiens | place: USA | collected 2013 | reverse complement strand
GCCGCGGCATGGCCGAGCTGCCTGCCCGTAAGGAGGAGGTCGAGCACGCCGAGGAAGAGGGCATCATCTTCAAGACCCTGTGCAACCCCGTGGAGATCCACGCCAACGACGAGGGCTTCGTCAAGTCCATCACCTGCATCGAGATGGAGCTGGGTGAGCCCGATGCTTCCGGCCGCCGCCGTCCCATTGAAAAGAAGGGCAGCGAGTTTGAGCTGGAGGTGGATACCGTGATCATGAGCCTGGGCACCAGCCCCAACCCCCTGATCCGCTCCACCACTCCCGGCCTGGAGACCAACAAGCACGGCTGCATCGTCACCGAGGGCGACGAGGGCAAGACCAGCCGTGAGGGCGTGTACGCCGGCGGCGATGCCGTGACCGGTGCCGCCACCGTCATCAAGGCCATGGGTGCTGGTAAGGCAGCCGCAAAGGCCATGGACGAGTACATCCAGAATAAGTAACCGTGATCCCTGGCTTCCCTATTCAGGAAGCTCCGCAAGGCACTGGCACAGCCAGACCGAAGCGGTGAGAGATCCAGCCGACATTCCATTGTGGAGTGTCGGCTTTTTTGTTGTTGTATCCCATTTCTTATGCATCCTGCCCAAAAAACAGAGCAATATTTTGTCACTCAAACTTGGCGGAATCTGATTGATTTTGACTGAGATTTTGCTATAATAAGGGTATAAGGCGGTCAGAACCCGCCAACGTCGGTCAAAATCAATCATATAAATCGAACAAGGGGGAATGTTCCCGATGCTGGCAGAAGAACGCTTCGCCCTCATCCTTGACCTGCTGGCCCGCCAGCGCACTGCCACCGTGCAGGAGCTGTGCGAGGCGTTGAACGCAAGCGAATCCACCATCCGGCGCGACCTGAACGAGCTGGACAAGCAGGGCAAACTGAACAAGGTGCACGGCGGGGCCACCCTGCCGGACAGCCCCTTCCGCACCGACGAGCCCACCATGGCCGCCAAGGAAGAGCTGGCCGTCAGTCAGAAGCAGAGCATCGCCCAGGCGGCGGCAGAACTGATCCTGCCGGAAGATTTCATCTATCTGGATGCAGGCTCCAGCACGCTGGCTCTGGCACGGGCGCTGAGCGGCCCGGCCCTGAACGCCAGCTATGTGACCAACGGCGTGGCCCACGCCCGCCTGCTGGCCCAGAAAGGCTGCCGGGTGTTCCTGCCCGGCGGGCTGCTGCGGCCCCAGACCGAGGCCATCATCGGGGCGGCTGCGCTGACTGCCATCCAGCAGTACAATTTCACCAAAGCCTTCATGGGAGCCAATGGCGTGGCGCTGGGTTCCGGCTTTACCACCCCAGACCCCGAGGAGGCCGCCGTCAAGGCTGCGGCTCTCCACCGGGCGCGGGAGGCGTGGTTCCTGGTGGACGACACCAAATTCGCGCAGGTCTACCCCGCCGTCATCTGTGATCTGCACAGCGGTGCCATCCTGACGAACCGGTGCCCCAACCCCAAATACCGGCAATACACTCTGATAAAGGAGACCGAGGTATGATCTACACTGTTACATTCAATCCTGCCATCGATTATGTCGTCCGTCTCGACAGGCCTCTTGAGGTGGGCGAGGTGAATCGCGCCGCCGGGGAGGACTGCGTGCTGGGCGGCAAGGGCATCAATGTTTCCGGCGTGCTCCGGGAGCTGGGCTGTGAGAGCGTGGCTCTGGGCTTTGTGGCCGGTGAGACCGGTGCCTGGCTGGAGCGTGGTCTGGCCGCGCAGGGGCTCCGGACCGATTTCATCCATCTGGCCGAGGGCATGACCCGCATCAACGTCAAGATCAAGGCAGGCACCGAGACTGAGCTGAACGGCGCAGGCCCCAGCATCCCGGAAAGCGCCATGCAGCAGCTGGAAGCCCAGCTGGACACCCTGCAGCCTGACGACATCCTCATTCTGGCAGGCAGCATCCCCAAGAGCCTTTCCCAGAGCACCTACGAACGGCTGCTAGCAGGGCTGGAGGGCCACGGCGTGCGGGCCGTGGTGGATGCCACCCAGGATCTGCTGGTCAACGTCCTCCCCTATCATCCCTTCCTGATCAAGCCCAACAATCACGAGCTGGGCGAGATCGTGGGCCGGGAGCTGAAAACGGACGAAGAGATCACCGCCGCTGCCCGCACCCTGCAGGAAAAGGGTGCCCGGAACGTGCTGGTGAGCATGGCCGGGAACGGTGCCCTGCTGGTGGATGAGCACGGCGAGGTGCACCGCATCGGCTGCCCCAAGGGCAAGGTCGTGAACAGCGTAGGCGCAGGCGACAGCATGGTGGCCGGTTTTGTGGCAGGTTATCTGCAAAGCGGCAGCTATGAGCAGGCCCTCCGGCTGGGCACCGCCTGCGGCAGTGCCACCGCGTTCAGCCTTGGGCTGGCAACGAAAGAAAAGATCGAAGAATTGTTTGGTCAAATTTAAGGCAGCTCACCCTCTCCGTCATTGCTGACGCAATGCCACCTCTCCCAAAGGGAGAGGCAATTGCTCTCCCAGATTCAGCTTCTGCTGACTTTGGAGATGCGTTGGCTCCCCCTTTGGGGGAGCTGTCAAAGCCATCAGGCTTTGACTGAGAGGGCAAGTCTGCCAAATCATAAGAGAGGAGAACCCTTATGCGCATTACGGAATTATTCACCGCAAAGTCCATCGAGCTGGATTCCGCGGCCTCCAACCGGGACGAGATCCTCTCCCGGCTGGTAGAGTTGCAGGCCACCCACGGCAACATCACCGACACAGAAGCCTACAAGAAGGCTCTCTACGCCCGGGAGGATGAGGCCTCCACTTATGTGGACAACGGCATCACCGTTCCCCACGCCAAGACGAATGTGGTCACCCGGCCCAGCCTGGCCGCCCTGCGTTTGAGCACCCCGGTGCAGTACAACGCCGAGGATGACGGCAAGACCGACCTGCTCTTTGCCATTGCAGCCCCCGAAAACGGCAGCCTGCATGTGGATATGCTGGCCCGCATGATGCAGATGCTGATGAACGAGGACTTTGTGGAAAAGCTGAAGGCCGCCAAGACCCCCGCCGAATTCCTTGCCCTCATCGACGCACAGGAGGAGGCCCAGTTCGGTGAGGAGAGCTTCACCCAGCAGGCCATCCCCCAGAGCGGCTACCGCATTCTGGCCGTGACCGCCTGCCCCAACGGCATTGCCCACACCTACATGGCCGCCGAGGCACTGGCCAAGGCCGGTGACAAGCTTGGCCTGCCCACAAAGGTGGAGACCAACGGCTCCGATGGTACCAAGAACGTGCTGACCCGCGCCGAGATCGCAGCCTGTGACGGCATCATCGTGGCTGCAGACAAGAATGTGGAGACCGCCCGCTTTGACGGCAAGCCCGTGCTGTTTGCCCGGGTGGATGACGGCATCCACAAGCCCGAGGAGCTGCTGAAAAAGGTGGCCCACGGTGAAGTTCCTGTTTACCACGCCAAGGGCGGTGCCGCCGCTGCCGAGGAGGAGACCTCCGGCGACAGCTTTGGCCGCAAGGTGTACAAGGACCTGATGAACGGCGTGTCTCACATGCTGCCCTTTGTGGTGGGCGGCGGCATTATGATTGCGCTGGCCTTCCTGCTGGACGATTACACCATCGACCCCTCCAACTTTGGCATGAACACTCCCATCGCCGCCTTCTTCAAGACGGTGGGCAGCGCCGCCTTTGGCTACATGCTTCCCATTCTGGCAGGCTTCATCGCCATGTCCATCGCCGACCGTCCCGGCCTGGCCGTGGGCTTTGCGGGCGGCGTGCTGGCCATGAACGGCACCAACTTTGCAGGCCTTGCCAACGGTGAGACCACCGGCATCTCCGGCGGCTTCCTGGCCGCTCTGCTGGCCGGTTTCGTGGCCGGTTATGTGGTCGAGTTCCTGAAGAAGATCACCGAAAAGCTCCCCGCCAGCCTGAACGGCATCCGTCCCATGCTGATCTACCCGCTGGGCGGCATCCTCATCATCGGTGCCGTGATGTGCGGCATCAACCCGGTCATGGGCATGATCAACACCGCCATGACCAACTGCCTCAACGCCATGGGCGGCACCTCCAAAGTCTTGCTGGGTGCCATCGTTGCCGGTATGATGAGCATTGACATGGGCGGCCCCTTCAACAAGGCTGCCTACGTCTTTGGCACTGCCGCACTGGCCTCCGGCAACTACGAGGTCATGGCTGCTGTCATGGTGGGCGGCATGGTTCCTCCCATCGCGATTGCCCTCTCCACCACCTTCTGCCCCAAGAAGTGGACCCCTGACGAGCGCCGCAACGGCATCGTGAACTACGTCATGGGCCTGTGCTTCGTCACCGAAGGTGCCATCCCCTACGCCGCCGCTGACCCGCTGCGCGTCCTGCCCAGCTGTGTGGCCGGTGCCCTCTCCATGACCTTTGGCTGCGCCCTGCGCGCTCCCCACGGCGGCATCTTCGTGTTCCCCGTGGTCGATCATGCCCTGCTCTACTGCGTGGCTCTTGCCGCTGGCAGCGTGGTGGGTGCCGTGATCCTGAGCCTGCTCAAGAAGGACCGCACCGACGCGGCCTGATCTGCCATTCTCCTTCTTCCTTTACCATATAAAAAGGGCCCGTCTGCGCGCACCAAAATGCGGCAGGCGGGCCCTTTCGTGCTTATCCCTTGATGATCCGGAGCAGGGTCTTGTCCAGCTGGATGGTACGGTTCCAGGGGTTCAGGATGATGCCCTGGATCTCCGGCACCTGCAGTGCGGCATCCAACAGCTTTTCAAGCTCCACCAGAAAGGTGGACTGCACCGCTTCCGCGCCCTTCATCTCCTCTTCAAAGCTGGTAAAGGCATACCACCAGCTGGCCCCATCGGCCGTGTGGAGGGCCCGCAGCTGCATCTGCTCACTGGCCGGGTTCGGCTCCACCGCCACCACGACCTGTCCGTTTTCCCGCATCCGCCGCCGGATCACGGTCAGGGTATGCGCCAGCTGCTCCTGCGTAGGCTCCTGCTGTAACTGGCAGACTGCCTGTTCGATCTTCTCGTTGCCGTTCAGGCCCTCGTCCTTCTTCTGCACCATAAGCTCTCCCATTCTTTTTGTTGTATTTTATGCTTGTATTATATCCGGACTTTACGAAAAATGGAAGCGCTGGCCAGAGATTCTTTCTTTTTTCGTCTGCTTTCGGGTGTTTTTTCAAAAATCAGTAGCCCCCGCCCCGAAAAAGTGTTACAATGTCTTCGTCTGGTATCATTTCAGAAACGACAGGACGCGCCGCTTTTCCGTGAGCCGTTTTGTCGGAATGGGAGAGATAATGTAATGAAACGAATCCTTCGTTCTGCCGTCAGTCTGCTGCTGTGCGCCGCCGCGGCGCTGGGCGGCACTGCCTGCGGCCGAAGCAAGCTGCCCACCACCATCACGATCTGGACCTACTACAACGGCGATCAGCTGGAATGCTTCAACCAGCTGGTGGAGCAGTTCAACTCCACCGTGGGCAAAGAGAAGAACATCCGAGTCGAAAGCTCCAGTCAGGGCAGCGTGAACGACCTGGAGACCAGCGTGCTGGCCGCCGCCGAGGGCAAGGTGGGTGCCGAGAAGCTGCCCAACATCGTCTCCTCCTACGCAGACACCGCCTTTACGCTGGATCAGATGGGCCTTGCCGTTGACCTGAGCCCCTACCTGACCGAAAAGGAGAAGTCCGCCTATATCGCCGGGTTTCTCGAAGAGGGCGACCTGATGAACAACGGGGAGCTCAAGGTCTTTCCCATAGCAAAATCCACTGAGCTGCTCTACCTGAACGTCACCGACTTTGCCCCCTTTGCCAAGGCCACGGGCGTGACCTATGCGGATCTTTCCACCGTGGAGGGGCTGAACGAGGCCGCACACAAATACTACGACTGGACCGATGCCCAGACGGCTGCGCCCAACGACGGCAAGGCCCTGTATGGCCGCGACGCGCTGACCAATTACCTGCTCTGCGGCGCACAGGAACTGGGTACAACCATCTTTGATGCCGAGAACGGCGTGATGACCCTGCACCTTGACAAGCCGACCCTCCGCAAGCTGTGGGATAACTACTATGTCCCCTACATCAAGGGCTGGTGCAGTGCCAGCGGCAAGTTCCGCAGCGACGATATCAAGATCGGCAGCCTGCTGGCCTATGTCGGTTCCTCCTCCAGCGCTTCCTTCTTCCCCACCCAGGTGCTGACCAGCGACACCGAGAGCCACGGCATCGAGATGGCCGCGCTGCCCTGCCCCAGCTTTGCAGGCTGTGAGCCGGTGGCCGTCCAGCAGGGGGCCGGCATGGTGGTCATCCCGGGCACCGAGGACGAGATCAGTGCCTGCGTTGCCTTTCTGAAATGGTTCACCCAGCCGGAAAACAACCTGCAGTTCTCGGTGCAGTCCGGCTATATGCCCGTGACCTATGCCGCCAACAGCATGTCCGCCCTTGAAAACAGCGGCCTGACGGTCTCCGAGCGCATCCACAAGGTGCTGAGCCTGTCCATTGATGCCATCGATCGCAGCAAGCTCTACACCACCCATGCCTTCCCGGATGCCCTGCGCGCCCGCAATACCCTGCAGTACGCGCTGGAGGACCGTGTCACTGCCGACCGTGCCACGGTGCTGGAGCGGCTGGCTGCCGGGCAGACCCCCGAGGAAGCCGAAGCCGAGTTCCTGACCGATGCCTATTTTGATGCCTGGTACGACCAGACTCTGGCCGCTCTCAGCGCCTTTGCGGGCTGAGATGCCCTTGGAACAACCACAAAAGGAGAGATCCTCAGATGCAGAACCGCAAGCCGCACAGCCAGAAGGCCCCTCAGACGGGCCATTCTATCTTCGGCACCATCCTTTTCTCCCTGCTGGCTGTGCTGGCGGTGGAGTTCCTGCTGCTGACCTTTGCCGTCCACGTCACCCGGCTTGGCCCCCAGCTGAACCAGAACGCCGAGGATATCCTTGCCATGCAGGTGGACAACCGCAGTCGGTATCTTCAGTCCATCTTCCACGATGCACAGGAGCTGACCAGCCTTTCCGATGCCATCAATGGCCTGACCCAGCAGCTTCTGGACGAGGGAGAGATCAGCCTGAGCACGCTGGACAGCAGCAGCGACGCGGCCTATCCCCTGCTGGAAGCCGCCGCGCCGGAGCTCATCAGCACCCTGCGCATCAAGTCGGTGACCGGCGTGTTCCTTATCCTGAACACCCATGATCTGGACAAGCGGAAGCAGGACAGCCTCATGCCCGCCATCTACCTGCGGGATCTTGACCCGGATGCCGCTCCCTCCCAGCGCAACGCCGACCTGACCTTTGTGCGGGCACCGGCCCAGCTGGTGCAGTCCCTCTCCATTGCCACGGACAACAGCTGGGCTCCCACCATCCGCTACCGGGCACTGGGAAACCGCGGCTTCCTTTATCCCCCTTTCCAGGCCGCCTATAAAGACGGAGCCAGCCTTGCCGCCTCCGATTATGGCCACTGGACCTCACAATCCTATCTGGTGCCCGGGGACACCCACGAGGCCATTGCCTACAGCCAGCCCCTGATCCTGCCGGACGGTACCGTTTACGGCGTGATCGGCGTGGAACTGCTGGCCGACTACCTGTGGGAGAACCTGCCCTGCTCTGAGCTGCAGAACAACGGCACCTATTTCCTTGCCGTGACCGATACGGAGGAGCTCTCTGCCTCTGAACTGCAGCTGCGTCCGGTGCTCCGTTCCCACTACGACGGGCAGCCGGGTTCTGCGGACGAAAGCCTTACGCTGCGCCTCCACAGTGCCCATACCCACCGCTACCTCTTCAGCAATGCCCTCTACATTGCTTCGGTCTCCCCCTTGAACCTCTACAGCCGGAACGCCCCTTTCTCGGGCAAGCACTGGCTTCTCGTGGGCTCCGTTCCCGCGGTGCAGCTCTTTGCTTTCGCCCAGCGGCTGCAGCAGCTGTTCTCCTTCATCATGCTGATCACGCTGGCCGTTGGCATTGTTTGCAGCTGGCTGATCAGCAGGCGGCTGGCCCGGCCTGTTGCCAAGCTCTCGGCTGAGGTAGCCGCTGCCGAAGCGGATTCCTCCGCCATCCCGCATCTTTCCACCACCGGCATCCGGGAGCTGGACCAGTTCTCCTCCGCCTTTACCCAGCTGAGCAAAGACGTGCTGGACTCCTCCACCCGCTTTTTGCGCATTATGAAATTGGCCAGTGCGGAGCTGGGCGGCTATGAGCTGCGCGATGACAGCGTTTATGTGACTGATAACTTCTTCTCCATGCTGGGCCTTGCGCAGGAGCAGCCAGATCCGCTCACGCCAAAGGCTTTCCGCGCCCTGATGGGCACACTGGAGCAGCGGTGGTTCTACCGCCTGTCCCCGGCCAACAACAAGGTCTTTGCCATCCCCCAGCCCGACGGCAGCACCCACTACATCACCCTGCGTGTCACCCATATCCTGGGCGAAAGCGCCTCCGAGGTGGGGCTGGCTGAGGATATGACCACCACGGTGCTGGAGCAGCAGCGCATTGAGCACGAGCGCGATTACGACACCCTGACCGGCCTGTACCGCCGCCGTGCCTTTGACCGCGCCTGTGACGCGCTGTTCCAGCAGCCCGAAAAGCTGGGCTGTGCCGCCCTGCTGATGATGGATCTGGACAACCTCAAGCAGATCAACGACACCTACGGCCACGACTGGGGCGACCAGTACATCCGCCAGACCGGCCAGTGCTTTGCAGCCAATACGCCCGCCAACACCATCTGCTCCCGCCTTTCGGGCGATGAATTCCTGATCTTCTTCTATGGCTATTAGGATCAGGCACAGCTCCGCGCCCAGCTGGAGCTGCTGAGTGCCGCCCTGCAGCGCAGCGTGTCCATCCTGCCCAACGGCAAGCAGCTGCACATCAGCATCTCGGGCGGCATTGCCTGGTACCCCACGGACGGCCACGACCTGCTCACCCTGAAAAAATATGCCGACTTTGCCATGTATCAGGTCAAGCATTCCCACAAGGGCCGCATGTGTGATTTTGATATCGGCAGCTACCATCAGGAGGCATACGCCGCCCAGACCCAGCAGGACTTTGAGCTCCTGCTGCAGGAGGAGCTGGTGTCCTACCACTTCCAGCCCATCTACTCTGCCCGCAGCGGCCGGGTCGCAGCCTACGAGGCCCTCATGCGGGTCGATCTGCCTACCCTGCACTCCCCCGCTCAGGTCATGCAGCTGGCCCATGAGACAGGCCGCCTGTATGAGATCGAACGGATCACTGTGTTCCATTCCAGCGAGATCTTCCAGCGCATGCAGGCACAGGGCCTGCTCCAGAGCGATGCCCTGCTCTTCATCAACTCCATCGCCAATGTCAGCCTGACGGTTGAGGATGTGGAGGAATATGCTCAGCGCTACCCCGAGCTGCTCAAGCGGCTGGTGGTGGAGATCACCGAACAGGAAGATCTGGACCGCGCATGTCTGGAACGGAAGCGGAACGTTCCGGGCTTCTCCGGCTCCTTTGCGCTGGATGACTACGGCAGCGGCTACAGCAACGAGCTGAACCTGCTGGAGCTCTCGCCCCGGTACATCAAGATCGACATTTCCATTGTGCGCGGGATCGATACTGACCGTGATAAGCAGCAGATCGTCTCCAACATTGTGGCTTACGCCCACGCCCGCAGTATGCAACTCATCGCCGAGGGCATTGAGACCGAGGCCCAGCTGCGCACCGTCATCGGTCTGGGCGTGGATCTGCTGCAGGGCTATTACCTCAGCCGCCCCGCCGCAGTGCCCGCCCCCATTGCACCGGCAGCGCAGGCAGTGATCGACCAGCTCGAACACCAGCGGTTCAATCCCCTCGGTTTATGATCTTTCCGGCTCCCCTGTGGGGGAGCCTTTTGTGACCCCATTCAGAGAAAGGAGACACGATGAACCACGAATCCAGTTCCGCTCTCCCCGCCGCCATCCGGGTGCGGGGCGCGCGGGTGCACAACCTGAAGAACATCGACGTAGATGTGCCGCTCCACAAGATCGTCGGCATTGCGGGCGTGTCCGGTTCCGGCAAGTCTTCGCTGGCGCTGGGTGTCCTCTACGCCGAGGGCTCCCGCCGCTATCTGGAGGCCCTTTCCACCTATACCCGCCGCCGGATGACCCAGGCCGAAAAGGCGCAGGTGGACGAGATCCGCTATGTTCCCGCCGCACTGGCCCTCCACCAGCGGCCCGGCGTGCCCGGAATGCGTTCCACCTTTGGCACCATGACCGAGCTTTTGAACAGCCTGCGCCTGATGTTCTCCCGGCTGTCCCACTACCCCTGCCCCAGCTGCGGCTGCATGGTGCCGCCCAGCCTGAACATTGCGGCCGAGATCCCGCTCTACTGCCCCCGGTGCGGCGCACAGGTGCCGGTGCTGGGCGCGGAGCAGTTTGCCTTTAACAGCACCGGAGCCTGCCCAGACTGCGAGGGCACCGGCATCGTGCGGGTGGTGGACGAATCCACTCTGGTGCCAGACGAGAGCCTTTCCATCAACGAGGGCGCGGTGCTGCCCTGGCAGACCCTGATGTGGTCGCTGATGAAGGAGATTGCCGAAAAGATGGGCGTGCGCACCAACGTTCCCTTCCGGGAGCTGACCCCGGAAGAGCGCGACATGGTGTTCCACGGCCCCGCCAAAAAAGTGCACCTGCTCTACCAGAACAGCAAAACCGGCGCGGCGGGCGAAATGGATTTCACCTACTTCAACGCCGTTTATACCGTGGAGAACGCTCTTGCCAAGGTAACGGACGAAAAGGGCATGAAGCGGGTGGAGCGGTTCCTGAAGCAGGGCCCCTGCCCCGCGTGCGGCGGCTCCCGCCTGAACGCCGCGGCCCGGGCTCCCCGGCTGCGGGGCATCGGGCTGGCCGATGCCTGCCGCATGACGCTGGACACGCTGGTGCAGTGGGTGGAGGGGGTGCCCGCCTCCCTGCCCGTGGAGATGCGCCCCATGGCTGAGAGCATCTGCGAATCCTTTCAGGCCACCGCTGCCCGCCTGCTGGATCTGGGGCTGGGCTACCTCTCCCTTGACCGGGAGGCTGCCACCCTTTCCACAGGGGAGCGCCAGCGGGTGCAGCTGGCCCGCTCGGTGCGCAACCGCACCACCGGCGTGCTCTATGTGCTGGACGAGCCCTCCATCGGCCTGCACCCCTCCAACATCGAGGGCCTGCGGGGCGTGATGCACGACCTGATCGCGGACGGCAACTCCATCGTACTGGTGGATCACGACACCGAGATCCTGCGGGATGCCGACTGGCTCATTGAGATGGGCCCCGGTGCCGGTGAAAACGGCGGCACCATCCTGACACAGGGCACCGTGGAGCAGGTGGCCCAAAGCCCGGCCTCCCGCATCGGGCCCTTCCTTGCCGACCTGCACACCCTCTCGGCCCGCACCCGCACCCCGGAAGCGGAGCTCTTTGCGCTGGGCACCATCACCCTGCGCACCCGGGCCATCCACACCGTCAAGCCGCTGGAAGTCCGGCTGCCCAAGGGGCGGCTCATCGCGGTGACCGGCGTGTCCGGTTCCGGCAAGACCACGCTGGTGCTGGAAAGCCTGATCCCTGCGCTGGAGGCCGCCGCCAAGGGCGAAGCTCTGCCCGCCCATGTGGAAAGTATCACGGCACCGGGCATTGCGCAGGTCAAGCTCATTGACGCAACGCCCATCGGCATCAACGTGCGGTCCACGGTGGCCACCTACGCCAATGTCCACGATGAACTGCGCAAGATCTACGCCCGCTCTCCCCTTGCCAGGGAGAAGGGCTACAAGGCGGGCGATTTTTCCTACAACACGGGCCGCCTGCGCTGCCCCGGCTGCGACGGCACCGGCACCATCAGCCTGGACATCCAGTTCCTGCCGGATGTGGAGATCACCTGCCCGGACTGCGGCGGCTCCCGCTACCAGAAGGATGCCGCCGCCCTCTACCGCACCCGGAAGGACGGCACCCAGGCCGAGAGCCTGCCCCGCCTGATGGAGATGAGCGTGGACGAAGCCCTTGCCGCCTGTGCCGACCTCAAGCTGGTGGCCAGCCGGCTGCAGACCCTTTCCAGCCTGGGGCTGGGCTACCTGACTCTGGGCGAGGCCACGCCCAGCCTTTCGGGCGGGGAAGCCCAGCGGCTCAAGCTCGCCAGCGAGATGGGCAAAGGGCAGGCTGACACCGTGTTTGTATTCGACGAGCCCACCATCGGGCTGCACCCGCTGGATGTGCGCACTCTGCTGGGCGTGTTCCAGCGTCTCATCGACAGCGGGGCCACTGTGGTGGTCATTGAGCACGATCTGGATGTGATCCGCAACGCCGACTATCTCGTGGACCTTGGCCCCGGCGGCGGCGAGAGCGGCGGACGCATCGTGGCTTGCGGCACACCGGAGCAGGTGGCCGCCGATCCCGCCAGCATCACCGGAAAATATCTGCACCTGTAATCAAAAGAGGGACCCCGCCCAACGGCGAGGTCCCTCTGACATTTTATAACAAATTTTAGGTATCCTGCAGCTCCCCGCGGCTGGCAGCCTTGAGGTAAGCAAAGATAAAGCCGTCCAGATCACCATCCATCACGGCATCGACATTGCCGGTCTCGTAGTTGGTGCGGTGATCCTTGACCATGGTGTAGGGCATGA
>OJAC01001295.1_pt1 | contig 12807 bp, 8 predicted proteins | sample 1588701 | NCBI WGS metagenome assembly OJAC01 (sample SAMN03283256) | human gut metagenome | biome: human-associated habitat; material: feces | host: Homo sapiens | place: USA | collected 2013 | reverse complement strand
GAATAAAAGTTGGGTATCCTTTCCAGTGAATGTGGAGAAGGTGTTGGTAATACTTAAGGGGCAAAATTCTGCGTTAGGTATTCAAAATTTGACTGTTTGAGGCGTATGCCGAGTTTCAAATTTTGAATGCCTGCTTTTAGCAGAATTTTGCCCCTTTAGTATTACCCGCCGACGGAACCTGAACAGGAAAGGATTTCTAACTTTTATTCCGGTCCGAGTAGCCGTCGCCTGATAAATTAAATACCAATTCTATACGATTCCCTGAGCTGTCATAGCATCTACAACTTTTTCAAATCCTGCAATGTTAGCTCCGGCAACATAGTTACCTTCCATTCCGTAACGTTTTGCAGCATCGTCCATGTTGTGGCAGATGTTTACCATGATGTTCTTCAGTTTTGCATCTACTTCTTCGAATGTCCAGCTAAGTCTCTCGCTGTTCTGTGACATTTCAAGTGCAGATGTAGCAACACCACCAGCGTTTGCAGCTTTACCAGGTGCAAAGATCACGCCATTCTCCTGCAGATACTGTGTTGCTTCTAATGTAGTAGGCATGTTAGCACCTTCGCATACAGCTACGCATCCATTAGCAACTAACTGTTTTGCATCTTCAAGGTGAAGTTCGTTCTGTGTAGCACATGGAAGAGCAAGGTCAACCTTAACAGACCATACACCGCGTCCTTCATGATATTCTGAATTAGGACGGTAGTTCTTGTACTCTGTCAGTCTTGCACGTTTTACTTCTTTGATTTCTTTTAATGCTGCAACGTCGATTCCGTCCGGATCATATACCCATCCTGTAGAATCACTTGCTGTTACAACTTTAGCTCCAAGCTGCTGAGCTTTCTGGATTGCATAGATTGCAACGTTACCAGCTCCGGAAACTGCAACTGTCATTCCCTTGATGTCTTTTCCGTTGATCTTTAATAATTCTTCTGTTAAGTAGAGAAGTCCATATCCTGTAGCTTCTGTTCTTGCTAAAGATCCGCCGTAGCTTAATCCTTTTCCTGTCAGAACACCTTCATACAGGCCTCTGATTCTCTTGTACTGACCGAACATGTAACCAATCTCTCTTGCACCTGTTCCGATGTCTCCTGCAGGAACATCTGTGTCAGCTCCGATATATTTGCAAAGTTCTGTCATAAAGCTCTGGCAGAATGCCATTACTTCTCTGTCTGATTTTCCCTTAGGATCGAAGTCAGAACCACCTTTACCTCCGCCGATTGGAAGTCCTGTCAGTGAGTTCTTGAAGATCTGCTCAAATCCAAGGAATTTGATGATACCAAGGTTTACAGATGGGTGCAGACGTAATCCTCCTTTGTATGGTCCGATTGCGCTGTTAAACTGTACACGGTATCCTGTATTAACCTGAACCTGTCCTTTATCGTCTACCCATGGAACACGGAATTTGATCTGTCTTTCAGGTTCAACAAGTCTTTCAAGAAGAGCGTCTTTTCTGAATTTCTCCTCGTTAGCCTCTACAACAACTCTTAATGACTCTAATACCTCTTTTACTGCCTGGTGGAATTCTGGCTCTGCAGGATTCTTAGCTACTACTTTCTCCAGTACTTCATCAACATATGACATAGCTTTCTACCTCCTAAAATAATATACGTATCCTTTTCAAAAGCGTCCCTGTCCAACAATTTGTCCAAATACTGCGATCCAGCCGCCGGCTGTTTTTTCTACACGCTTTGGAATACAGAGAACTTGCCACCGGCAACTTCTCTTGCATACTTTGGTATAAAAAAGCAGATGACTTACGCCATCTGTTTTTCCCTGACGCCTTCGTCCTTTACTATTGTAAAGCAAACAAGTGTATCTGGCAAGATATTTTTTACAGTTTTTATTATTTTTTGCAACTTTTTACAAAACCCTTGCAGATTTTGCAAGGGTTTTGTGCTTTTTCTCATGTTATATTCATTTTTATGAAACAGATTGCGCTCTAAATTGCATTTATTATAATGCAAGGATGCCAATTTTCATCTCATTACCGGAAGTCTCAGACACCTGAACATTCATTATTTGAAGTATTTTACTCCTGATTCGAAGATCTTCATATCCTGTTCTCCGTAAATGTTCATTGCCACACTTCTGTTTCTTCTTTCTGAATGCGCCATCTTACCAAGTACACGTCCGTCTGGGCTTGTAATACCTTCGATCGCACAGTAAGAACCGTTGACATTCCATTCTTCGTTCATTGTGATATTTCCTTCCGGATCACAGTACTGTGTTGCAACCTGGCCATTTGCGAATAACTTGTCCAGCCATTCTTTATTTGCAACAAATCTTCCTTCACCATGAGATGCAGGGTTGGTGTATACTCCGCCAAGTTCTGCTTCTCTGAGCCATGGAGATTTGTTCGTTACTACTTTTGTATAGACCATCTTGGAGATATGGCGGCCGATCGTGTTGTATGTAAGTGTCGGTGAATCCGGCTGCTGTCCTGTAATCTCTCCGCTTGGTACCAGACCAAGCTTGATCAGAGCCTGGAATCCGTTACAGATACCAAGTGCCAGTCCGTCACGCTCATTCAATAATTTTTCTACCGCTTCTTTCATCTTCGCATTCTTAAATGCTGTTGCGAAGAATTTTGCTGATCCGTCCGGTTCGTCACCTGCACTGAATCCACCTGGGAACATGATGATCTGTGACTGTTCGATCGCTTTTTCAAATACTTCTACAGAATCAACGATATCAGATGCACTCATATTTCTGAATACTTTTGTAATCACCTTTGCTCCTGCTCTTTCGAATGCTTTCGCACTGTCATATTCACAGTTTGTTCCAGGCATTACCGGGATAAATACGGTCGGCTGAGCGATCTTGTGGTCACAGATATAAATATCAGATGTATCATATAATCCTGTCTCCACCTTCGCATCCTGTCCTTCCGCTCCGGAATTGGTCGGGAATACTTTTTCCAGTGTTTCTTCCCATGCAGATACTGCTTCGTCTAACGCAATCTTCACATCGTTATATTCAATAGCTGCGCTGTCTGTTACTTCACCAATTACAGTATAAGTAATTCCAAGTTCAGATACCTTATCAGCCGGTACTTCTGCGATGATATCTCCGAATGCCGGTGCAAATAAATCTCTTGCGTCTACATCGTGCTCGATCTTCACACCCATGCCGTTACCGAATGCCATCTTGCTGACTGCTGCCGCAATACCATGTCTGTCCAGTGCATAAGCTGCTACGATCTTACCGCTGTGGATATCTTCTGTAAATTTACTGTACTGATCCATAACTTTCTCGTATACAGGAATGTCGTAATTATCTGTCTCAATACGAAGCCATACCAGTTTATCTCCGGCTTTCTTAAGTTCCGGTGTGATAATGTCTTTTTCTTTTGCAATGTCCACTGCGAAAGATACCAGTGTCGGTGGTACATCGATGTCTTCGAATGTTCCTGACATACTGTCCTTTCCACCGATGGATGGAAGTCCGTATCCAAGCTGTGCACTGTAAGCTCCGAGAAGAGCTGCAAACGGCTGACTCCATCTGTGTGGATCTTCTGTCATACGACGGAAATATTCCTGGAATGTGAAACGGATCTTGCTGTAATCGCCACCTGCTGCAACGATCTTTGCGATAGACTCTGTCACTGCATAGATTGCTCCGTGATATGGGCTCCATGTTGACAGATATGGATCAAATCCGTAACTCATCATACTTACGGTATCGCAGTCTCCTGTTAATACCGGAAGCTTGGCAACCATTGCCTGCGTCTCTGTCTTCTGATATTTTCCACCATGCGGCATGAATACAGAAGCTGCTCCGATGGATCCGTCGAACATTTCTACCAGACCTTTCTGTGAGCATACATTCAGGTCTTTTAACATATCAAGCCATTTTTCTCTTACGTCTTTTACTTCTTCTCTTACGAGGATGCTGTCTTTTCTGTTCGGGATATCAACCGCTACGGTTGTCTCCTGGTGTGCTCCGTTGGTATCAAGGAATGCACGTGAAAGATTTACGATCTCTTTTCCTCTCCATGAAAGGACCAGTCTTGGATCTTCTGTTACAACAGCCACCTTTGTTGCTTCCAGGTTCTCTTCGGATGCATATTTCATAAATTCATCTACATCTTTTGGATCTACAACAACTGCCATACGTTCCTGTGATTCAGAGATTGCAATCTCTGTTCCGTCAAGGCCGGCATATTTCTTAGGTACTTTATCAAGGTCGATCTGAAGTCCGTCTGCAAGTTCTCCGATAGCAACAGATACTCCGCCTGCTCCGAAGTCGTTACATTTTTTGATCAGCTTGCTGACTTCTTCTCTTCTGAATAATCTCTGGATCTTTCTTTCTGTAGGTGCATTACCTTTCTGTACTTCTGCTCCACAGGTCTCGATAGACTCTTCTGTATGTACTTTGGAAGATCCGGTTGCTCCACCGCATCCGTCACGTCCGGTACGTCCACCGAGAAGGATAATGATATCTCCAGGATCTGAAGTTTCTCTGATGACTGCACGTCTTGGTGCTGCCCCGAGTACTGCTCCGATCTCCATACGTTTTGCAACATAATTCGGATGATAGACTTCTTTTACTGCTCCGGTTGCCAGTCCGATCTGGTTACCATAAGAGCTGTATCCGTGTGCTGCTTCTCTAACCAGTTTCTTCTGTGGAAGCTTTCCTTTTAATGTATCTTTTACAGATACGGTTGGATCAGCGGCTCCTGTAACACGCATTGCCTGGTATACATATGTACGTCCTGACAGTGGGTCACGGATGGCTCCTCCGAGGCAGGTAGCAGCTCCACCGAATGGCTCGATCTCTGTCGGATGGTTATGTGTCTCGTTCTTGAAGTTCACAAGCCACTCTTCTTCCACACCGTCTACTTCGATCGGCACAACGATACTGCATGCATTGATCTCATCGGATTCTTCCTGATCCTGTAATTTTCCTTCACGTTTTAATTTTCTCATTGCCATCAGTGCAAGATCCATCAGGCAGACAAATTTGTCTTCTCTTCCTTTGAAGATCTCGCTGTGATCAGCGATGTACTGTTTGTAAGTCTCTTCCATCGGCTCTCTGTAATCGCCGTCGCCGAATGAAACGTCTGTAAGTTCTGTCGAGAATGTTGTATGACGGCAGTGATCTGACCAGTATGTATCCAGAACGCGGATCTCTGTCATGGAAGGATCTCTGTCTTCTTCTGATTTAAAATAATTCTGGATATGCTGGAAGTCCTTAAATGTCATGGCAAGTCCGAGAGAATCATATAATTCTTTTAACTTGCTTTCTTCCATATCTTTGAATCCGTCAAAGATTTTTACATCTGCCGGCTCATCAAATACGGTAACTAATGTCTCCGGCTTTTCGCCCTGTGCTTCTCTGGAATCTACAGGGTTGATGCAGTGTTCTTTGATTGCTTCAAATTCTTCATCTGATAAGCTACCTTCTCCTCCATGGATCACATAAGTTGTCGCGGTACGGATGACCGGCTGCTCGTCTTCTTTGATGAACTGAATACACTGAACAGCGGAATCCGCTCTCTGGTCAAACTGTCCCGGAAGAAATTCTACAGAAAAGATTCTGCTTCCTTCTTCTGCCGGAAATTCTTCTTTTTATAATGTCTACAGGTGGTTCAGAAAAGATGCCATTACATGCTTTTTCAAATGTCTCATCGGATACATTTTCCACATCGTAGCGAATCAGTACACGAACACTGTCCACGTCTTTGATTCCAAGATAGCTGCGGATCTCAGTCTTAAGCTCCTTGGCCTGTACATCAAATCCTGATTTTTTCTCCACGTACACTCTTTTTACATTGCTCATAAGTAATCCTCCATAAATGAATTTTTACACATTTTCTATTGTTAGTATAACACAACAATCATTATTTAATACAATTAATATATCTAAACACTTTTATAATCTGTACTTATTAATCCTTTATCATTTTCATTCCCGTCAATCCATTTTTACAGATTTACGATTCCTCTGGCTTTTTATAATATTTTTTAATAACGAACAATACGATCCATATCACTACCAGCACCGCTCCAAATACCTCACTGATACGGATCACCATATCAGAAAAGAATCCTTCCGGCAGCATCCGGATCATATAATCAGTCTCCGGATTGAATATCCATAGATTATTGGTAAAAAACAGTTTATGAAAAATCGTAAAACACGTCGTAAAATCTATACTGAAAGCAATGCCAAGCAGTACACCTATGACCAGCCATACACCAAGTGCGATCGAATATGCCCTGCAAAAAAGTCTCTTCCAGTCTTTTTCCCGCTTTTTAAACATCGTCAGTATGGCTGCAGCTACAATCAGGCAAACTCCCCCGACCTTAATACCTCCCAGGAACAGATTCCTGACATCTCGCATATGCAGCCGGTCTCTTTCATTGAAGAAATCCTGCTCTTTTCCTTCCACCGTTGTTACAACTGACAGCTTCTCTTCTTTTCCGATCAGATAGTTCATCATATGTTCTGTCACGTACATGACATGGTCGATGTTCATATCCAGATCTTCTGTCACTTCATATTTCTGGTATTCTTTTTTGTAAAATCTATAATGACTGTCTCCATATACTGCCGCCCAGATACTGAATGCAAGTGCTGCGATCACTACACACATCATGGCCACAACCGATATGAGCGTTGTTAATTTCTTCAAGTTTTTTTCCTCCTGTTCTTCATTATTATAACACTTCTATTGTAAATACGGTTGTAATTTTCTTTCATTTCACTTATAATACAGTTAAGATTCATTAGGAGGACTTATCATGGATATTAACTATGAGTTATATAAAGTATTTTACTATGTAGCTTCCACCTTAAGCTTCTCGGAAGCTTCCAAGCAGTTGTTTATCTCGCAGTCGGCTGTCAGCCAGTCGATCAAGGCATTGGAGAAAAAGCTGGATCAGACCTTATTCATCCGAAGCACCAAGAAAGTACGTCTTACTACCGAAGGAGAGATTCTTCTGCGCCATATCGAACCGGCGATCAGCCTGATCAAGCGTGGGGAAAGCCAGCTTCTCGATGTCGGCGTACGCGGAGGACAGCTTCACATCGGAGCCAGTGATACGATCTGCCGTTATTTCCTGGTGCCTTATCTGGAACGCTTCCACCGGGAATTTCCGGGAGCGCATATCAAGGTTACGAATGCGACATCGATCCGCTGCGTAGAACTCCTGGAGACCGGGCAGGTGGATCTGATCGTTGTCAATTCACCGAATTCCTATCTCGGAAATGTTCCGAATGTGAAAAAGATCAAAGATTTCCAGGATGTGTTCATTGCCAATGAAGCATTTAAAGAATTAAAAGGAAAGAAGGTTTCTTTCAAAGAACTTCTGGACTACCCGATCCTTATGCTGGACAGAAAGAGTACAACCAGTGAATATCTGCACAACCTGTTTCTTCAGAATCAGCTGGATCTGGTTCCGGAGATCGAACTCAGCAGTAATGACCTTCTGATCGACCTTGCCCGCATCGGACTTGGAATCGCATTTATTCCGGATTTCTGTCTTTCCCAGACAGCCGATTCGGATTCTCTGTTCATTGTTGAGACGAAGGAATCGCTTCCGGAACGCGAACTTGTCATTGCGCATAACGAGAAGGTTCCGGTATCCAAAGCCGCACAGGAGTTTTTATCTTATTTTTAATATGTTTACAAACTCTTTTTCCTGCCAAAGTATCCCCGAAAGAACTACCGGTGTCTGCTACTTTTATTTACTTTCGTATAAAATACCATGTGGCATATGTCCCTCATGGTATTTTTTTCTATCATATTGTTCTATAATATATTTTTCTATAAATAATATTTTTCTGATTCTGCTTACCTCTTATCCATCTGTTCTTCCTTCCAGAACTCTGCTATCTTTTCTTCGATATTTTCACTGTTACAGATCTGGAAATCATTCCACTCCCTCGGAAACACCTCCTGGCACCGCCGGTCCATAAAACGTTCATCCAAAAGTGCAATCACCCCTCTGTCCTGATCAGTCCGGATGACTCGTCCTGCCGACTGTAGCACCTTATTCATGCCCGGATACAAATAAGCATAATCGAATCCATTCAGATTCTTCCGGTCAAAATAATACTTTAAAAGTTCCCGTTCCAGACACACCTGCGGAAGTCCTGTCCCGATGATCATTGCCCCGATCAGTTTATCTTCCGTCAGATCAATTCCTTCTGAAAAAATACCCCCCATCACACAGAAGCCGATCAGGCTGTGTGCTCTTTCCTGTTCGAATTTTTTCAGGAATTCTTCCCGTTCCTGCTCCGTCATATATTGGGACTGTACTGCAACTTCAATCTGTTCCTGCGGCAGTTCCATGAATGCTTCCCACACTTCTTCCAGAAATCGGTAAGACGGGAAAAAGGCAAGATAATTTCCTGTTCTTCCTTTTATCACACGCATCATATATTCTGCATACTTACGGTACATCTCCGGTCCGCGTCTGGTATACTTCGTGCTGACATCATTTCCCAGAAGCAGTAATCTTTTGCTTTGTTCAAATGGAGATTCTGCATAGATCGCATAATCATCCTTTGCCGCAGATAACAGTTTCTTATAATAATTAATTGGAAGAAATGTTGCCGAAAATAATATCGTACTATTTCCTTTTCCCATATATTCCTGCAGGCATCCCGCCGGATTGACACAGAACAGATGCAGGTAAAACTTTCCTTCTTCACTTAGTTCTGAATAAATCAGATAATTTTCATCCAGCCGGTCATGAATATATATGAAATTACGGATACCAAAGTAAAACTCCAGTACCCCTTTCCGTATTACTTCATCTTTACAATCTTCTATAAACTCTTCCAGCTTTGTCATCAAAGACAATAGCTTAATATACACATGTGACACACTATTCAGTATCTGGCAGCCGTCACATTCTCTTTTTAACTCCAGAAGCTGCTTATTGCAGCTCTCCAACGCCGAGACAAGTTTCGGTTCTCCGTATTTTACCAGCTTTTTGATTTTCAGAAAATCTTCCTTGCAAATACTGGTGCTGTACATGGTTCTCCCACGTTCGACCAGATTGTGTGCCTCATCGATCAGAAACAGATATTCTCCTTTGACACCGTCTCCGAAAAAGCGTTTCAGATGTGCATTCGGATCAAAGACGTAATTATAATCACATATAACCGCATCTACCCACTGCGATACATCCAGTGCCATTTCAAACGGACACACATTCCATTTCCTTGCCTGTTCTTCCAGCACTTCCCGGCTCATCTCATCTGTCGATGTGAGCAGTTCATAAACAGCAGCATTTACACGGTCAAAATGTCCTTTGGCATATGGACATGCATCCGGATTACAGATAGTTTCCTCACAGAAACAGATCTTTTCTTTTGCCGTCAATGTGATGACTTTCATCTTCAGATCCTGCTTCCTCAGGATCTCGAATGCCTGACTTGCCACCGTTCTGGTGATTGTCTTCGCCGTCAGATAAAAGATCTTTTCTCCCAGTTCTTCCCCGACTGCTTTCACCGCCGGAAATACGGCCGCCATTGTCTTGCCGACTCCGGTCGGTGCCTGAATAAATAATTTCTTTTTTCTCAAAATTGTCCTGTATACCGACGCAACCAGTTTCTTCTGTCCGTCTCTATATTCGAATGGGAATTCCACTGTTTTGATTGAAGCATTTCTCTTGGCTCTCCATTCCATCTGGTATCTTGCCCATTTTTCATATTCTGATACAAGTTCTTCGAACCATTTCTTAAGTTCTGCCCGGGTATATACCTCCTGGAATCTCCGGATTTCTTCGGTATCTAAATTACAATACGTCATCTGTACTCCGATTTCTTCCAGATTTTTCTGTTCTGCATAGATATAGGCATAGCATTTTGCCTGAGCCAGATGTAAAAGCTGCGGTTCTTTCAGACGTTTCAAATCCTTAAATACTCCTTTGATCTCGTCGATCACCACACGCTTCGGAAGTTCTATGATCCCGTCCGCTCTTCCTTCTACACTCAGGATAAATCCATCGCACGCTATCTGATACTTTAACGAGACCTCTGCACGGTACTCTGCCCCCTGCTGTCTCTGGATTTTCCGGTGTATCCGGCCGCCCTGCTGCATAGCCTCCTTATCTGCCCCGCCGGTCCGGTTGTCAATGTCTCCATGTCTCAATATAAATTCCACCAGATTCCGCACCGAAATGCGGATACACGGTTGTTCCAGATTCATGATCTGCTCTCCCCCAATCGTTCTTCATACATCGGTCGAACCGCTCCCGTCATCCCTGCGATCACATCGATCACCGTCATGATATCTCCGCTCCGGTTCTTCTGATAAGCATGGTAGCTTCCCTGAATGCAAAAACTCAACATCACGTTCATCGCCGTATCTTCTTCAAACTCCGGATATTTTTCAAAAATCATCTGCTTGATACTCCGCTCAATACTGTCCGCGAAATGATTTGCCTGACTGCCGGAAAATAATATTGCCGTCAGAGAATTCTGAGATATATAGGCCATCAGAAGTTCCCTTGCGAATTCTGCCGGATGCTCCATAAGATATTCCGGATGCTGAATACTATTCGCAATCGACTGTACCACTTCTTCTTCCATCGCATCTGACAGATCGTAGATATCTTTATAATGTGCATAAAAGGTAGACTTATTGATCCTTGCACTTTCACATAATTCTTTTACTGTTATCTTTTCCAGAGGTTTTCTGGAACGCAGTTCGATAAATGCATTCTTGATTCCCCGCTCTGTTTTCTCAATCCTAAGATCCATTTCATTTTCTCACTTTCCCGACACTTTTTCCCATTCGTCGGTTATCCACCCATTCGTCGGTTTTGTCGGTGGATACCTTCTCGCATTTTTCTTATAATATGATTATAGATCAAAAAAGCAACTACTGTCCATTATCTTTTCGGCAGTTAATTATTTACGTTGCATTTTTACGGAGGTTAATATGGATTTTTACGGATTTTACACAGGAAAAATATTCGACGCCTATGAATTTCTCGGCGCACACCCGGACAAAGACGGAACCACATTCCGTACCTTTGCACCTGCTGCATCACGCATTACAGTCATTGGGGAATTTAACGACTGGCAGGAATGGGAACTTAATAAAACTTATGACGGAAATTTCTGGGAATGTTATGCCAAAGGTGCAAAGCCGGGCATGATGTACAAGTACCGCATCTACAGACAGGACGGAAACTGCGTAGAGCACTGCGATCCTTACGGCTTCGGCATGGAACTCCGTCCGAACTTCGCGTCTATCATCCGCGACCTGTCCCATTACAAATTCAAAGACAGCAAATGGATGCAGAAGCGTTCAGTATGCAAGGACAAACCCCTCAATATCTACGAACTGCATTTCGGCTCATTTAAGAAGCCTTCTGAAAAGGCAGACGACTGGTACACTTATGTAGAAATGATCGACATCCTGATCCCTTATCTTAAGGAAAATGATTATAACTATATCGAGATCATGCCGCTCAGCGAACACCCGTGTGACGAATCCTGGGGATATCAGAATACTGGATTCTTCAGCCCGACATCACGCTATGGAACTGCCGAAGAACTGATGAAATTCATTGATGCCTGCCACAAGAACGACATCGGTGTGATCATGGATTTCGTGCCGGTACATTTTGCCGTTGATCATTATGCACTGGCCGATTATGACGGAACTTCACTTTATGAATATCCACATCAGGATGTTGGTGTCAGCGAATGGGGAAGCTGCAACTTCATGCATTCCAGAGGCGAGGTCCGAAGCTTCCTGCAGTCTGCTGCGAACTACTGGTTAAGCGTATATCATGTGGACGGAATCCGTATGGATGCAATCAGCCGTATCATTTACTGGCAGGGTGAACCGGCAAGAGGTGTCAACAATAATGCAGTAGACTTTATTCGTGAAATGAACCGCGGATTAAAAACACTGCACCCGACAATTATGCTCTCTGCAGAGGATTCTACTTCTTTCGAAGGCGTAACAAAACCTGCTGATCAGGGCGGACTTGGATTCGATTACAAATGGGATATGGGCTGGATGAACGATACACTTGACTACTTCCGCACCGCACCGGAATACAGAAGCCGCGATTATCACAAGCTTACGTTCTCCATGATGTACTATTATAACGATGATTTTCTTCTTCCGCTTTCACATGACGAGGTGGTTCACGGAAAGGCAACCATCGCCCAGAAAATGCATGGAGAATACGAAGAGAAATTCCCACAGGCACGTGCCTTCTATATGTACATGTATGCACATCCTGGAAAGAAATTAAACTTCATGGGGAATGAGATCGGACAGCTCCGTGAATGGGATGAAAAACGTGAACAGGACTGGGATATCCTGAAGTATCCAATTCACGATGCATTCCATCACTTCATGCAGAAACTGAATCATCTGTATATGACAACTCCGGCTCTTTCTGCAAAAGACTATGAAAACGCCGGCTTCCATTGGCTGGACTGTCATCAGGAAGAACGCTGTATCTACGCTTTTGAAAGAACGGATGGCAAAGAACGTATTGCCGCTGTCTTTAATTTCTCGGATGAGGATCAGAAAGGCTATGAACTTCCGGTGGAAGATGCGAAAGAACTGGAAGTGATTCTGGCTAGTGATGATGAAACTTTTGGAGGATGTAAGAAGTATACGAAGAAGAAAGTGAAGGTTACGGATGGGAAGGCTGTGCTAGATCTTTCGGCTTATTCGGCGGTGTATTTTGGGATTTAATTTATTAACGGGAAAGCGGCCTCTCAATCCTTGAAGGAAACAATAGCTAAGGCTTCTTGTTCAGGTTCCATACCATAAGAAACACTAAGAGAGTCAGAATCACCTAAAAGCAAAGGAAC
>OJAC01001293.1_pt1 | contig 12853 bp, 9 predicted proteins | sample 1588701 | NCBI WGS metagenome assembly OJAC01 (sample SAMN03283256) | human gut metagenome | biome: human-associated habitat; material: feces | host: Homo sapiens | place: USA | collected 2013 | reverse complement strand
CACCAGTGTCCCCAAATCCACATTACGTTCGCTGATGTGTCCGGACAACGGCGAACGGACCAATGTATAACCCAACTCCAACTCTGCCTGCGCCAGGTCTGCCTCACTCATGGCAACGGTTGCCACCGCACTTTCATAGGCCGCCTCCGCATTGTCCAGATCTAACTGGCTGGCCGCATTCTGGGCATACAAAGGCTTGATACGTTCCAAATCCCGCTTTGCTTTCAATGCCTGTGCTTCATCTTTTTTCAGTTGTGCCCGTGCTTTATCTGCCTTTGCACGATATTGATCCTGATTGATCACAAAAAGCACCTGATTTTTATTCACATACGTTCCCTCAGCAAAGAGCATACTTTCCAGATACCCCTCCACACGGGCCCGCACTTCCACAAATTGTTGTGCACGTATGCGCCCCACATACTCACCGAAAATCTCTACATTATCCCTTTCTGCGGGCTCTACAATTACAGTCGGCACTTCCGGCTCTACTTTATGTGGTCGTGTCAGAATCCAGTAAATGCCTGCCACCAAAGCCAAACAGACGATGCCTGCAATTGTTCTTTTTCTCCTCAGTTTTAGCTCTTTTCTCGTAAAAAACAGTCTCATGCTTGTTTGTATTATTAAAATTAACTTATCCTTTATTAGCTACTTTACAAATCAGATACCAAATTATACCTGAACCGATCTTTTCAACTAAAAGTGCCTCCATACGTCTTACAAAGGCAATTTTAATGATTTACCGAACTTAGCTGCCATTCGTTAAAAGTGTGGAATTATGCCCATTAGTGTAGAATAATTCCACAAAAGGGCCGCAAAGATAATTCTTTTCTGCATAAGTTCCATAACTTTCACTTTTAATGGCATTCGCTACTTATTTATCAAATAATAGTATAAATTTGTAGTAACATTCATAATAACACTATAATGAAAAAACATTTGTCATTGATATTAGTTCTGTTACCGGTACTTTTTCTGGCACTCCCCACTCTGGCACAAGAACGTAAAAAAGTCGGAGTGGTACTCAGTGGAGGAGGTGCAAAAGGGGTAGCACATATCCAGGCACTAAAAGTCATAGAAGAAGCCGGCATTCCGATCGATTATATAGTAGGTACCAGTATGGGATCCATTATCGGCGGATTATACTCTATCGGATATACTCCTCAGCAATTGGACAGCATGGTGCGCAAACAGGACTGGATGTTCTTACTGAGCGACCGAGTGAAACGTAGCGCCATGTCACTCAATGAACGTGAAAAGTCAGAAAAATATGTTTTTTCGTTTCCGTTTACCAAAAGTCCCAAAGATGCAGTTTCAGGTGGCATCATAAAAGGACAAAATCTGGCCAATCTTTTTACGGAACTGACAGTGGGGTATCACGATTCCGTAGATTTCAACAAACTTCCCATCCCCTTTGCCTGCGTTTCACAAAATATCGTAAATGGCGAACAGATTGTGTTCCACAATGGAATACTTGCCACAGCTATGCGGGCCAGTATGGCTATTCCGGGAGTATTCACCCCGGTACGGAAGGATAGTATGATCCTGATTGACGGCGGCATGATCAACAACTACCCTGTAGATGTGGCCAGATCGATGGGTGCGGATATCATCATCGGGGTAGATGTACAAAACAATCTGAAAGGAATCGACAAACTAAACAGCGCTCCGGACATACTCTCTCAAATCATCGACCTGACAACTAAAAACAACCATCAAAGCAATGTCGGCCTGACCGATACTTATATAAAGGTAAATGTAGAAGGATATTCCTCGGCCAGTTTTACTCCCGCAGCCATCGACTCCCTGATGCACCGGGGAGAAGTAGCAGCCCGCAAGCGATGGACTTCTCTGCTCGCTCTCAAAAAGAAAATCGGCATTGCAGACACGTTCGTACCCCAATCGCACGGCCCTTATACCATGTTCTCAAAGGACCGGACCCTGCATGTGAAAGAAATCACCTTCTCCGATGTAGAAGAAAACGATAAGAAATGGTTAATGAAGAAATGTAAACTGCAAGAAAACAGCAGAATCAGCATGCGTCAGATTGAGCAGGCACTGTTCATCCTGCGTGGAAACCAGTCTTACTCAAATGCCAGTTATACACTGACCGATACTCCCGAAGGTTACAAACTAAACTTCCTGCTAGAGAAAAAGTACGAGAAAACGATTAATGTAGGCATCCGGTTCGACTCGGAAGAGATAGCCTCATTATTAATAAACGCTACGGCACAGTTAAAGACTCATATTCCCTCCAAAGTCTCCGTCACCGGGCGATTGGGCAAACGATACATGGCACGGGTAGACTATACATTGGAGCCGATGCAACAACGAAACGTCAACTTTTCGTACATGTTCCAATACAATGACATCAACATTTACGATCATGGTGACCGTGCCTATAACACTACTTACAAATATCATTCCGGTGAGTTTGGATTTTCGGATGTATGGTATAAAAACTTTCGGTTTGGGTTCGGAGCACGAATCGAGTATTTCAAATACAAAGATTTCCTCTTCAAGAAACCGGAATTTACGATGAATGTCAATTCCGAATATTTCATCAGCTATTTTGCACAATTGCGTTACAACACTTTCGACAAAGGGTATTTTCCATCTAAGGGAAGTAACTTCTCCGGAGCTTATTCGCTGTACACAGACAACTTTGCCCGATATAACGGACATGCCCCCTTCTCTGCACTCAGTGCTTCCTGGGAAAGTGTATTCTCCATAAGTAACCGCCTGACATTGATCCCGGCACTTTACGGCAGGGTATTGATCGGCCAAGAGATCCCTTATGCTTATGAAAATGCGTTAGGAGGCGATGTATTCGGCCGTTACCTTCCTCAACAACTCCCGTTTGCAGGAATTTACAATATAGAACTAACTCACAATTCCGTTGCCGTGGCTTCCTTGAAACTACGCCAACGCATGGGTAGCAAACATTATATCACGTTGGCCGGAAATTTCGCCTTGAGTGATGACAATTTTTTCAAAATCCTGAAAGGTAACCGGATTTACGGTTGCAGTATCGGATACGGCCTGGACAGTATGTTCGGTCCGTTGGAAGCTTCATTAGGATATTCCAATCAATCCAAAGACGTGGGATTCTACGTAAATTTAGGATTCTCTTTTTAAGAAACTTAACCCGTATCCCGATAGGGTGTAGCCTTATGAAGCAAAGGGTGTAGCCTTATGAAGCAAAGGGTGTAGCCCTGCCGTGCGGATGGCTACACCCTATTTCGGCCCCTTCCCAGACGACCGGACAACCGGACAGACAGAGCACGGATTTATTTAATTATTTCAAATTTATTACTCAGAACCAAAGAAAGTCATTATCTTTACCGAAAATATTTTCTATATACTCACATAAAACATTTGGAATAATGGCAAAGAGAAGAGAACTTAAAAAAAACGTAAATTATATCGCAGGTGAATTATTTTCGGAGTGTCTGATCAACAGTAAGTTTATACCGGGTACCGACAAAAAGAAAGCTGACGAGTTGATGGTGGAAATTATGAAAATGCAAGATGAATTCATCAGTCGAATCAGTCATACAGAACCGGGTAACGTGAAAGGATTCTACAAAAAATTCCGTTCGGACTTCAATGCAAAGGTAAATGAAATCATCGACGCTATCGCGAAACTGAATTAAGAATGAAGAAAGCAATATATAGCTTTATCTACTATCACCTGTTGGGGTGGAAAACCAATGTAACGGTACCGAACTATGATAAATGTGTAATCTGTGCGGCACCTCATACAACGAATATGGACCTCTTTATCGGTAAACTGTTTTATGGAGCGATAGGCCGTAAAACCAGTTTCATGATGAAAAAAGAGTGGTTTTTCTTTCCTTTAGGAATCTTGTTCAAGGCCGTAGGCGGCATCCCCGTAAATCGAGGACGCAAAAGCTCACTGGTAGAACAAATGGCAGAGGTCTTTGCCAAAAGACCTAAGTTTCATCTTGCAATCACTCCCGAAGGAACCCGTAAACGCAACCCCAACTGGAAAAAAGGATTCTACTACATCGCATTGAAAGCGCAAGTCCCTATCGTGCTGATCGGAATCGATTACAATACGAAAACAGTCACCTCCACCAAAGCAATCATGCCCAGCGGAGACATTGAAAAGGATATGCGTGAAATAAAACTTTATTTCAAAGATTTCAAGGGAAAACATCCCGAGAACTTCTCCATTGGAGACGTTGAATGATTATTCATGAAAATCTCGATTGTACAGACAGATATTATCTGGGAAAATAAACAGGAAAATCTCCGTTTGCTCCGCGAAAAGCTATCACCTCTTCGCGGAACAACGGAGATTGTTGTTTTACCGGAGATGTTTACAACAGGATTCAGCATGAACAGCCGGCTATTAGCCGAACCGGTTTCCGGTACCACGCTCCGGAGTCTCAAAAATTATGCCGTAGAATTTCATTTGTCATTGGCCGGGAGTTTCATTTGTGAAGAACAAGGTTCTTATTATAACCGGGCTTTCCTGATCACTCCCGATGGACAGGAATTTTACTATGACAAACGCCACCTCTTCCGCATGGGACACGAAGCGGAACATTTTTCGGCAGGCAGCCGGAAAGTGATCATTCCCTACAATGGTTGGAACATCTGCCTGCAGGTATGTTACGACCTCCGCTTTCCTGTCTGGAGCAGGAATGTGAACAATGAATATGACCTCCTTATATATGTAGCCAGTTGGCCGACTCCACGTATTCAGGCATGGAATACATTATTATGCGCACGTGCCATTGAAAATCAATGTTATGTATGCGGTGTGAACCGTATAGGACAGGACGGCAACGGGCTCTGTTATCCGGGGTATTCCGCTTTATATGGACCTAAAGGAGAAAACCTGACAGGAACTCCCGATTCGGAAGAAAAAATACAAACCATTGAACTTAGCCTGGAAGCCCTCACTACTTTTCGTCATAAATTCCCTAGCTGGAAAGATGCAGACCCCTTTCTCCTTTACTAAATATCCAAGCCTAAAATTCCGTATTTACTAAAAATATCTCTTGAATTATAGTATATAAATGCAAAAAAGTATCTAATTTTGCCAGACAATCAATTTATTGTACCAAAAAACAAACCCTAATTTAACTCATAACACGAATGTTAACCCAATTAATTAATGCACGTATACTCACCCCCCAAGGATGGATGAAAGACGGTTCCGTTCTTATCAGAGACAATAAGATTTTAGAAGTCACAAACTGCGATCTGGCCGTTATCGGAGCTGAACTTATTGACGTCAAAGGTATGTATGTAGTCCCCGGTGGAGTAGAAATCCACGTGCATGGTGGTGGAGGCCGCGACTTTATGGAATGTACGGAAGATGCTTTCCGGGCAGCGGTCCATACTCACATGAAACATGGCACAACAAGTATCTTCCCCACACTGTCATCATCTACAGTCCCCATGATTCAACAAGCTGCAGAAACCTGTACCAAGTTGATGGAAGAGAAAAACAGCCCTATCCTGGGACTGCACCTCGAAGGTCATTACCTGAACATGAAAATGGCAGGAGGACAAATTCCGGAAAACATTAAAAATCCTGATCCGAATGAATACATTCCGATCGTAGAACAGTATCATTGCATCAAGCGTTGGGATGCTGCTCCGGAACTTCCGGGAGCCATGCAATTCGGTAAATATATTGCTGCCAAAGGCATACTGCCTTCCGTAGCACATACACAAGCCGAATTTGAAGATATCCGTACAGCTTATGAAGCCGGATACACTCATGCAACCCACTTCTATAATGCAATGCCCGGCTTCCACAAACGCAGAGAGTACAAGTACGAAGGTACAGTCGAAAGCATTTATCTGTTGGATGACATGACAGTAGAAGTAGTAGCCGACGGTATTCACGTCCCCCCTACGATCCTGAGACTCGTATATAAAATAAAAGGTGTGGAAAGAACCTGTCTGATCACCGATGCCCTTGCATGTGCCGATAGTGACAGCAAAGAGGCTTTCGACCCGCGCGTAATTATCGAAGACGGAGTCTGCAAACTGGCCGACCATTCTGCTTTGGCGGGAAGTGTCGCCACCATGGACCGCCTGATCCGCACCGTTGTGCAGAAAGCAGAGATCCCACTGGAAGATGCAGTTCGCATGGCTTCCGAAACTCCGGCACGCATCATGGGGGTATATGATCGCAAAGGTTCCTTGCAAAAAGGTAAGGATGCCGATATTCTGGTACTGGACGAAGACCTCAACGTAAGAGCCGTATGGGCCATGGGTAAGTTGGTACCTGAAACAAATACCCTGTTCTAAACGATAAACGTTTTTGAGCGATAACGATTAACAGGCTGTGCCGGTGCAGCCCGTTAATCGTTTGTTATTTATCGCCTGTTACTTATCGCTCATTGTTCAAAACCGTTCATCGTTTATCTCCCATCATTTATCGTTCCCTCCTCCCTATTTATAGGTAAAAAAAGATTTTAATTTAATTTCCCTGTCAACCTTATCGCATAGTTGATTGTTTTTATATATATTTGTTCAGAGTTTCCAATAACGACAAAGACTCAGTCAAACTTAATTAATAACAAACTTATGAAGACAAATCTTAGTTCTCAGATTACTCTCAACAGGGTCTCCCCCAGGTATTACAGACCAGAGAATGCATTCGAGAGATCGGTATTGACCCGATTAGAGAAAATTCCTACAGACATCTATGAATCTGTAGAAGAAGGTGCAAATCATATCGCTTGCGAAATAGCACAGGTTATTCGTGATAAACAGAAAGCAGGACGTTTCTGCGTACTGGCATTGCCGGGTGGAAATTCTCCGCGCAGCGTATATGCCGAATTAATTCGCATGCACAAAGAAGAGGGACTCAGTTTCCGTAACGTAATTGTATTCAACATGTACGAATACTATCCGTTGTCTCAAGATGCAATCAACAGTAATTTCAATGCGTTGAAAGAGATGTTCCTCGATCATGTAGATATCGATAAACAGAATATCTTTACTCCGGACGGTACGATTGCCAAAGATACCATCTTTGAATACTGCCGCCTGTACGAACAGCGCATCGAAAGCTTCGGCGGTATCGATATCGCCCTGCTAGGCATCGGTCGTGTAGGTAATATAGCCTTCAACGAACCGGGGTCACGCCTGAACTCCACCACCCGACTGATTTTGCTGGATAGCGGTTCACGCAACGAAGCATCCAAGATATTCGGCACCATCGACAACACCCCTATCAGTTCTATTACGATGGGTGTAGCCACAATTCTTGCTGCTAAGAAAATCTATTTGTTGGCATGGGGTGAAGAAAAAGCCCACATGGTGAAAGAGTGTGTAGAAGGTAACGTAACAGATACCATTCCGGCATCTTACTTACAGACCCACAACAATGCACATGTAGCTATCGACCTGTCAGCAGCTTCCAACCTGACACGCATTCAACGTCCATGGCTGGTCACTTCCTGCGAATGGAATGACAAACTGATCCGTAGCGCAATCGTGTGGCTGTGCCAATTGACCGGCAAACCAATCCTGAAACTGACCAATAAAGATTACAACGAAAATGGCTTGAGCGAGCTGCTTGCCCTCTTCGGATCTGCTTATAACGTAAATATCAAGATATTCAACGACCTGCAGCACACCATTACCGGATGGCCGGGGGGTAAACCGAAAGCAGACGACACATATCGTCCGGAACGTGCAAAACCATATCCGAAACGAGTAGTCGTATTTTCTCCGCATCCCGATGACGATGTGATCTCTATGGGTGGTACGATCCGCCGCCTGGTAGAACAGAAACATGAAGTCCATGTAGCTTACCAAACTTCGGGAAACATTGCCGTAGGCGATGAAGAAGTAGTTCGCTTCATGCATTTCATCAACGGATTCAACCAAATCTTTATAAACAGTGAAGATCAGGTGATCAGTGAAAAGTACGCCGAAATCCGTAAATTCCTGAAAGACAAAAAAGACGGCGATATGGATACACGCGATATCCTGACCATCAAAGGTCTGATCCGCCGTGGCGAAGCGCGCACAGCTTGTACTTACAACAACATTCCGCTGGAACGTTGTCACTTCCTGGACCTCCCCTTCTACGAAACCGGTAAAATCCAGAAGAATCCGATCAGTGAAGCCGACGTAGAAATTGTCCGCAACCTGCTCCGTGAAGTGAAACCTCATCAGATCTTTGTAGCCGGTGACCTTGCCGACCCGCACGGAACACACCGTGTATGTACAGATGCCGTATTTGCTGCCGTAGACCTTGAAAAGGAAGAAGGAGCCGAATGGTTGAAAGACTGCCGTATCTGGATGTATCGTGGCGCATGGGCCGAATGGGAAATTGAAAACATCGAAATGGCTGTACCTATCAGTCCTGAAGAATTGCGTGCAAAACGTAACTCTATCCTGAAGCATCAGTCACAGATGGAAAGTGCTCCATTCCTGGGCAACGACGAACGCTTGTTCTGGCAGCGTAGCGAGGATCGTAACCGAGGTACTGCCGCTCTTTACGACAGCTTGGGACTGGCTTCTTACGAAGCAATGGAAGCATTCGTAGAATACATCCCACTATAACCAAAGCCAATTAGTGAAATAAAACAAAAGAAGAGTGAGGAGTTTGGAACTCTTCACTCTTCTTTTGTTTAAACAGAAAAGATACAAATTATATATGAAACAAGAAAAATTCTTCCGTCTTCTTCCTATAGAGGGAGCTTATAATATTCGTGATCTGGGAGGTTATCCGACATCAGACCATAAACATGTAAAATGGAAAACATTCATCCGTTCGGGCGATCTTGACAAACTGACAGAATCCGATCTGGACTATCTTACCTCCTTGCACATCCGAACCGACATCGACTTCAGGAGCATGCAGGAAAAAAAAGCAGCGGCAGACAAAATTCCCTCAACAGTTACACAATATATTCCCTTATCTATCGAAGCAGGCGACATGACCGACATGGCACACTTCAACCTGAACAATATACCGGGAATACTCGAACAGGCATACGTTTATATCATCCAAAATGCTCAGGATACTTATCGGGAATTCTTCCGGATTGTTTCGGAAGAACGGAATACTCCTCTTTTATTTCACTGCTCAGCAGGAAAAGACCGTACCGGAATTGCCGCAGCCTTACTACTGGGAGCATTGGGTGTCGACAGGGAAGTGATAATGGAAGATTACATGTTGTCTGCCGAATATATAAAAGGGAAATATGATGCAATCGTACAAGCTCATCCCGGATTTGCCCCTCTCACCACAGTACGGAAAGAATATCTGGAAGCTGCTTTCCAAACCATTGACACTGACTATCAAGGTATGGATAACTACCTGAAAAATCAATTGGGAGTAGATACCCACAGATTGAGAATGCTGTATACCGAATAAATGGACAGTTAGCAACTTCCTCAGCCAATGACTTATCGGCAATTGCCGGTTTTTCATTTATTTCTTCTACTTTTGCACCCGATAATCATTCAACCGAGCATATGAAAAAACTATGTATATTTCTCCTGCTGCTCTTTGCTGCGACAGGAATCTTGTTTGCACAAGAAATAGAAAAAAGCGTGAAAGAGCGGCTCAGTAATTACTTTGAGACTTACACCCCGGCATCTGCCAATACCGGAAGCTGTAAGTTAAAAAGCGTAGACATAGACTTCGAAGGCAGGAAACTATCTATCTATGCTTCCGAGAGTTTTGCTTATCAGCCGTTTGTACCGGAAACAGTAGACGAAATCTATCATCAGATAGAAGAATTGCTGCCCGGCCCGGTACGTTTTTTCCGAACTACAATTTATGCCAACAACCAACCTATCGAGGAGTTGATTCCCAATTTCTTTCGCGGGAAGAAGAAAAAAGATAAATCGCGGCTTTCAAACGCAGAATATAAAGGAGCACCTTGGGTGATAAACACCTCCCGCCCTTACGAAATAACCAAAGGATTGCAGAACCGGCACATCTCTTTGTGGCAAAGCCATGGCAAATATTACAAGAACGATAAAGGCGAATGGGGATGGCAACGTCCACGTTTGTTCTGCACTACCGAGGACCTGTTCACGCAATCTTTCATTCTGCCTTATGTCATCCCTATGCTCGAAAACGCCGGAGCTAATGTCTATACCCCCCGGGAGCGGGATACTCAAAAGAATGAGGTGATTGTGGACAACGATACACGAAACGGTTCCATCTATCTGGAGATGAAAAGCCGCAAAGCCCGTTGGGAGAAAACCGACGGTTACGGATTCGCACAAAGAAAACCTGTATATGAAGATGGAGAAAACCCTTTCCTGACAGGTAGCGCACGCTTCACCCGGACTGAAAAGAAAAAGAATAAGGCATTTGCCGAATGGATTCCTACAATCCCCGAAACAGGGAGTTACGCAGTATATGTATCCTATCAGACACTTCCAAACAGCGTCAGTGACGCCAAATATCTGGTATTTCACAAAGGTGGTGTTACAGAATTTAAAGTCAACCAAAGGATCGGCGGTGGTACATGGGTATATCTCGGAACCTTTGAGTTTGACAAAGGCAGCAATGATTATGGCATGGTGGTACTAAGCAATGAGAGCAGCGAAAACGGGGTTATCTGTGCCGATGCCGTTCGTTTCGGCGGAGGAATGGGAAATATATCCCGCGGCACAGTAAGCGGACTGCCCCGTTATCTGGAGGGAGCCCGTTATTCTGCCCAATGGGCAGGTATGCCCTATGATGTCTACGGAGGCAAACAAGGAACAAATGACTATGCTGACGACATCAATGCACGCTCCAACACCATCAATTACCTGTCCGGTGGTTCTGTATTCAATCCCGGACAAAAAGGACTGGGTGTCCCCTTTGAAATGAACGTGGCGCTGCATAGTGATGCCGGATACAGTAAAACGAACGATATAGTGGGATCACTCAGTATCTATACCACCGATTTCAATAACGGACTGCTTAACTCGGGAAACAGCCGGTATGCTTCACGTGACCTGGCAGATCTCCTGCTCACCCAAATACAAAAAGACATTCGTGCCAAATTCAATATACAGTGGACACGCCGTAGTATGTGGGATCGCAATTATAGCGAAACACGCCTGCCTGCCACTCCATCCACTATCGTCGAATTGCTTTCACACCAAAATTTCGCAGATATGAAACTCGGTCACGACCCGAATTTCAAGTTTATCGTAGGACGTGCCATTTACAAAGCCGTATTACAGTTCATCAGCAGTCAGCACAACAAGGAGTATGTAGTGCAACCACTCCCCGTCAGCAACTTCGCCATCGAGTTTGGCAAAAAAAGAAACACCCTGGAACTCTCATGGCAGGGTGAAAACGATCCGTTGGAGCCTACCGCCCGTCCCCGCGAATACATGGTATACACTCGTATCGGATACGGTGGTTTCGACAATGGAGTACGTGTGAATAAACCTTCGTACACCCTGAAAATAGAACCCGGATTGGTCTATTCATTTAAGGTTACAGCTGTCAACCACGGAGGCGAAAGTTTTCCATCCGAAATCTTATCTGCCTATAAAGCCAAACAAGAACATGCACGAGTGCTGATCATCAATGGTTTTAACCGATTGAGCGGACCGGCAGTAATCGACACACCGGACGAAGCCGGATTTGACCTGGAACAAGACCCCGGTGTCGCTTATCAATACAATATTTCACTTTGCGGGGCACAGACCGGCTTTGATCGCTCTCAGGCGGGAAAAGAAGGAAAAGGAAGTCTGGGCTATAGCGGAAACGAACTGGAAGGAATGAAAATTGCCGGAAACACTTTCGACTATCCTTTTGTACACGGCAAGGCAATCCAAGCTGCCGGAAACTACAGTTTCGTATCATGCAGCGATGAAGCTGTCGAAAACGGGCGTATACAACCGGAACATTATCCCATTGTGGATTTTATCCTGGGACTGGAGAAAGATGATATTTTAAGCAATCCGGCACGCAAAACGTATTATAAGACGTTCTCTTCACCCATGCAACGGATATTAACCGCTTACTGTCAGTCAGGAGGAAACCTTCTCGTCAGCGGGTCTTACATTGGCAGCGACATGAGTAATTCACAGGGTAACCGGGAGTTTACGGAAAAAATTCTGAAATACGGCTTCCAAGGTTCACTCAAAGATACCCGTTCGGGACAGATTACCGGATTGGGACGCACCCTGCAAATCCCCCGTTTGCCCAACGAGAAGGCTTATGCAGTAACAGCTCCTGATTGTATCGTTCCCGTAGACTCCGCGTTTCCGGTATTTGTCTATCAACCCGGACAATACAGTGCCGGAATCGCTTATAAAGGAAATTACCGGGTATTCGCAATGGGATTTCCATTCGAAAGCATCGAAAGCGAAACAGACCGTGCCATAGTAATGGCGGCAATACTAAAATTCTTCGGAGAAAAATAAATATCCCAATCCACTTTGCCGAAACCTGATGGGTGATGTCAGTCTTTTGTCTGCAAGAAACAAGTTTCTTGCAGACAAAAGACTACATGGATAACTCTTCCAAGCAAAACATCCATAGGGAAAAACACCTTGTGTTTTCTTTCACTCACCGATACATTTTGAACATCACTTTCGGCAGACACCCCCTCGGCTCTACGGTCATACCTGACACTCTTAAAGCTTATACTGACATAATGTCTGCTATCCAAACAAGACATATTTAACATTAACTGCCACAATGTCTGCCATCCTCTTATTCTTCTTCTTATTCGGTTGCCCCTCTAATCCGGCTGTTTTCGTTCTATAATATTTTTCTAATTTCATAATAGAGTCTTCTAATCTGATTATTTGTGCCCGGATAATCATTTGTAGCGTACTACATGAACCAATTTTATATAATTATGAAAGCAAAAATGTTTTT
>OJAC01001280.1_pt1 | contig 13019 bp, 9 predicted proteins | sample 1588701 | NCBI WGS metagenome assembly OJAC01 (sample SAMN03283256) | human gut metagenome | biome: human-associated habitat; material: feces | host: Homo sapiens | place: USA | collected 2013 | reverse complement strand
ATAGTTTACATGCAACAGCCAGAAATTTCGATACACCCTCTTATTGGACGCTTACCAACAATAAACGCTTGCAAAGGAATCTTGGAATTTTAACGCCAATGGAAAAACACGAAAATTACTTGCAAGCTGCATAAAAACTGCCAGCAGATAAATTTCTACTGGCAGGAAAAATTTATATTTTTTCAATTGTCTACTTGACGGGGAGCGGTTCATTTCCCGACAGCCCCTTGCAAGTTAAGCTTTGTTATTTTTTTTTGATGAAGGCTTTTTCATTTGCTGATGCTGGAAGGTCTGGAGTTGTTCCCTTTGGAACCAGACGAACCTCAATTGCCTCGAGACGTTTTGCGTATCCTTCTGTTCCTGAAGATTCTCCATTCTTAGCCCATGCAAGCCATCCATAATCCTGAGCATGAACTCTGTAGTATACATCATAGTTCTTTGCTACATCACCAGACAGTTTGATCTGAATTGCTTCCAGACGTTTACACTGTCCAGTTGTTCCGGATAATGATCCGTTAGATGCCCAATTCTTCTCCCATCCAATATCCTGAACGTGAGATCTGTACTGGATTGAGCTGTTCACTGAAGACGGGAGTTTCATACGGATAGATTCCATACGTTTGCACTCGCCTTCTGTACCTGCCATAGCACCGTCATATACATATGCCTGTGTACCATAGTCCTGTACATGTGTCTGGTATCCGACCAGTCTTGCTTTCATAGCTTCTTTGATAGTACCAATAAGTTCTGGTGCTTTGTCCCCTTTGGTAACCAGCTGAATCTTGATTGCTTCAAGACGGTATCCGTAACCAGCTGTTCCTGCTTCTTCGCCATTCTTAGCCCATCCGAGCCATCCGAAGTTCTCGGCATGTACGCTGTAGTATACGTCATAATTCTCTGCAACTTCACCAGTCAGTCTGATCTGGATTGCTTCCAGACGTTTACACTGTCCTTCTGTACCGGATTTTTCTCCGTTTTTACTCCAGTTCTTTTCCCAACCGATGTCCTGAATATGTGTACGATATTCGATAGATCCAGAAACACCATTTGGTAACTTAATCTGGATAGCCTCTAATCTTTTTGATTCACCAACTGTACCAGACGTTTGTCCGTCTTTCTTCCATTCTTCTTCCCAGCCATAATCCTGACAGTGAACTATGTAAGATACGGACATTTTTGTACTCTTTGTAGCTGTAGCTGTAAATTCCTTACCAGTTTTATCTGTGTATTTAGCAGTTGCTTTGTAGATGATCTGACTGTTCTTGTCTTCTTTAACAACATCTGCAGTTACGTCATGAGAATCTTTACAACGGCTGCATACGAATGTTGCAACAGCTGTATATCCTTTTTCTTTATCAGCTGTCCATTTCCATCCGTCTTTTTCTGAGACTTTGTAGTCATGACCGAGAGCTGCTACTTCTTCTGTCTTAGTACCTGTGTAATCTTTGCCTTCAAATGTAACTTTAGCTGTGTAAGTAATCTTACCTGCCTCTGTACATGTTGCGCCATCAGATTTCTCAGTTACTTTTGCATCAACTGTTTCTACATGTTTCTCATCATTTGCACATGTAAATGTTGCTGTTGCTGTGTAAGTGTTGTTCTCACCCTTTGTCCAGTTCCATGTTGGTTCACCATACTTATGACCGATAGCCTTGATGGCTTTTTCCTTAGTATTTGTGTAATCCTTGCCGTTAAATGCTGCTGTAGCTGTGTAAGTAATCTTACCTGCCTCTGTACATGTTGCCTTTGTTTCTACAGGATCACCAACTGTGGCAACTACCTTCTGAACATCCTTGCAGCGATCACATGTAAATGTTGCAATAGCTGTGTAACTGCCGTCATCACCCTTGCTCCAGTTCCATGTTGGTTCGCCATAATTATGACCAAGAGCTGCTACTTCTTCTGTCTTAGTATCTGTGTAATCTTTGCCTTCAAATGTAACTGCAGCTGTGTAAGTAATCTTACCTGCCTCTGTACATGTTGCGCCATCAGATTTCTCAGTTACTTTTGCATCAACTGTTTCTACATGTTTCTCATCATTTGCACATGTAAATGTTGCTGTTGCTGTGTAAGTGTTGTTTTCACCCTTTGTCCAGTTCCATACAGGAGCACCATACTTATGGCCAAGGGCTGCCAATTCAACTTCATATGTATCTGTTAATGTACCAATTTCTGTCTTACCTTCAGCATCCTTTACTGTTGCTGTTGCTGTATAGACATCTTTACCCTTTTCTGTACATGTTGCAGCTACAGATTTCTCTGTATCTTTAACTGCATCAGCAACTGTAATCTGCTCTGCTTTAGGTTCATCATCACATACAGAACACTTAACACCTGTTACAGATGCTGTATATCCAGTTACATTGCCGTTGTCATCTTTTACTGGTTCCCATGCCCATGTACCTGTGTACTGGTGCTGACCTGCGTCAGATGTCTTCTTATCAGATGCAGTATATCTGTAACCATCATCTGTCTTACCTGTTGCTTTGTAAGTAGATGTTACACCCTGATCACATGTACCAGTGTGACTAACAAGTTTAGCCGTTGCAGTTACTTTTTCTGCAAGAGCTTTCTCAATAGAATCTCTGTTAGCTTTGTTTGTTGCATTTTCATCTGATTCAAGGAGACAATCCAGTTTATTGATCTGATTTGCACAAGTTTCACATTTCAGATTCTGGAATGTAACGCTTGTGTGATCATCGCTCCACTCAGCATCTGTTGCTGTGTAAGCATGTCCTTCTGCTGCGTTCTTCTGAGCTTCATCCCAGATAGCTTTTCTTTTCTCGTATGTAGAATTAGCCTGTTCATATTTGGGCTTAACAGGTTCTGTAATACAAGCACCGCACTCTGGGCAAACATAGTTGTCCGCTTCGTTCCAGCTACCGCTATCAGTCTTTGTATAGTATGTTTCATGGAACTTGATGTAATGATGTTCGTGTGCTGTATTCTTTGCTTCTACACGTGTGCCCGCTTTGATCAGACCACAGTCAGAACAACGTTCTTCTGTAAATGCATTACGTCCGCAGTATGCAGGTTCAGAAACTGTTTCATAATTATGAGAAGTACCTGTCAGTGTCTTCATATCAACTGTATCAACGAAGTTAGCTGACCACATGAACTCGTCATTATCATTGCTCTGACTGCCCATGAACTGCTGATACTTCTTGTAGTTTGTATAAGTCGGATTGTAATCTGTCTCTTCGAATTCATAACCGTAGCTGGAATGGTCAAGCAGTTTGCTCTTACCTGAAATGAACGCGAAGTTTGTACCGATTGAAACAACCAGTTTGTCACCCTTCACAGTCAGACCTGCGATTGGATGATTTGTGACAGTGAAATCTGCACTCTTTTCATCTGTTGTTGTAAATGCCATACCGCCAAATAACTTGGTTGTATCACGTTTTGCAGATACTGTGTTATATTCCTTCACAACGGCTACTGCACCGTCTGCAGGATTGTAGGAAACGATATCGTTGGATACGTTGAAGTAAATCTTACCATCTGTATACAGTGCTGCTGTCAGACCGATGGATGGGTAAATGCTCTGTTCATCCACAAACTGTGCATACAGTTTGGTCAGAAGATCATTCTTCTCCATCTTACCGTCTTTGTTCAGAACGCTTACAAATGTATCGTCATCATCGTCGTTTTTCTTGTCTGTGAAATTAATCAGTGTCTCATAATCGCTGTCGCCATCGCCTGTATCCTTATTTGTCAGTTTATGACGAACAATCTTGTACTCTGCAGCCTTCTGGCTCTGATTCATGCTTGTGCTGCTTACTCTGTCAAACAGGTCTGTCGAATCATACATATAGTAAGCATAACCATCTGCATAGTAAACATTACTTGCTGCACGAGCCATCCATGCTTTTTCATATGTTGTATCTGTTGCTTCATTCTGATAAAGTGATCTTAAAACACTAAAGTTACCCTGATACAATTTTCTTGCATCTGTATCGCTGAACAGGAAGAAGACATGGTTCATATCACCATCTGTCTCGACACGGTCACGACTCATAACTTCTGTGTAGACATCTGTATAACAAGGGTCTACATAGTACCACTGACCATCCACCTTGACTGCATTCCAGTAATGGTCGGAACCGAAGTCTTCCTGTTCTTCGCCATACATTGTAACGTTGGACTGGAAGGAAATTCTTACAAGGTCAACTGTGTAGCCTGCATTGATATCCAGTGTCTTACCATCTGAACCATAGTACAGTTCTTTGGCTGTCTTCCAGTTATCACATACTTCTGAAGTTGTACCATCATCTGCTGTAACAGTTTTCTTGCTGTCATAACCTTTACTTGGATCTTTAAGATAAATATCTTTATCCAGGCACTGCACAAGATATGAAAAAGCTCTGGAGTAACCCAGACATACAGATGTACCCATACCGAATGCACCAAACTGAGTACCTTCCCAATAGTTGATGACACCAGTTGTCATACCGGTTGCAGCCTGATTCGTAGCGCTATCTAACTGCTGCTGAGTAAGCTGCTCAACAGTCATCGTAACGCCTTCAGAAACCTCAACGCCTTTTTCTTCAGCATTTTTGATAAATTTATCTGCCTCCTGCTTCAATGGTTCTGCTGCGTCTGGAAGGTTTTCTTTCACAAATGCTTCCGGATCCTTCTCGATAGCTTCTTTATTAGCTTCTACATATGCATTCGCATCTTTCTCAGACTGTCCAGCCTTCACCAAAGTCTGAGCAATAGCTTTTTTATAAAATTTTACAAGCAAATCCTTCTCAATGCCTGCATAAATCTGATCATGGAAATTCTGTTTGATCTGTGGTTCGTAAACCTTATAGATCTCATTGTAAACTTCATCCTCATGCTCCTGCTTCTGAGGATCCTTTGCAATCATCGGCTTGTCATCATCTGATTCCTTACCAGAGTTCATGATGTAGGACATATCAAATGTATTGTTATGGGCCAACCAGTCATTCAGAACAAGCAGCTTCTGTGCCTTTGTCTGTGCACCTGATGCTGTAACTGCAGCAAGAGCTTCATCTCTTGCATTTGTTACATCTGGACCATAATACTTAATACCTAACTTATCACCATATGTGAAAGTAAAGATCATACCTGTCAGGTCATCGTAGCTCACCTTGCCATCTCTGACATCCTGAACAGATTTGCCGTCTAAGGCAAGCATCTCACCAAGGATACCAAGACCATCTGTATCATCGTTGAAATCCAGAAAGAATGGATTCTGAACACCGAGTACATTAGCATTGGCTGACCACTGATTCAGATACTGCTGATACATACCAACAACTGTATTAATCTGGTCTTCTGTCAGCTTCTTGGTTTCAGCCTGTTCATCTGCTTCATACAGGTCTGCTGTGCTGATATTAGATTCATTGGATTCTGTGCCGGCTTCTCCGCCAACCATTTCGAGATCCCCCAATGCTTCACGCAGGCTCTGGATTGCCGGATCGCTTTCATCAATCTTTATATCTTTTGTAAGTGCTTCTGCTACAGCTGCATTAGCACCCTTGAACTGGATGACTGGTGTCTGTATTGTAATACCTGAAATAGTTACTTTATTTTCATCAGTATCTGTGTTTGAAGAATCAGTAGTTGCTTCTGTTGCATCATCTTCTGTCACAGAATCTTCTGTTGCTGGATCTTCTGCCTCATTTGTATTGGTGTTATCCTGCACGGCTTCTGTAGTATTTTCCTGCACTGCTGGTGTTTCTTCATGTGCAGGCTCTGCAAAAACTGTTGAAGGCACTACACTGAATACCATCATAGCAGAGAGGAATAAACTCAAAAGCATTTTACTTCTCTTTTTCATAATGTCTACCCTTCCTTTCGTGTTTGTATTAGATAATCCATATTATGTTTTTTGTTTGCCCCCACCTCATTTCCATTGTATTTTATTTATACTCCACCCTCTATTATATGCTACTGTAATTCGTATTTTGCATATATTTTTGCATATAATATAGTAATTAGGTATTTACTTTAATATATCACTGCTAACTGTTTTGTTCAAGACATACTGACGTTTTTTAGCACAAAAACACATCGAAAAGTCTGGTTTTCAGGTTTCTGGCATGTATAAACGTAATAAAGAAATTCCCCCGTATCTTATGATTTGTTAAAATACGGGGAATCATCAAGTTTTTTCTTACTTATTTATATAGAATTTACATATTGATGCGACAGAGGAGTCTTTTTTAGTTCAGTTCCTCAAGAATTGCTGCTGTGAGTTCTTTTCTGTTTGTCTTGAAGTGGAAATACGGTCTTTCCTTGATTACGCGGATGTCTACCGGATATTCATATTCTTCCAGTGCATCTGCAAGACCTGCTTTTACTTCATCCAGACTCTTTGTTTCATCAAGGATTACAAAGAAATATGGAAGGAAATATCCTTCATGATCCTGATCTGGTACAAAGCAGAAGAATCCATCTTCTACACCAGCTACACGTACTGCTTTTGTCTCCATTCTCATCATGTAAAGTTCTCCGCCACCGAAACGCTTTGTTGTTCCACGTCCAAGAATGTATACAATTCCGTGTTCATTGATGTAAGCTTTATCTCCCGTATGTAACCAGCAGTTCCCATCTGGATGATTGATCAGTGTTCTTTCAGTAAGTTCATCGCCTCTCCATCCCGCATAGTGGAGCATCATAGCAGGACCCGTCATACATAATTCTCCGATTTCTCCATAATTCAGTTCTTCCAGATCCTCTGAGAATACTGCCATAGTTGTTGCCGGCATTGGCATTCCGACGCATCCGTCTACCAGCGGGAACATCGGATTTGGAAGTGTAAAGTTTGAACATCCTTCACTCTGACCATATCCGGCACTTAAAGTTGCTTTAACATTATGCTTATGGAAGAATGCTTCTACTTCTTGTGTTTTCCTTTCGTTCATTGCTTCAGCTCCGGTTCCGATACTTCTTAGATGAGACATATCGTAATCTTCCGGAATTCTGTCACTCTTCATAAGCATTTCACAGAACATTGGAATCAGTGCCCAGAAGTTTGGCTTCTGCTCCATAAATGCGATATCAATATCTTCCAGCGGACAGAATGGATCAAGTACCATAATCAGTCCTGCTGACAATGGGAAGATTGCCATTGATACAGTTACTGCAATCAGTGCAGGTGGTAAGATTGGCAGCCACCATTTTTCCGGTACATCTGACGGCGGAATAAAGATGGACATCTGGAATGCAGTTGCTACTATATTAGAAGAAGAATGAATAACTAATTTAGAGATTCCTGTGGATCCGCTTGTATATGCGCCAAATACTGGTCTGTTCACATCTTCTTGTGCCATATAGTCTTCTGTATAATCTTTCCCAAGTGCCAGGAACTCGTCCCATGTAAGATCTCCTTCTGTTGTCTCTATCGCACCGGTATATCTGGATGCAATTTCTTTTTCAACATAGTCCGGGACAGATTTTCTATCTGCATAATCATATGGAGAAACCTTAATTACACGCTTCATTGGTGTCGTTGCACGGAACAGATCTTCATCTGACTTTGATGTATAATCCATGACAAATGCTGTCTCTGATTTTGATTTTCTGATTGCAAAACATAATTCTTCTGGAATGTCATCTCTGCAGATAATTGCAGCTCCGATTCTTTCTGCTGCGATCAGAAGGATAAAATGTGCCGGAACACTTTGCAGAAATACAGGAATTCTGTTTCCTTCACCAAATCCAAGTATCTTTAAAGATTTTGCTGCTTTATCAACTTCTCCCCAGAATTCTTTCCATGTAATTTTGTTTCCGTAATATTCAAATGCAATTTTATTTTCGTCTGGATTTTTTGCTCTTAAAAACGTTTCAACAGTTATTGTTGGCACTTCAACGTTGCGCAGTGCTTCTGGATAAAACTGTAACCATGGTTTATCAACGCTCGCTTTTCCAGTTAATGTTGCTCCTGTATTTTCCATAATTATTTACTTCCTTTTCCGATTATTTATTTGTTTTATAATGACGATTCGTATTCTATCATGGATATTTTTCCTTTTCAATAGAAGTGGTGAATTTGGCATATTGAATCAAACAAATCAACTAATTCATTTTTTTCAGGATTTCATTCAATAGGAAATTTTTTGTATAAATGTTCTTGTTTTCTTATTTTGTATGCAGTACACTAAAATTATAATAGAAGAGAGGGGCTTTTGATTATTATGAAAGAAAAAAACAGATTCAGTGTTCTGTTAGAGCATCTGACATCTATGGCCAATTTAAAAAATTATGTACTTGCCAAAGCTGTGCAGTATGATGAATCTTATATAAGCAAATGGATTAGTGGAAAATCACTTCCAACAGAAAAAAATCACGAAATTATTTTGCAGAATATCAGCCAGTGTATTGTTGAGGCTCTGACTGATGATAACCGGGACACTTTTTTAGAAGAATATCAAATTTCTGACGTTTCGAATCTTCAGAAAGCGATTTACGATCATCTCGAATCTGAATATACATATGTAAAAGAACTTCAGGTAACAACTGGTTCTAAAGTGGCTACTAAAATTTCATATTATCCGGAACTTACACTGGATCAGTTTATCTTTAAAATGAAACATCCATCACTCCGTAAAGTAAAGTCGCTAAATATTTATGCTATGGTAGATATTCTGAATGTAGACACGAATTATCAGCTTTTAATTGCTGAATTTAACAGCATGCACAATGACATAGGACTTATGCTTCCAGGAGTTCATTTTTCTTTAATGATTGATTTGGAATCGTCTTCAGATAATCCGGTTTATACGGCTGGTTTCCTGATGAATTTGCTTTCAAATCTTTCGAATATTGATTTTAATCTTTATTGCGGAACACAGGCACAGAAAAAAATGGTTTTTGCGATTAAAGATATTTATTCGCTTTCAGGTATGTTAGTTGATCAGAACCATTGTCTTGCTGTTACAACAATTGAAGATTCGTCTCTTTCAACGGAACTTTATTACAAATTAAAATTACTTTGCAGCAAAGAAACATTGCTTATTCGACGGACATCTATTCCTGAAATGATTCGTACTTACGAATATGAGCATTCACTGTTTGCCCGGAATTCTTCTTGTCTGCTTGGACATTTTACAGAACATTTTCTTCCAACTGATTTACATAATGAGCTGCTTGATAAGTATGGCTCTTTTATAGGAAAGACATACAGACCTGTACTTCAAAAAATGCATTCTCTGGTATCGCAGATACTTGCTGTTACACCGATAAGAGCACTGATTTATGCTTCTGCATTTACAGATTTTACAGTTACTGGCGAATTGGATTTCTATGGTTATCGAATTCAGCTTTCGCCGGAACAGCGTCTTCATTTTTTTAAGCATATGAAACATCTGCATGAAATTTCAAATGCGCTTCAGATTAAGATTTTGCCGAATGGTTTGCTGTCTGATTACCAGCATATCCCAAGACCGACACTGTTTTTTGCAGATGAGTTTTCTTATTTGCGTTTTAGGAGAAATACACCGTATTACAATATCTGTATTCCGAACAAAATTAGTTTGAATCGAATTTTTTCGGCCTTTTACGATACCGTTTGGGAGTTTGAATCCTGTATTGCACCGGATGCATATCTTACTCATGCAATCCATTCTGTAGAAATTTTGCAATCAGATGCTTCAGGTGATGTGCACAATTAAGAGAAGTCAAGTGGGCTGTTGCAAAATAGATGAGTAATCATCTATGGAGCAATAGCTCCATTTTTATGTCCAAAAGCAGAAAACGGACTCCGAAGAGCCCGCAATCCATGGTATAATTAAGTATGACCAAATACATAAAATACCATAAAAATTATACCGAATTCAGCGAGCCTTATCAACTGGTTTTGCCATTAAATTTGGAAGGTCTGGTTCCTGATGATGATTCTGTCCGACTGCTGAGCCACGAATTGGAGGATTTAGATTACAGTTTACTGTATCAGGCGTACTCTACCAAAGGCAGAAATCCGGCAGTGGACCCAAAGACCATGTTCAAGATCCTGACCTATGCTTATTCCCAAAATATTTATTCTTGCAGAAAGATTGAAACCGCTTGTAAACGTGATATTAACTTTATGTAGCTGCTTGCTGGTCAGAAAGCACCGGATCACAGCACGATTGCAAGGTTCCGTACTGGATTTTTGGCAGACACCTGCGAAGCCCTGTTTTATCAGATGGTACGTCGCTTGGAACGAATGGGCGAACTATCAAAAGAAACCATATTTATAGATGGTACGAAACTGGAAGCCTGTGCTAATAAGTATACGTTTGTATGGAAGAAATCGCTTGGAAAATGGGAAGAAAATATGTTTCTGAAAATACAGGAGGCGGTCACCCTACTGAACCAAGAGTACCTACAGGCTGTCCGTATAAAGAACGATGTTCCCGTGCTAAAGGGAATAAACGTCTGTACATCTCCAAAAGTTTCTTAGAGAAGCGTCAGGAATCCTATGAAAATATCCTGAGTGAAAAGGGGATCTTATACCGGATGAATCGCTCGAACGGATTCACCTTTTTCAGATTTTTGATCAGTTCTTTGATCTCTACGCGCTTGGAGCGGTTTTCTTCATTGTTACAGGTTGTACACGTATCTGTGAATTTGCAGGCACACTGGATAAAATGCAGACCATTGTAATCTCTCCACGCCTTGATATCGTCCTCACGCACCAAATACAGCGGGCGGATCAGCTCCATGCCCTCAAAGTGGATGCTGTGAAGCTTTGGCATCATCGTCTGTACCTGCGCACCGTAGAGCATTCCCATCAGGATCGTCTCGATGACATCGTCATAGTGATGGCCGAGCGCAATTTTGTTGCAGCCAAGCTGCTGTGCAAAATGGTACAGATGGCCGCGGCGCATTCTCGCACAGAGATAGCACGGCGAATTTTCCACATGGTAAACGGAGTCAAAAATATCGGTCTCAAAAATAGTAATCGGAATATGAAGACTCTTTGCGTTGTCCTCGATGACTTTGCGGTTCTCCGGGCTGTATCCCGGGTCCATGACAACAAATTTCACTTCAAAATCAAATTTGTTGTGGAGCTTTAACTCCTAGAAGCATTTCGCCATCAGCATCGAATCTTTTCCGCCGGAAATGCAGACTGCGATTTTGTCCCCCGGTTTTACCAGCTCATATGTGTTGATCGCCTTTGTAAATTTGGACCAGATCGACTTTTTGAACTTCTTGCGTAGGCTCTGCTCCACGTCTGCAGCAGATGATCGTCTTTTTCGTCCGATCAATCGCATCGCTGGTCTCAATTTCTTCTGTCTTCATCGCAAGCGCCCCCGGAATGGCTCCGTGGGAAATCTCTACTGCGTCGCGGATATCCACGATCTGATAGCTCGACGGATCGAGTTCTTTTAATTCTTTTATTGAAATACTGGTACTCATGTAAATTTTCCTTTTCTTTCTTCTTTTGATTTACTTTTTGCGGATGTCTGCCATCGTATTCATCAACAGTTCCCGTTTCCAGAACACCAGGCCTGCACTTGCGAACAGAATCGCATACCGCAGGATCCTGTATGGGAACAGCAGATTGCAGATTACGCTTACTCCAATCAGAAATGCGGAACTTGCCAGCAGAAATCCGGCATCCATCAGGTTTTCCTCAATGCCTTCTGCCACCAGAATCCGTTTGCTCACCACATAGTGTCCAACCGAATACAGAATATAGCATGCCAGCGTCGTGTAACCGGCTGCAACATAACCGAAAATACGGATAAAAATAAAGTTCAGCACTACGTTGGCTACCGCTGCCGCCCGTGCCTGAATCGAAAGAGAGCGGTATTTTGAAGTAATGTTCATGAAAGAACTCCCTGCTTTCAAATTATTTGCGAGTTTTTGACGATTCAGAGCCATGCGAAATGGAAGAAAAATTGCGAATCATGGTTACATGAATGAGCTATTTTTGTAGAATTTCATATAGCGAGAAGCAACATCGAGATGCAGCGTAAGCGGAATCAAGATGGGGTTCTGAATCGTTATGTGTATTTTATGATACCAGCTCTTACATAAAGGTTAGTTTTTATCTGTCTGCGGAGTTTTCTTACATTCCAGTTGCATTTCATACACTCTGTTTCGTAAAAAAATCGTTCAAATGCATCATTTAATACCATAATTTCTCGAATATGTGAAAAAGACAAGTTATTAACTAAAACATCTGGATCTGTTACAAATTCGTTCGACACTGTCGAACTTTTTCCAAAATCTGGTAATTTAAATTCGCTCGACACTGTCGAACCAATTTGAGGATATACTTTATAAAACTGTCTACAAGCCTTAAAAAGCGTATAATTCATTCCTTTTTGATCAATTTGCTTTTCCAGATTTTTCAAAAGATGAGAACCATATTCTGCTCTGTCGCTGCCATCTTGTTCGTATTCAACTATATAATAACCAATCGCCCAATTGCGCAATGTCATGAGCTGATTTACAGCTGATTTACAGCACTTTTTGCTGCTGAACTTGCTTTATCATTTATTTGCTTAATACTATCTGCAAGCAGTTCAAATTCCATTGCATTACCTCCAATACATTGTCCTAAGACTGTTATAAATTCGCATAGACACAGTATACCACAGCTCCTGTGTCTATGCGATTTCTTTGGCCAACTTGACCAAAAATTCTCTCATATGTTGACAGCAGGCACCCGTAGCCGTGCTTTTCAGCACGAAGAAAGGCCCTGACTCTCCAAAATCATTATCTGGAAAATCAGAGCCTTCCGGCTTGGAAATAGCCTAGCACGGCTACCCCTACAGTAAACATATGCAATTACTCAAAATACTAATAATTATGGTAAAATACTAAAAAGGCTCACCAGAACACACACAATATTCTCTAGTGAACCTTTTTATTCAATAAGCTCAAATCTAGTTTAGTGCACGCACCGCCCTAGTAAAAACCTCTAACGATTTTTGTTCTATGAAAGGTATTCTACTCTTTCCCAACACTCTTGTCAACCATCTACTGCAAAAAATTTGTATGCCCAAAAATGAAATTTTAAATTCCACCACCACATTTGGTGGTGGAATTTACTCCCG
>OJAC01001275.1_pt1 | contig 13070 bp, 9 predicted proteins | sample 1588701 | NCBI WGS metagenome assembly OJAC01 (sample SAMN03283256) | human gut metagenome | biome: human-associated habitat; material: feces | host: Homo sapiens | place: USA | collected 2013 | reverse complement strand
GGGTGAGATAGCTGTCTGTGTTTCCCGGGACCATAAAGGATTCTCCTCCAAGCATTGCCTCCCCGGGATTTTCAAAAATATGCGCAGGAAAATAAAGATTCTGGTCAAAATATCGGAGTACATAGGTTTTTGCGCCATCCTGCGGCTGCCGGAGCAGATCCCGGAATATGCTCTTTGCCAGCCAGCCTCGTCCGCAAAGGGAAAGGACTCGCACCATCCAGATACATCCCAGCTCACGCCGGTTCCGCCACTTGCCTTTTTTTCCGTAGATCCTCTTCCATCCCTCTTCGCGCATACGGTTCCAGAGATATTTTCCCTTTGGACCATATTCACACTGCAGCGGAAGGATATTGATCCCCAGTCCCGGATGTTTGTATTTTCCGTACTCGTCCAGCTTATAAAACAACGTATCTTTATCTGTATAACGCAGAAAAAATCCGGGGAAACGGCTGTTATTCTCCATAGATTCCAGAGTTCTGCGCAGCTCTGGTTCTTCATCAAAGATATTTTTAAACCGGGCCATATCACCGGTCTTCATATAAATATCATTGCTTGCCGGATTCATGGGAAAAGGGCGCTCCGTTACCGCACAGAGGGTAAGATACGGAGAAAGATAATATGTGATCTTATTTTTTCTGCATATGGTATCTATTTCTTTTAGAAGTTCCAGTACTTTCTGCTGTTCTCTGTTCAATACACTCTGCCTCGTTTCTGTTGATCTGTCATTACAGGATCCGCTTCAGAAGCTCCTGAAGCTCCTCCTGACTTTTATACTTATCCAGCCAGCTGTTCAGAAATTCTGTCACGTCTGCCTTCTTTGCGAAAAATCCGGTACGCCGGCTTCCATCGTAAAGATCCTCCAGGAAGATCCTGGAAAGCTCATTTTTTATATAGGGATGCGGCTCATGATCCAATGCCAGGAAATAATTTTCGAAGGCTTCCCGGGTACGCCCCTGTTTCTTCCGGATATCTCCCAGAAGCTTGTATACCTCTCCCTGCCATTCCTTATGGACCAGAAAGCTGCGGATCTCCTCTGCCAGATATTCCATCTCGCCCTCTTCCTCACTGCACAGGATCCTGGTACGGCCCTCTGCCAGTGCTTTGGGATAGCCGAATCTCTGCCATGCACAGGTAAGTGCCTCTTTGTACACCGGCTCCTCAAGAGTTCCCTCCCTTGGAGAATTACCGATGATCCCCAGTTCTTTGCAAAGCTCTCTCACCAGCTCTTCCAGCTCCCCTTTTGTACGGACGGAAGATACCTTCGCAAGATAAAGAGCGCCTCTGATCTCCTCATCCTCCGGCATCAGTCTGCTCCAGAACTCCATCAGAGAGAGTGCTTCTGATCTTCTCTGGCTTCCAAGCAGATCCCGACAGTCCCGGATCGCCTGGGACTTCTGTTTTTTCAGGAATTTATCCAGTTCCAGCTGCACAATGCCGTTATTGGTGCATTCTCTGGCTTTCAGATACTCTGCCATTGCTTCGTTCCGGAGGCCCTTTTTCCAGAGAAGATCCCCCTTATATTTCATAAAATATCCATCCTGGGGAAATACTCTCAGGCAGTAAGACAGAAATTTCTCCGCTTCTGAAGCATTCTGCGGTCCTTCCAGGCGCTCCATCACAAACCGGCATTTAAATTTCAGGAATCCCGGAGCATCCGGATATTTTCTGAGAAGATCATCCACAATCGCCTCTGCTTCCTGCATTTCTTTAAATTCATAGTGGCTGGCTGCTTTTCGGAAACGTCGGATATCCTCCACTGTCTGCTCCATTTCCGGAGTAAGATGATCCATTTTCTTGCGTACCTCGTACATACGGTATGCCTTGGAAACACGCTCCTGATAGATCAGTGTCAGCATGGCCGCCTGAAAAGCCTCATCCTCCAGCGGGATCAGGACCGGATGATAGAACGGACGGATCCCCTTAAAATCCTCACGTCCGATAAACTCCATGCTGAGCTGTACACGGTAATACTCCTCAAAGATCTCACCAAGCACATCATATCTTCTCTCTTTCAGCAGGGTCTCCGCTGTTTTTTCGGATCTCATCAGTCGGGCAGACACATCCCGGGCTACAACACCGGCTTTGATCCTTCTTCGTCTGTCATCCTGTTTATGGTCTCCCTTTGCCATAAGAAGGCAGTAGAATTTGCGGAAAAGCATCTGTCTGCGGATACGTTTTTTGTCGATCCTTGGCATATATTCATCCCGCACCTCCTGATAGCTGGCGCCCGGAACATCAACAGACTCATGAGATTCTCTTTCCCCATGAGGCGGTATATAGGACCATTCGTCCCCGTAATGCCAGATCAGATAATCGCTGGTCCTGTGAGGAATCATAACCTTTTCGCCCTCGAAGTCCATATATTTTACAGGGAACATCATATCCTTGTCAAAAAGAAACGGGCAGCCTCCCCATCGCATGGCATAGCGGCTGCACTCCTCTTCTTTATAAGAAAACATGATCTTCTCCAATTTCTTTAAGGTTCTGTCCTTTCCGCAGAAGGTATAGCGGAAAAGCCAGTACAGATACCGCCAGGGAGAAATTTCCCATCTGACTCCCACGACCATGCTGATATTCAGAAGTTCCGTATAGATCATCATATGGTCCCGGTATTTCTCATACTCACGGTCATCATCCGGAATGGGATCCAGAGTCAGTACGTCAATGATCTCACCAGCCTTGTCGTCTCCTATGATCTGATGCTTGTGGATCGCACAGGTATCCGTACTTCCGTAGCGCGGAAAACCGTTGGTATAATTACGGTCCACTTCTGCACAATAAACCGCCCGGTTCGGCGGCATCTCGTTCTGACATATTTCTACAAATTTATCCCAGTCACTTTTGGGCATGTAAATGTCCACATCATCGTCCCATGGGATAAAGCCTTCATTTCGAAGAACACCGATCAGAGTACCTCCGGCCATTACATATCTAAGATCATGCTTTTTGCAGATCGCGTCAACCTCTCGGAAGAGCTGCAAAAGAAGCTTCTGTTTTTCTGTCATCTGTCAACCTCTTTGATTAATTATTTTCAAAAGCTCAGCCAGAGTTTCTGATTCTTCATAAAAAAATCTCGTACATTCTGTCCGTCTGTCACGGATCATGATGACCAGCTCCTGAAGCAGATAGCGAAGACCATTTCCCTCAAAATTAAAGCTGTAGCGTTTCAGGAATTCCTGACCTTCTATTTTGGCTTCAAAATATCCGGTATTCCACCAGTCACCGGGTACGGTGATACGCCCCCTGGTTCCGATGATCGCAAGCTCGTTTTCCACATCCACCGTTGTTCCGATCTCAATGGTCGCCAGTGCCCGGAGATACTTCATCGTGATCATATCATAAATAAAGCAGCCGTCACTGCTTTTCACTGCATTGCTCTTCACCTCCAGGTAATCCTTACCGAGAAGCTTGATGCATGCACACAGCGCCTGGCTGACTGTTTCGCTGAAATTTTTTCCGCCCTCAAAATCATCCTGAGAAATCGCGCATTTTACAGCTACCACATCTCCCACAAGCGCTCCATGTGTCAGCCAGACAAGCTGCGTAAACGCGCGCAGATAGACCATGGTAAGCTTCTCTACCAGAACAACCTGATGTGCCTTTGCCAGTGCAAACAGCTCTCTTATCTCTTCCGGCTCCAGAGCCATAGGCGTGTCACTGATCACATATTTATCACATTCCAGTGCCTTTCGGATATAATCTGCCCTGTTTTTCAGACCGGATCGGATATAAATGATATCCAGTCCTTCCAGAAACTGCCCGTAATCTGTACCATAAGAGTCAAGTTCGTATCTGTCACAGAATTCTCTCGCAACAAAAACGTCCTCGGAATACACACTTTCTACATGCAGTCCGCTGACATACTTGGACTCCATCACCATTTCGTTGTCCTCTGTATCATCCGTAACAATGCCCATGCTGTAGATCATACCCTCACTTCTGAGCTTGGTACTGGAAATATTTTTGGTACGTTCCAGATAAACGACCTCACAGTAATTCTTCAGATAATCAAATTTGCCACGCCAGTCCGAACCGACTACCAGAAGGTCGATATTGTATTTTGTAATGTCATTTAGCTTCTGCCCCTGATATTCCTCTACAATGATCTCATCCGCAAAACCAGTCTTGCGGACATTTTCGATACGCTTCAGAAGGCTGTCCTGTACATTCAGCTTGCCGCGTTCGATATCATAGCTTTCACTGGTGACACCCACAACAAGATAATCCCCCAGCTCCCTGGCTCTTTTCAGAATATTGTAATGTCCCTGGTGGAACAGATCAAAGGTACCGTAAGTAATGACTTTTTTCATTATTAATTTAATCCTGCGCTTTCTCTTCTTTATTTTTCAAAAGCACTTCCATTTCCCCCTGCGGTTCTGTGATCTTTAATATATCATCCAGGTCCTGGAGCTGCTCAAATTCCTGTGGAGCTCCGGCATCATCCATGCCTTCCTCCATCTCAAGATCCTCATCTACAAAGAAATCCTCGCCACGGATTTCTTCCGTCTCTTCTGTCTCATGTTCCAGTACAGCCGCCACATCGTCCTTCACCTTACGTGCATCCTCCTCGTCCAGAGTTGCCGCAAGCTCCTCAATGGCTTTCTTTCTTTTCAGTATGATCTCATAACGGTCATCTTCATCATATTCATCCTCAAGTCCTTCATCCTGCACCTGCCTCTCACGTTTGAACAGAATAAATGTAAGCAGGTTTAGTACCCCTCCGTAGAGGAAAGATACCGGCTTGCTTCCAAGGATCAGCACAAGCATCCAGGATACTCCGAAAAGCACCCAGACATTCAGCATCTGCGGGATGCTGAGAAGAAGCAGGCCGTTGAGTACGATCATGATCGGATAATGGAAAAAATAAATCCCCATGGTATTTCTTCCAACAAAGGTAACCGGCAGCTTCACATCCGGGATCAATGCCAGAAACGTCAGCACCAGCACAAAAGATACCAGATACATCAGAAGGCGGATCAGCATTCCTGTGATATCATCCATTCCCGATAACTGATACGTATGATTCCCACGGAAAATATCTACCGGGATCTCATTGGCGATCATAAAATTCGGAACTGCATACAAAAGCAGGGCTGAAACCAGGAGCAGGATCCATTTACCCTTGAATTTACGGACCACGTCTGTGTAATCACTCTTCCACAGATAGCCTGCCACAAAAAACGGAAAAAATACAACAATCCTGGAGCTTGAAAGATAAGTCGTAAATTCCGGTCTTGTTCCTGCCCACAATGCAAAAATAATGCTCAGAGGCACGATAAAACGTATCTTGCCAAGTGCTTCGATAGTCAGCCTGTAGATAAACAGTGCCAACACATACCACATAACTGTTCCGGACGGACGGAGCAGCTCATAATCCATGCTTCTGCCGGTCCAGATATAAGCATACCAGGTCAGACTGTATCCAAGAATATAAGGGATCAGCAGATTCTTCACATTCTTCAGTACATCCTGTGGCTTCTTGGAAAGATATCCAGATATAAAAATAAAAGCAGGCATGTGAAAAATGGTGATCCCATACCATACATAACGCACCACCATGTCCACCTTGACCAGCTGAAATGCGATCAGATGATTAAATACGACAAGAAAGATCAGTACTACTTTAATGTTATCGACCAGGTAAGAATACGGAACTCCCTGGCTATCCGTTCTCTGTTTCATTTGTTTCCACCTTGTAATATTTGATAAAAGTATGAATAAATAATAACATATATTTATGAATTTGGAAATAAAGAATTAATATATGTCAGAATTATTCACCTCTTCCAGAATTTTTCAACGGTATTTCCATATCCCGTGGAGCGCATAGGAAACAAAGAAAAACAGACTCTTCAGCGGACCATATCCCACATACCGATACACCTGATAAGTCATTGCCGCAGACTTCAGCTTATTTCTGGATTTTCCCCCTTCACTGAGCCGGTATTTCAGGTAAGGTCTGTTGATCCCTGCTGCAAATCCTCCCTTTCTCAGGATCCGGAGCCAGGTAATGTAATCTTCATGGCTGTCATCATGTTCCATTGGAAACGCAAGTGCATCTTCTCTGCGCAGCAATACGGAAGAACAGTTGATGCTGTTATGCTTCAGAAGCTCCCTGTATGTGATCCGTTCCTTTACCGGAATATATTTGCTGGTAGTGCGCCCATCCGGCGTCATCAGCTCTCTTCCGGTGGAGCAGATCGCACAGCCGGTCTGTTCCATAACCTCTGTCTGGGCTTTCAGCTTGCCCTTTTCCCACCAGTCATCCGCATCCAGAAATGCGATATATTTTCCCCGGGCTTCCTTTACGCCCCGGTTTCTGGAACGGGCAGCCCCCATATTCTGTTCATTTTGGATATAACGGATCTTTCCGCTGTCCATATATTTCATTACAGCAAGTTCTGTGCCGTCTGCAGAACAGTCATCAATGACCAGCACTTCTACCGGAACCTCCTGTCCCAGTGCTGATTCGATCGCTTTTCCAATATATCTTTCCCCGTTATATACGGGCATCACTACGGAAACCAACGGCTTTTCCATAAAAACAACCTCCGTCCTCTCTATCCACAAAATGCGCGTCAGGATGATCTGCCGCAGCCTGACACGCATTTCGTTTCGTTACTTATTTTTTGTCTTCGGAATCCTTAAGAGCGTTCTTCTGATTATCATCCACGCCCTCGGAAACTTCTTTCTGGAAAAAGATCTTTACAGTCATAAACAGAAGCTTGATATCCAGAAGGAATGAATAATTTTCAATATAAAACAGATCCAGCTTCAGCTTATCATACGGTGTGGTGTTATATTTGCCATATACCTGAGCATAACCGGTCAGTCCGGCTTTTACCTTAAGACGATAGTGGAATTCCGGGATTTCCTGCTCATATTCCTGCATGATCACATCTCGTTCCGGACGTGGACCTACCAGAGACATATCACCCATAAACACGTTAAACAGCTGGGGAAGCTCATCCAGATGCAGGTTACGCAGGACATGTCCTACCGGTGTGATACGGGAATCGTGCTTGGACGCAAGACGTGCTCCGTTCTTCTCGGAATCCACACACATGCTTCGGAATTTCCGGATGCGGAATTCCTTTCCCTGATAGGTAAGACGATCCTGGAGATAAAATACCGGACCGCCGTCATAAGCCTTCACCGCAATGGCAATGATCAGCATAATGGGTGAGGATACGATGATCCCAAGTCCGGAAACAATGATATCCAGAACTCTCTTGGCTGCACGCTGCTCCATGGAAAGTCCCTGATTCCTGCACATCAGAAGCGGCGTATCAAACAGATGGATCCTGTCTGTTCCAAGCAGGATGATATCGGAAATCTTCGGGCTCATATAGCAGCGGATGGAATGAGAAAAACAGTATTTCAGATACCTGTTTCGGATCTGAGACGGAAGATCCCAGATGATCACGCCTTCATAATCTTCCATCATGGCATGGATCTTCTCTTCGCCCTCACGGATATGAACCTTACCGCTGATATCGTATTTATCCTTTCGGGTGTTCATCTTGTGGATCACATCACCGGGATCACGGTCTCCGTAGATCACCAGCAGCCTTCTGGCTCCGTACAGTCTGGAGTAAATATACCTGGAGCCCCAGATCCACAGTACCGTCACAACAATCTGGACTCCGGTCATTTCGATCACCGGTCTGGCCGACATAAACCATCTGTTGATCAGTGTGATCTGAAAATACGTCACAACATTGGTACAGATCGTTGCCAGCGTCAATGAATAAAATACATCGATACGCTTCAGATAGCCTACCTTCAGACCTCCGTAAAGCTTGGCAAACATCAGATAGATCAGCGCATAGATCAGGATCATTACCCAGTTACCTTTTCTCCAGAATGGCTTCAGGATCAGGTCACTGTAAAAATCATACCATACATAAGCAAAGATCGCTGCCTGTGCGATCACGATCAGACTTGCCAGACAAAATACCACAAATCTCTTATAATCTTCTCTTTTACTTCTATTCACAGATTTTTCTTCCTTCCTGAGGAGTAGATATTAACTTCATCATTATAGCCAATATATACTCTTACGTCCAGAGATTCCTCTGATTTTTCTCCTGATATTTTCCTGTCAGGATGTTTTTTTCCGTGACTATAGCAAAAATCCCCAGGAGCTTACCCGGGGATTTTTGGCTGTATATATTTATTTTTCTTTTTCAGTTTCCACGCCTTTTCGAATTATTCATTCACCAGGTTATACTCTTCGATGGATTTGTTGATGGAATCTGCCATGTTTTTCACAGCTGTATCCACATCCTCTTTTCCGTTGAGCATACTCTCAATCTCGGATTCCACGGTAGCTCTTGCCTCCGGAAATACACTTAACAGAGCGCCTACATAGTCGGCGGAAGAATCATGGAGCTGGTCGATCGCTGTCTGGAACTGCGGATATTTTGCAACATTATCCTTAAATACCCGCTCTTCCTGAGCCTTTACAGTTACAGGGAAATATCCGGTCTGTGCGTTCCAGTAAGCCTGAGACTCCGGAGAGATCAGGAATTTTACGAACTCCCATGTTGCACGAAGCTTTTTCGGATCATTGTTGTTCAGTGCCCAAAGAGATGCACCACCGATGGAAACACCGCCCTCGTCACTGGATTTGATCTTCGGGAAGTATGCAGTACCAACCTCAAATTTTCCGTTTACATCCTGAAGGATCTGTTTCAGGGAAGCTGTGGAGCCAAGTGTGATCGCAGATTTTCCTGCAGAGAAATCTGCCAGACCAGCATCGCCGCCTTTTCCTACGACCGGTGCAAAGCCCTTGTCGTTAAGATCCTTCCATGCTGTAAGGATATTCTTTGCAGCATCATTCTCGTCAAAAGCAACAGCTGTAGCAGCCTCTTTACGTCCGTTTCCGTTGTTTGCATACTCAAGGCCCTGCTTTCCGATAAACTGCTCGAAGAACCATCCGTAGATTCCAAGAGACATTACCTCGCCTGCACCGCCTTTGTCCAGAAGATCCTGTCCGATCTCACCGATGCCCTCCAGGCTGTCCGGAATTTCTGTGATGCCTGCTTTATCAAACATATCCTTGTTGTAATACATGATCGGTGTGGAAGAGTTGAATGGCATGGAGTACAGCTCATTGTCGATGGTGTAGTATGCAGCCAGGTTCGGCTCGATCTCAGATACATCGTAGCTGTCTGCGTCGATCATCTGCTGCATAGGCACGATCCATCCGGAATCGATCATGAATCTTGTTCCGATCTCATATACCTGTACAAGATCCGCACCCATGTTTCCGATCTGTGCACTTTTCAGCTTGTTCAGGGAATCATCATATTCACCCTGATACTGAGCATCTACAGTAATTCCGTATTCATTCTCATCGTTAAATTTTTTTACCAGTGTATCGATTGCCTCACCATTGACACCACCCATGGAATGCCAGAAAGTAATGGTAGTTCCGTCTACATCGGAAGCATCTGCCATTTCCACTTTTTCATCTGTGCCGGCATCTGCGGCGAATACAGTTACTCCGGAAAGAGAACCGATAGTCATTGCTGTGGTAAGGAAAGCTGCGATGATTTTTTTCTTCATAACTTTTTTCTCCTCTTGAAAAATTTTCTCTTTTTTCATTTTTTTATATAAGATGAACTGCCCGTCTTACGACTTTGCAGTATCTTTTTGCATTATTTTTTCCCTTACAGCAGGATGCTGCAGGGTTGCTGCCTGCTCCGATATCAGCCCTTGACTGCACCCGAGAACATTCCTCTGATCAGCTGTTTCTGTCCAACGATAAAAATGGAAATGGACGGAATGATGATCATAACAACGCCTGCGATCATCAGGGTGATGGACTGTGAATCCACACTATCCAGCATACTGATACCAATCTGAACGGTTCGCATATTGTTGGAGCCTGTTACAAGCAGCGGCCACATGTACATATTCCATGCGTTGATAAAGGTATACACTGCCATAGCGCCAATAGCGGATTTTGTCAGCGGAAGCAGGATCCTTACGATAAATTTCAGATTGCTGCAGCCGTCAAGCTTTGCCGATTCATACAGTGAGATCGGGAAAGTCATGTAAAACTGACGGAACAGGAAAATTCCCATTGCGGATGTAAGGTAAGGCACGATCAGTACCTGATAAGTATCCAGCATTCCCCAGCTTGATACAGTCAGGTAGTTGGAAATGATCGTTGCCTCTCCCGGAACCATCATGGTTGCCATCACAACCATGAAGAGAATACCTTTTCCTTTGAATTCCAGGAAAGAAAACGCAAAAGCAGCAAGAGAACAGGTAATGATCTGTCCGATGGTAATGCATCCCGCCATGATAAAGGAATTCAATATGAATCGGAGAAGTGGAACGGTGCGGAATGCATTGATAAAGTTGGAAAAGGTCGGATTCTTGGGAAAGAGATTCAACTCTGTAGTAAACAGTTCACTGGAAGGCATCAGTGCAATACTGATGGCATAAAGCAATGGAAGCAGGATCAGAACTGCAAACACCACATTTGCCGTAACACGGAGTGCTGTTCTTGTCCTTCTCTTTGCAAGAGCCTTTGCATTCATAGCTTTTTTCAGCTCCAGAAGCTCCTCTTTTGACATGTTTCCCACTGCCGGGACTGCCATATTTTCCATCTGGCTCATCAGTAATTCACTCCCTTCTTCTCAATACGGAACATGATCAGTGTGATGATCATGATGATCACAAACAGGATAACCGACTGAGCTGCCGCACTTCCGAAGCGGTAGTTAAAAAACGCATCCCTGTAAATGGAATAAACAATAACATTGGTAGACTCATTAGGACCACCCTCTGTCAGGATCTTGATCTGTCCAAAGGACTGAAAGGCCTGTATGATATTTACCACCAGTGTGTAAAACATGATCGGGGAAAGTCCCGGAAGCGTCAGGCTGAAAAACTGCTGCACACTGCTGGCTCCATCCACAGAAGCTCTCTCATAAATGGTCTCATCAATATTCCCGAGTCCTGCGGAAAAATACAGAAAATTGATCCCGCTGTTCAGCCACGCAGTAAGAATGGCTACGCAGATCAGAGCCGTGTTCGGATCGTTCAGCCAGTTGATATCCAGGCCGGTAAGCTTATTCACAATACCTACTGCCGGGTGGAGCATGATCTGGAAGATCATTGCTGCAGAGCTGGATGCGATAGCCATTGGCAGAGCATAGGATGTACTGAACACCCGGATTCCCGGAAACGCCTTGTTACAAAGCACTGCTGCGATCAGACCAAGAAGCATGCCGCCGACCACAACGATCAGCACAAAGATCAGCGTTACCTTCAGACTGTTGATAAAGGATGCTGACTGAAGCAGCTCTTTATAGTTTCCCAGACCAACGTACAGCTTTGCCTGTCCCATCTTGTTGGTCTTGTAAAGACTTAAATAAATTGTTTTCACAAACGGATAAAACAGAAAAATTCCAAAAATAAGCATACAAGGCACCAGATATAAGTACGGTGTGATCTTGCTTTTGCTGTTATTTTCCATAACTATTTCTCCTCCTTGCATAATCAGATTCTATCTACAGGCTGATCTGCCTGCACTCAAGCTCTTCCGTGACATAAATTCATGACACAAAAATATTTTCTTCTGTCTCCGGATCAAACACATGGGCCTTCTCCATATCAAAATACAGAGAAACCTTCTCCCCTACCTGTGTCTGATTTTCCGGACTTAAGCGGACTGCCAGGGTTTTGCCCTGCTCATCAAAATAGAGGATCACTTCCGCTCCCAGCATCTCCCGGTTTACTACAGGCTCATCTACATCTACGCTTTCATTTTCAATACCAAGCTTTTTCGCCTCATCAAACTCGTAGATATCCTCCGGACGGATTCCAAGGATCACGTGTCTGCCGTTATATCTGTCTGCGATCTGTTTTCCTCTGGTTCCGTCCAGATAAACCTTTTTCACAGTTTTGGCATCATCCAGAAGAAGGGCCGTGCGATTATTTTCTTCTGCTTTTACCGTACACCGGAAAAAGTTCATGGACGGAGAACCAAGGAAGCCTGCCACGAAAAGATTTACCGGATTGTCATAAATACTCTGAGGCGCTCCCACCTGCTGGATCAGACCATCCTTCATGACCACGATCTTAGTCCCAAGAGTCATGGCCTCTGTCTGGTCGTGCGTTACATAAATAATGGTGGTGTCCAGCTGTTTATGTAATTTCACAAGCTCCACACGCATCTGAGCACGGAGCTTTGCATCCAGGTTGGAAAGGGGCTCATCCATGAGAAAGGCTTTCGGCTTCCGGATAATTGCACTTCCAATGGCAACTCGCTGTTTCTGACCGCCGGAAAGAGCCGCCGGCCTCCGGTCAAGAAGCTGGTCGATCTCCAGGATCTTTGCCACCTCATGGACCTTTCTGTCGATCTCATCCTTCGGAAGCTTACGGATCTTCAGGGCGTATGCCATATTTCCGTAAACCGTCATGTTCGGATATAAGGCATAGTTCTGGAACACCATGCCGATGTTGCGCTTGCTGGGGTCCATATCGTTGATGCGCTTCTCGTTGAAGAAGATGTCGCCGCCCTCAATGGAGTTGAAGCCTGCGATCATACGGAGAAGAGTGGTCTTGCCGCAGCCGGAGGGACCCAGCAGGGTGAACAGCTCACCATCTCCGATCTCCAGATTCAGGTCCGGGATGACCGTATTATTCCCGTAGCGCTTTACTGCGTCTTTGACTGATATTCTGCTCATACTAGCCTCCTGCTGCCCTTTGAATTACTTGCTCTGCAGATCGGTGAAGATCTCAGTGTATTTGTCCACCAGCTCGGACTTGTGGGCGCTGACGTAGGGAATGTCCTCCTCGATGACATTGATGTGTGCCATCGGGGTCATGGCATCGTTGGTGGCAGCGTCCTTCATAACAGGACGGTTGGTCAGGGTGCTGCCCCAGATGTTCTGTACTTCCTCGCTCAGGATGAAGTCAATGAACAGCTTGGCATTGTCCATGTTCTTTGCGCCCTTGATGATGGTGGCGGAAGCAGGAAGGAAGACGGTACCTTCCTTCATGTAAACGATCCTGACAGGTGCGCCGTCCAGAACCAGCTGAGCACA
>OJAC01001270.1_pt1 | contig 13131 bp, 9 predicted proteins | sample 1588701 | NCBI WGS metagenome assembly OJAC01 (sample SAMN03283256) | human gut metagenome | biome: human-associated habitat; material: feces | host: Homo sapiens | place: USA | collected 2013 | reverse complement strand
AGGTTATGTATAAGCTGTTTGCTATGCTGGAAATGAAATACGATTTTAAGCTGTCAAGAGACGGCGAAACGGAGGAAGCAAGATGAAAAAACGCATATTCAGCACCCTGCTTGCCCTGTGTATGCTGCTGTGCCTTATGCCAACAGCGGCTTTTGCGGAGGAAAGCACGGAAACCCCGCCCGTATGCAGCTGTGAAACAGCCTGCACGGCGGAAAGCATGAATACGGATTGCCCCGTCTGCGGCGCGGAGGACGCTTTGCCGGAGAACTGTGCAAAGTGCGCCCGGCCGAAGGGAGAAGTGTCCGACCCCCAGCCGGAGGGGGAAGTGTCCGACCCCCAGCCGGAGGGGAAAGTGTCCGACCCCCAGCCGGAGACAGCCTTGACGACGTTGATTGGCGGGAACGATACGCTAAAAGAGGTCAACAGCGAGTCTGAGCTGACTAATGCGATTGCCGATTCTACTGTCGGCACCGTCAAGCTGGCAGGGGACATTAGCATCAGCAGTTCCCTGACCGTCAACCGCACTGTGACGCTGGACTTGAACGGCAAGGTGCTGCAAATGACCGGCAGCGGCAGTGTTATCAAGGTGGAGAGCAGCGGCAATCTGACGCTGACCGACAGCAACACCACCGCCAAGCATAAATTCATGCCGAATGGCAAACTGTGGGTGCTGGACGAGGCAAGCGGCACAGAGACCGTCACCGGCGGCGTCATCACCGGCGGCACGGGAACGGACATCTCAACGTTCGGCGGAACGACGTGGTATTGCGGCGGCGGCGCGCTGATTAAAAACGGCGGCAGCCTGACCATGAGGGGCGGCAATATTATCGGCTGCTCCGCGGAGTGCGGCGGCGGTGTATGTATTGATTCGGAGCGAAATGGTGAACCGGGCCAGTTCTCTATGTCCGGCGGAAGCATCATCGGCTGCGTCGCCTCCAATAGCGGCGGCGGTGTTTTTGCTTCCGGCAAGTTCCAAATGTCAGATAAGGCGGTCATTCGCAGCTGCACCGTCGAAAGCACGATCCAATTAATTTGCGGCGGAGGTGTATATGTCAACGGCAGCAGCAGCTTTGAAATGTCTGATACGGCAAAAATCGAAGGCTGTCAGGCAATCTCCACTTCTGCCTACGGCGGAGGCGTATATGTCAGCAGCAGCAGTAGCTTTGTGATGACTGCTAAGGCAGAAATCGAAGGCTGTCGGGCAATCTCCAACTCTGCCAACTCTTCCAAGGGCGGGGGCGTCCATCTCTCAAACAATACGAAGTTCACCCTGTCGGGCAGCGCCGTGATTCAAAATTGCACGGCTACAAATTCCGCCAACCCCGGCGAAGCCTACGGCGGCGGCGTAAGCGCCGCTTGTGTGAAGGAGATTACCTTGGCGGACAGTGCGCGCATTGTCGGCTGTACTGCGGCAAACGGAAGCGGACTATACATCACCGGCTCTCAGGTACCTGGCTATGGGATTCTTTACGCCAACAGCGGCTCGGTTGACGGCGACGTCGTGCTGGGAGATACAGAAGACGGTCCCTGTACCATTACAGGCTCCGGCGGGACTGTGTTCAATGGCAAAGTGACCGTTACCCCCGGCAGCACCATCGAAAGCGGCACATTCAACGGCGAGGTCATCAACAACGGAACCATTACCGGCGGCGTCTTTAACAACACAGTCTCCGGAAGCGGTACCATCAAAGGCGGCACATTTAACACCCCGATGACCGGCAGCGGCACGGAGAGCGACCCCTATCAGATCGGCACCGCCGACCAGCTGAAGCTGTTCCGGGATATTGTCAACGGTGCGGGCGGCCAGACGCAGAACCGTGGCGCGTATGCTGTGCTGACTGCGGACATTGATTTGAATAACGAACCGTGGACGCCCATCGGTCCGGACAGAGACAGTGCCTATACCGGTACCTTTGACGGGCAGGGACACACCGTCAAGAATCTGAGTGTAACCGTCAATGTCCAGCCCGGTCGCGCCGGTCTGTTCGGTTGCGTAAAAGACGGCACCATCCGGAAACTGACGGTGGCAGGCTCGGTGTCATGTACTGCTAACCAGGGGTGGTGTGGCGGCATTGCGGGCTACGCTATGGACGAAACCATCGAAAACTGCGCCAGCCTCTGCACGGTCTCCTGCACAGGCATAGATGCCAGAGTCGGTGGAATTGTCGGATATGTCCCCAGTTCAAGTTCTATGACAATAATCCGCGATTGCTATAACATCGGCAACATCACCGGCGGAATAGACAACGGCGGTAGCTACACCGGCGGTATCTGCGGTTTTTATCTTTCCGGACAGATTTTCAACTGCTATAATGTCGGCGAAATCACTGGTGGTAACGATATTGATAAAATCGCAGTCTACGGCTATAACAAACCCACCAACTGCTACTATCTGAGCGACACAGATACAGATCCCGCAGCCAAAACCGCCGCGGAATTTGCTGACAGGACAGTAGTGCTGAAGCTGCTCAAGGCTGGCCGCAACGATTCTCCATGGGACAGCTGCCAGTATGTGGCTGCGGCAAAAATAACCCTGCCCGTGTTCAAGGGACAGGGCGATGAACATACCCACAATGGGAACTGGACATCGAACGGCAACGGCAAACACAGCCGCCGCTGCACCTGCAATGTCGTGGAAACACAAAACTGCTCCGGCGGCACGGCCACCTGCACCCAAAGAGCAAAATGCACAGTTTGCGGTGCGGAATATGGCAATGCTCTGGGACATGATTTTACTACCAGTTGGGCACATGATGATAACGAGCACTGGAAGCAGTGTTCCCGTTGCGATAAAAAGGATGACGTAGGCCCTCATACTTGGGACAACGGTACGATAACAACAGCGCATACCTGCACAAAAGCGGGCGAAGAGACATATAGCTGCACCAAGTGCGGCGCAACAAAAATAGAGCCGATTCCAGCCACGGGCCATAGCTGGAAGTCCGATTGGACGTCCGATGCAACGCATCACTGGCATGAATGTGCCAATAAAAACTGCGATGTGACGGATAACGCGGGAAAGTACGGCTACGCGGAGCACTCCGGCGGCAAAGCGACCTGCACCGAAAAAGCCGTTTGCACCCATTGCGGCCAGTCTTACGGCGAAACCAACCCCGTCAATCATACCGGCACGGAACAGTGGACACAGACAACCACTACCCACGAGAAAAAATGGAACTGCTGCAATACCGTAAGCGTACCGAATGAAAATCACGAATGGGCAGACGGCGTGTGCAGCGAGTGCGGATATGTGTGCCAACATGAAGATGCAGATAAAAACCATATCTGCGATATTTGCGGCAAGACCATTTCCGAACACAAGGATGCAGATAACAATCACATCTGCGACTACTGCAACAAGAAAATCAGCGACCACTCCGGCGGCACGGCGACCTGCATAGCTAAGGCGATCTGTGAGATTTGCAAAGAAAGCTACGGCAGCCTTGACCCGAACAACCACGCCGACCTGAAACACATTGACGCAAAGGCCGCCACCGCTGCCGAAGAAGGCAACATTGCGTATTGGTACTGCGACGGCTGCAAGAAGTATTTCTCCGACAAGGACGGAACTAAGGAGATTGCCAAGGCAGACACCGTGACGCCTAAGCTGCCCCCGAAAATCACAGCCGGGGATGGTGCAGCGGTCACGCAGGGCGAGAAAAAGGAACTGTCCTTCACTTCTGACGCACCCTTTGCCGATTTTGTTCGTGTAGAGCTTGATGGCACTGCGCTGGAAGAAAAGAACTATACGAAGAGAGAGGGCAGCACCATCATCACGCTGAACCGTGATTTTGTTGCCACGCTTTCCGTGGGCGAGCATACGCTTGCAATTGTTTCTCAACACGGTACGGCAACAGCTAAGTTCACCGTTAAGGCAAAGCCGGCTGAAACGGCAACCCCGCAGCCCACTGTGACCCCGCAGCCTACAGCACAGCCGACGCAGACGGCACAGCCCCAGCCGACGGTGCAGCCTGTTTCCCCGATTCCGCGCACTGGCGACACCGCCAACCCCGCATTGTGGTTTGCGCTGCTGATTGTCAGCGGCTCCGCACTGGCGGCAATTTTCGTACTGCGCAGGAAAGACAATCGCAAGTAAAAAAATTGGTACCGGCCTATATCAGCGCACGGAAACCATATCCATAGGATTCACACGCACGCCATTCTGCATTACCTCAAAATGCAGGTGGTTGCCGGTGCTGTCACCGGTACTGCCTACATAACCTATAACCTGCCCTGCCGTTACCGCTTCCCCTGCGGTAACGGCAGTTTGCGTCATAAAGAAATCATAACCTCGCACTCTTTCTGCGTCAGCTTGTGCAGATACTTTTTGATTTCTTCCCACATCAGCTTGGACTCGACACTTTCCTCAATCGGGTTCATCAGGCGTCTATATTCTCCCAAGGGTACACGGCTTCAATATCGCCGCCGACAAGGGTCTGCATAGCCGCGAGGGTATGCTCCATGACCCGTTCCTCCGGATACTTTCCCGGCTGAACATATAGAACGCGGATTTGGGCTTCTTTGGGCATAGTAAAACACCCCACTTGTTAGATAGTATATCATACTGTCCAACAAATGGGGTGCTGTTCACTTAACAGTGATAAGGAAGTAATTCAACTTTCTACTGTTGGCTGACAGATTCGGGTGTGCAGGGCAACCGTAAGGTTGCAAAAGCTGTCTGTTTCCAACAGAAACAGACAGCTTTTGATTTGCGTTGAAAGCATCTTGCTGTTTTCTCTCAAGCGGGGCGGTCTTCCCAAGGACCGCCCCGCGAAGCCGTTACGGCTCGATGATGTTGAAGGGGTTGGTCCCGGTGATCGGGAGCTGGTTCATATTCTCCATCATCAGCGTCAGCAGCTCTGCGCTGCCCTCGACCTTGACGGCCTTTGCAACCGTTTCCTGATTGTTGGTCAGGATCGCAAAGAGCGCGTTTTTCGGGCAGGTGATGGACACGTCCGCATCATCAGACAGGGTATCTGCATAGACCAGCAACACACCGTTCTTCACGCGGAGCATGTGCTGTTCGCCCACGTCAGGCAGGATCACGTTCATGGTGAAGTCGCGGTCAGCCAGCGCCTGCTTGTCCATGACAATGGCCATGTAGTCAAACAGCATGGGTGCGGAGAGAGCTTTGACCATGTCGCCGGTAGACTTGGTGGAGGCGGTAAAATTGGCGTTTCCATGGCGCAGCTCCTGTGCGGCGGTCAGATATTCGTTGCGCCACGGGCCGGACTCCGCCTGATACCCCAGCTGCTCCAGTGCATCGGCGCACAGAAGCCGCGCATCGGTGTTCGTCGGATCGGCAAAGACGATGGTGTTTGTGACCTCGGCGACCCACTGATATTCACCCTTGTCAAAATCCGCCTTTGCCATTTGCAGGACCTTGTCAACATCCCCCAGGTACTCCACCCATTTTTTTGCGCTGTCGCTGGGCATGAGGGGGTTCAGGTTGACAGGGTTGCTGTCATACCAGCCCATGAACTTCTGGTAGACCGCCTTGGCGTTGTGGGCGACGGTCCCGTAGTACTGGCGGGTGTACCAGATCTTGTTGAGTGCTTCCGGCAGCTCGATCATGTTGGAGATCTCGTCGCTGGTGTAGCCCTGATTGATATAGGTCAGGGTCTGGTCGTTGATGTACTTATACACGGCAGCTGTGTTGACCATGTAGTCGTTCACCACGTCATTGCCCCAGTGCGGCCAGTTGTGGGACTGGAAGGTGACCTCCGCCTCCTTGCCGTAAAGGGAGATGGCCTCGGTGATATAGCTTGCCCATGCCGCGCCGTCGCGCACCTCCGCGCCGCGCAGTGTGTAGAGATTGTGGAGTGTGCCGGTGCAGTTTTCCGCCATCCACAGTGCCTTGTACTGGGGCAGCCATGTGTTCATTTCGGAGGGTGCTTCCGTACCCGGCGTGAGCTGGAACTCCAGTTCCACACCGTCGATCGTCAGCTTTTCGCCGGACTGCGTGATTTCATAGCTGGGCGTCATGAACGAGACCGTTCCGGTGGACTGTCCCATGCCGATGCCCTGCGCCAGCTTGCCGGTCACGCCGGGGGTCAGAAGGATGCCATACTGATAATTGCTGCGGCGGCCCATACCCTTGCCGGCGTAGACATTTTCCTTCACGGAATGCTCCGTGAAGCCCACAGGCGTGATCACGGGGATCTTGCCGCTGGCGAGCTGGTCTTCGATAGAAAGCGTCTCGTCCGCCTTATCCTCCTTCGCCATCACGCCGGCGATGCCGCCAAAATGGTCGGCGTGGGAATGAGAGATGATGACGGCCTTGACCGGGAATTTACCAAGATTCTTTTCGATCAGCTGCATGGCAGCCTGACTGCACTCCACGCTCATCAGCGTGTCAAAGACGATCCAGCCGGTATCGCCCTTGACAACGGTGAGGTTTGCCATGTCATAGCCGCGGACCTGATAGATGCCATCCGTCACTTCAAAAAGTCCATAGGCGTGATTGTTCTTCGTGTTCTCCCAGAGGCTGGGATTCACGCTGTCAGGCGCTTTTTCGTAATCGTTCATGAACGCATAGGCTTCCTGACTCCAGAGGATCGTCCCATCCTCGTCCTTCAGTTCCAGTGTTTCCGGCGCGTCGATCAGTCCACGGGTGGCGAATTCATATTCCTGCTTATCATCGAAGTCAAGTTCATCGTAGACGGCGGCATTTGCCTTTGCCGTAAAGTCTGTGGCGGGCTTGACCTCGGCGGTCAGACCCAGGTCTGCCTTTTCCGCGCCCGGCTCTTTGCGCCCATCCTGCGCACAGCCGACGCAGTACAGCAGCAGTACCGATGCAAGAAGCATTGCTGCAATACGTTTCATAGCCATTCTTTCTCCATTTCCTTATTGTTCGCGGATAACAGGCGGCTGCCAGCTATCCAGTGCTGTCATATCCGGTACATAGATCCGCATGAACAGATGAAATTCCCCGTCGGAAACAGGCAGCCAGTTAGAGGTGTCTTCCGGTGCATCCTTGGACAGGATAATATCCAATGTGCCGTCCGCATTCAGCTTGAAGTCGGAGCGGTCGTTGATGCAGTAGCGGTCGATGGAATTGTCAATGAGGAAATCATCCTCTCCGTAGGCGGTCACGGACCAGAAGCCGCCCTCCAGCGTGGGAGGAAGGGTTTCAAAATGGAGCGTATACGTCTTCTCTCCGGTCAGCGCTGCGCCGTTCTCATCCACCGTGGTCTTGGGATAGATCGCCACGTCCACGGTGTTGGCGCCAAGCCCCACCAGCGCTACCATCGCGCGGTAGGTGTACTCCGTGCCGAAGTCGCCGATGGGCTTGCCGTAATAGATCCACTGACCGAGTTTCTGCGCATACTTCGCGCCGTCGGCGGCAAGCGTGGCGCGAAGCCCCTGAAGCATCTGCGTCCAGCGCTCGGCAGCTCCTTCGCCCAGGAGAGCGGCGTCGAAGGTCTTGCCCGCGCCCACGTTGATGGCGGAGAGTTTCTTCAGCAGCTCCTCATCCGCATCGGCGGGCGGGTTGACCTGCATCAGAGCGTTCGCCGTATTGAAAAACTCTGCTGGCGTCATGGAAAGCACCTTGTTCACGGGAACAAAGTCATTTTCCTCTTTATAAACTCCCTGCGGTGCGGTATACTCGCCTCCCTGTACATAAGCCGAAAGCGGCAGGAGCTGCATCTGCTCCTGAATGGCATAGACATTGGGCAGGTCCTCGTTCCCGGACAGCACCGTGCGGGTGATCGACCACATCGTTGCGGTGGGCACATCCACGCGCGTCACACCGTCTGGCAGCTCGCCCTCCCAGCCGGGAAGCGCAATGGCATAAGCACCCGCCTTGTCCAGCACGGCGGCGGTGTTCGTCCACGCATCCAGAAGCTGCACATTGCAGAAGCGATCTGTCTCCGGCAGAACGAAGATCATAGGCTCTTCACTGATGTCAAGCCACGCCTGCGAATAGACGGTATCGACGTTCGGCGTCACAACGGTGCGGAAAGAGGCGTCCGCCAGCTTTTTTGCATGGTTGAACTGATTGATGGGCGCACGGCCAGTCATGGTTCCGTCCGTATTGGTCGATAAGGTTTTGGTTGCGTCGGTCAGCACCAGCGGGAACGCATAGATGTATGCTTCGCTGACCGTTTCCCACACGGTTTCAGTATCCAATGTATCCGGCTGCGTTTTTTCGGCAGAGCAGGCGGAAAGAAGCCCACAGGAAAGCAGCGTAAGCAGCGATAGTAGAATTGCAAGTATCTTTTTCATGTTGTCCTCCTATGATTCTTTTCTGTTTTGGTCATCGCCTCGGAACGGTTTGTGCGTATGGATTGACTATGAAGTCGTTTGTGATTTTCTCTTTATGGTAAACTATCGATTATTCCGCCCCTTTCTTTCCGCAAGCCTTGAAAGCTCTTTTTTGACCGCTTCGATTTGTGGGTCAAACAGCGCTCGCTCGGCAAAGATCATATAATTGTTGATGGCAAGGATCGACAGATGAACGAACGGCGCAACCTCTTCGTCGGTGCAGCCGAGGATCTCCGCAATCCTACCCGTGTAATAAGGGTATCTTGCCGCAAGCCGCACAAGGGAAGGCTTTACCTTTTCTCCGTATTCGCGCGACACACATGCACTGACCAGAAAGCGCATGGTAGGCGACATTTTATCCGCCAGCTCACCGAGGTGATCCATCATGCTTTTGATGTCACTAATATCTTCAAGCACGATGGCAAACGCACCTTTTTCAATTCGACTGATCGCTTCCTCGGCGCAGGCAAGAACGATTTCCTCTTTGGTGGAGAAGTAATAGTAGATGCCGCCGTTTTGCAACTTTGCCGCCTTACAGAGGTCCTTTGTTGTGGCAACGGTCAGCCCCTTTTCGACAAAGCAGTCAAGGCAGACGCCTACAAGCTCCTGTCTCTTTTCGGCTTTCTTTTCTTCCCGCAAAACACAATCCCCCCATTTCTGTGCATTATCCAGTGTTTCCTATAATAGCATATCAGACTCCGCAAAATAAATCAAGCGCTCGCTTGAATAAGAATTATATTTTTTTAGGATCACAATGCTTGATCAAACATCACAACAGCCTCACTTGGCAGCTTTGGCTCCGGTATCCAAACACGAAAGTATGGGAAACCTGTACGCCGTACTTTGATAAGCGCATCCTCGGTTTCTACCGGTGTAATATCAATGCTGAGAACGATGTACGGCACCTGTTGGAGCAGCGTCGCCACAAAATTATCGCTCAGCTGCTGCGGATACTGCGCAATCGTCATCGCCTTGGCAAATCCGTCGTCTATTTCCGCGTGTTGGGTTGTAAAGCGCATCGCATCGGGTGCAATCGTGTTGCGGAAATCGTTGCCAAATTTTCCGTAGTCATCAAAGCTGAACTGAAAGCGCCCTTCCTCGCCGCGGCGAAAAAAGTTGTGCAGCACCTCCAATCGTTCATTGTTTGTCATAGGTTTGATTGTACAGCCCAGATTGGAAAGCTCCGCCAGAAGGTTGCCCTGCACCTGCCGCAGACGGCTGCGGGCATACAGGTATTTGCGTTTTTGAGTAAGCACCTCCAGTTCGTGGGTCAGCTTTGCCTTGTGGGTCCACAGTTCCTCGGTGGTTTCGATTTTCTGCTTCCACAGCAAATCGCATTGCCGCCGATAGCGGTTGAATTTGCTGAAATCCTCGCGCAGCAGATAGTAGCAGCGCCGTCCGGTTTTGCCGCGGTAGCTTCTGCGCAGCAAGGCGCAGTAATGGTAGTAGCAGGCCATAATGCCGCCCACCTTTTTATACGGGCGGTTCAGTCTGCTGCGGCAGCGCGCGCGGCGCACAACCGGCAGTGCCGGTGCCGTCTGCCAACCTTGCTGCACAGGCTGATTTTCTGCCTGATATTCCTGCTGCATTTCTGGCGGAAGTTTTTTCAGTTGCGTGAAAAACTCTCTCAATTCCGATTCGGAAAACTGCGGCGCAACACCGTCCAGCCGCACAAACCTTTTGCTGTCTTGGTGCCGAACCGCCATGTGCTTGACGCGGGGGCCGTACTTGACCTCATAGCCCATCTTTTGCAGCTTGCCGACAAAATCGTCAAAGTCGGTGCTTTCGGCAAGCGTCATTTCCACATCAGCTTTGACCATACCGCGCAGTGTCGGCTTGCCCTCGCGGCGGTTGCGCCATTCTCCGTAGGAGATGCCGCGTCCGTCTGTTTCTATGACCGACAACCGGTTTTGCCGGCACAGGTCATCGGAAATTTGCCGTATGCCCTGATAGTAGGTTTTGAAATCGTTGCGGAACATTTTGCCGTCCATAAAGGAAACCGAATTGACAACTATATGGTTATGCAGATGTCCCTTGTCCAGATGGGTGGACACCGTACACTCAAACCGATCTGCCAGACAGCGTCTGGCTAATTCGCAGCCGATTTCATGCACTTGGTCCGGGCCTGCTTCGCCGGGCTTAAAGCTCTGAATAATATGGTACCCGACATTGCCGTGTCCGATGTCTTTATGCCAGCGGCGTTTGGTTGCCTCCATAATCAGGCAGGCGTTTTGCGGGTCACAGTTAAAGCCTGTGACATAGAGCTGGTGTTCCGTCTTGTCCTCGTTTTGGGTGTAGTGCATCAGCCGGTCGAGCGCATCCCCGCGAAAGATCTCGGTCTTTTTCGGGTTGGCAGCATAGTCCAGGCAGTCTTTCAGGCGCTTGCGCACCGGCAGGATTTTTGTTGTCGCCATTATAGCTGCTCCTTCATAAGCAGCCAGATGCGGGTCATGATCTGCTGCGCTTCCTGCAGATAAGCATCCTCTGCCTTGCCGTTGAAGTTGGCAATGCGCGCTAACTGGTTCAGGTTGTTTCCGACTGCCGCCACCTGCCTTGCCAGTTCTTTGCAGCTGTCCGGTGTGCGAGGGTGAATGGTAATGCCCATCAACGCGCAGCGGATATATTTCTCTCTGCAAATGCCGGCGAGCTGAACATTCCGGTTCAGTTCTTCCAGTCCCTTGTCGTTCATATGGAATGTGATGCGATTGTTTCGTTCTCTGATTGTCTATTCCTCCCCAACAAAAAAGCCGACTGCATCGTACAATGCAATCGGCAAAAGTTCTTATTCCACCCCGGCAGACAGACGGGTTATGTTTGGCAGGATGCTGCCTTTATTAGAAAGCTCCGGCAAAGCCGGTCAGCTTTCCTCTGCGTAAATATCCTTTCCGTTCAGGTAAGTGTAGGGGCTTTCTTCTTCTGCAAAACCGTTGATGGCAATGAACCCCAGCTGCTTCACCTTGAGTTCCCTGATTGCCTCCACCTGCCGAACCTCCCGATGAATCTCATCCAATGTCATAGGCTGTGCATAGTATTTGGCTTCGTAGATTTCGTATCCGTCAGCATATTCCAAAACGACATCGAACTCACCGTTTTTGCGGTGAACCGGGTCATCATAGTAATAGCTGCCGATATTTCTCACACCCCTGCGCTTTCCGGCGCGAACCTGTAAGCTGAAATAATCGCGGCAGATCCCCTCAAACCGGCGAGAGATGAACTCCGTCAAAACGGGTGCTATATACTCGTCGTAGAAAGCCTCCGCCCCCAGCATCTGCAAGGCACTGGCGTTTTTGTATAGAAAGGTGAAATAAAAGCGCAGCAGGTTGTCATTGATTTCAAAGCCGGACTTCTTGTTGTCGCCGAGCTTGTTGATGGGATTGTTGCGGGTGATAATTTCAAGGTCGATCAAGGGCTTCATCTGCTTGGCAAGGTTGCCTGTTTTCTTTGCGTCCAGTTTGTCCTCAATTTCGGTGTAGCGTTTTTTGCTGTTGCCCAGAACCGCAAAGATGCGCTCTGCATTGATTTTGACGGCGTAATCGGACAGCAGCAGCTGGCTGGCATAGAGGTACACCGGGCTTACGGGGTTAAGAATCGTATGGATAATATTCTCTCGCAAGGTAGCCGTGGGACACAGCATTTGGTTTACAAAAGGCGAACCGCCGAAAACCGCGTAATGCGCCGCCTTCTCATAAGGGGGCTTGTCCGGATAGAATTTTGCAGCATCCAGATAGCTCAACTCATTGAGCTTGATGGTGGCGGCGAAACGACCATACAGGGCATTCTTCTCCTGCAGGGTTTCCTTCATCATGCCAATATGCGAACCGGAGATAATAAGCGCAATATTGGCGATACGGTTATCAATAATGCTCTGAAAGATGGAGTCAACCGTTGCAGACTCGTTCATCGCCTTCAGGTAAGGGTATTCATCGATTACAACCACCATCTTTTGAGGCAGCGTATTGAGGTAGGTGAACACATCCTGCAATGCCGTAAACTGCAAAGGCACGGGCAGAATTTGCGCCCGAACCAGCTCCTGCACAAGCCCGTCAATATTGTCCTGCAGTGTGCCCTTCAGGCACTCAAAATAGACTTTTGGGCAGTTGAAGCTTTCCAACGCTTTTTGAATCAGCGTGGTCTTTCCGACACGGCGTTTCCCGTAGACCATTACGGCCTTGCCATAATAATCCTGCTGCAAAAGCGCTAGTTCTTTCTCGCGACCAATGAACATAGGGCGCCTCCCATAACGCTGAATTTGTTTTCACTGAATAAGCTTTCAGCGTTATTGTATCATCTGCCGTGCAAAAAATCAAGCGGTTCTCCTATGTAGCTGAAATAATTCTGTCAGGAATTACTCCCGCAAGAATTATCGTCTTAAGTCCATCGCAGAAATAGGGGTCTTATGATGAATGAATATATCATCTGCTTTTGCTTGAATTACCAATTTCCTTGATTTTCTCGGATAGCAGCTGGTGCAAAATGTCCCGCTGGTCTTGCGTAAAGCGGTACAAATCCGCCAGCGCATCTCCACTACATTGCACTTGCTGCCGAGGTCGCGCATTCGTGCTGGCCGTCGATCTGCCCAGCGGCATCAACACCGATACGGGTGAGGCCGCCGAGGGAGCCGTCCGCGCAGACCTGACCGTGACGTTTGGCAGCTGCAAGCCCCTGCACACAGCTCCAAGCTCCGCACCCTTCTGCGGTGAGATCGTCTGTGCCGACATCGGCATCCGGGACGAATGGCACCCGGCAGGTCTTGCACAGCTTTAAACGCGGAATTTTGCCCTTAGGCAACACCGCATAATTCCCGCCTTACGGCTTAAGCACCGCTCCGGCGGATCTCCGCGCCAAGAGCCGCCGCAAGCGGCG
>OJAC01001263.1_pt1 | contig 13165 bp, 9 predicted proteins | sample 1588701 | NCBI WGS metagenome assembly OJAC01 (sample SAMN03283256) | human gut metagenome | biome: human-associated habitat; material: feces | host: Homo sapiens | place: USA | collected 2013 | reverse complement strand
CTCCCGAGGGGATTAGGGCTTTGCCCTAATGACCCACTCAGGGCGTTTCTCCCCTGAGAACCCAGAGCAAAGAGTGACCCTCTCTTTGCAATCTCCGCTTATGGGTTGTACCCCTAAGAACCCCTTGCGGTTATGAGCGGACAAATAAAAGAAATGTTAGTCAATAACTCAAATCAAATTCAAAAAAATGGCAACAAAAAGCAGTATACATATCAAGCCTTGCAATATAACATCAAGCGAGGCTCATAACCGCAGGACTCCCGAATACATGCGTAACATCGGGGACTCCAAAATCTATATCGTACCCGAACTCTCTGCCGATAACGAGCAGTGGATAAATCCCAGTTTCGGCAATGTCGCTTTGCAGACGCATTATGACAACATCAAGCGTATGGTTAAGGAAAAGACCGGGCGTGCGATGCAGGAAAAGGAACGTGAACGCAAAGGCAAAAACGGAAAGATTATCAAGGTGGCCGGGTGCTCGCCCATCCGTGAAGGAGTATTGCTTATCAAAGCAGATACCACCTTGAATGATCTTCGCAGATTTTGTGATATATGCGAACAGCGTTGGGGTATCACTCCGATACAGATTTTCATACACAAGGATGAAGGGCATTGGCTCCCTGGCGAACCCGATGCAGGCGATAAGGAGAGCTTCAAAATTGGGGACAGATGGTTCAAACCGAACTACCATGCCCATATCGTTTTTGATTGGATGAACCACGACACAGGAAAGAGCTGCAAACTTAATGATAACGATATGATGGAAATACAGACATCAGCATCCGAGATTCTTGAAATGGAGCGAGGACAATCGAAAGCCGAGACAGGCAAGGAACATCTGGAACGTAACGACTTCATCCTTGAAAAACAGAAATCCGAACTCCGTAATTTGGATGCCGTAATGCGATACAAGGAGTATCAAGTGAAATGTGCCGAGCAGGAGGTTCAGGAAGCAGAGAGTATAACACAAGCCCTACGTGATGAAGCCCTGCAAAAAGAGAAGCAGAGTGAAATGCTCGATAAGGCTATCAGTGATAAACGCTCCAAATTGAACAAGGAGAAAGGAAACCAGTTGCTCGGAGCAGTTGCTGATTGGGCTACGGGAAAGTCCAAAGCCTTGAAAGGCGACATTGAGGACTTAAAATTTGACTTGGCGGAAGCACACGAAACCATAGCCGAAGAACGCAAACGGACGCAGGCTGAAACCGCCAAACTTGAAGCCTACAAGAAGACAGTTGCACAGCAGATGGAAAGTGCCGTTCGCAATGCCACACTCAAAAAGGACGATGAAATTAACAACTTGAAAGACCGCATTTCGTGGAGAGACAAGATGCTGGGGATGTTCACAAAAATCCTGATGCAAAGTAATGGCACCTTCAGAAAGGCAGTCGATTCAATCATCAACTTTGCCAAAGATACATATCGTAGTATCTTCAGCCGAGAGGAGGCAAAGACCATCAAGAGTGTGATGGAAGCCTTTGGTAAAAATAAGGAGGATTACAGAGCTATTGGAACTTTCCTCGTGTTCACGGCAGACAAAAAAGAGAACCTATCCAACAGCGAGTACCGCAAGGCTGTTCGCGAAGTGGATGATGTTGCTATCGGCAGATATGAACAGGCGCAGAAGCGTGGAAATTCTCTAAAACTGTAAGGATTTAGGTAAAAAAGCATGATTTTTGTAAAATATTTCTGCAATTATTTGTTATTAGAGACAAAAAGCATTACCTTTGTCTGCAAAATATGATGATCATCGGTTTGTGCCGAGTCAATGATAACAGAACCCGTTAGCATCTCGTAAGAACTGCTGGCGGGTCGCGTTTTATTACCGTGAAACAAATAGATGTACCACAGCATATATATTAAATGAGTGACTTATTGCACAAATAAGTGTGAACAGGCTAATCCACATAATACTATATCACCATTAGCATCAGAAAGTTCTTCCATTATATCACGCGAAATTTCCCATAAAACACTGTTTTCTACAGCATCCATCATAAGATGTGTTGGCTCTCGGTTAAAATAGCTGTCAATACACCAGACAGCATCTTTTTCACATGCTAAATGTTCTATCACATCCTTATCATGCTTTAGGTAGTGCTGTCTAATAAATCCCTTTTCTATATAAAATAGGCAATTACAGATATCACCTTCATTTAGAATTATATCACCTTTTTGATATTTCTTAGGCTGAATAATATCTGCAAAAAGGCGAATATTCTCCAACTTAAGTTTGCGATTAGGGCATGTTTCAGCTATAATCTGTTTTGCAATGTCAAATTGAATACTCATAGGCTAAAGTTATTTATATCCAACATTTTGTTTCAATTTTGGGTTCAAGTCTATACTTTTTTGTGGAATAGGAAAAACTGTGGTATACCCATTTTTCTCATCAGCCAGTTGGACTCGCTGATCGTATGATTTGTGATAAACTCCAAAACGCACCATATCTTGTCGTCGCCAGCCTTCCCATACTAACTCCAACAAACGCTCTTTCAATATGTTCTCAAGCGTAGCTTCTCGATATGGCATACCAACACGACCTCGGACTTCGTTCAACTCCAACGAGCCATCCTCACCATTACGTACCTTTGCCTCGGACTTCATCAGGAGAGCATCGGCATAGCGGAATAGCACGATGTCGTTATCCGGTTGTCTACCGTCGGAATGTGAGGTCCTATCAACCTCATATTTTGCCATACGAGCACCAGCTGTCTTGACATAGGAGCTTCCCGTAAGATTCAACTTTAGCTCCAATGGGAAATACTCCAACTGCTGTCCATTGTCCATCATTACAGGCTTTCCATCAACCTCTACGATGCCGTCATAGAAGTTCTTTTCAAAGCGAGCATCTACATCATCTGTGCCGTATCCGTTGGCTAAGACTGTTGAGATATTGGCACTGGTACCATTTTCCGATGAGCCACCCAACGCACCGCCATGGTTGTAGTGTCGTGATCGGAAGAGATACCAGAACTGCGCAGCATAGAGGTTCTTATCCAACGGAATGGTGAATATGTTTTCGTTGGAGTTCTCGTTATGCACAGAGAAATTATAGCTATAATCGTCCTCCAACCGATAACCTACCTCGGCAAGTTTATTGCAATATTTGATACAGGTCTGCCAAGCGTTGAGTTTCTCACCATCGACGGTGAAAAATATCTCTTTACCGTTCCGTGGAACGCCATCAGTCCAATTATCATCACAATATATCTCGGCATTAAGAGCCAACTTAGCCAAAAGGAAATTAGCTACAGGTGTTGTTATACGACCATAGTAGTTACCCATCTTATTACTACGCTCATTTGGCAACAACTCGGCAACCTCCTGCAACTCATTCACGATAAAACGGAAAACCTCGCTACGCTCGCTCTGCACAACTTCATCCTGCGGTTGTTCATAGGATGTTACGATGGGCACTCTGCCATACATATCCATAATGTAGTAGTAGAAAAGTGCTCTCAGAGCTCGCACCTCAGCTTCGTAGGCCACTCTCTGCTCCTCAGATAGGTTATGGCTATACTTATCGATGATATGCAGAGATTTGTTCGATAACACAACAACCTTGTAGAGGTATTTCCAAGTATTGTAGAGTGGTAAATCATTAGGACTCCACTTATGCTGATACATATTCGCCCACAAACCTCCATCGTACCAGTCGCCACCACGAATAGGTATCATGGCTTCGTCTGTAGTAAGTGTGTTATAGTCATAAATCCCACGACAGGTCCCCTGTAAACCCTCACTGTCTGCATTGCCACCAATGTAATTGTAGAGCACAGCCACTGCATTAATATATATGTTGTTGGCATTGTTGTAAATGTCTTCTTCATAAAGTTGATCTCTAGGGTCTTCAGTAAGACAAGAGGTCATCATCGTTGCCAAAGCAACCATCAATATGTTTATATATCTTTTCATAACTGTAAGCGGTTAGAATTGAATACTAAGACCTAACGAATAGGTACGATATAAAGGATAGGTGCGTTTGTCGTCAATGCCCAAAGTGTTGCTTACTACATAACTGTTTATCATTGGAGTAAGACCGCTATAGCCTGTGATTGTTGCAAGGTTGCTAATGCCTGCCGAAAGACGCAATGACTTCACAGCCTTGGATTTCATTGGAATATTGTAGCCTATGGTAATATGTTCAATATTTACATAGTCACCTTTTTCCAACCAATAGTCTGAAACATTCTGATCAATAATATTTTTTTCAGGAGCACCCTTCAATACATTGTAGTCAGGGAATATAGACATATTGGTATAAGCCAAGCCCGTGCCATTGAATATCTTATGACCGAAAGCACCATTTATCTGCATGGCAATATCAAAGGACTTGTAACGGAAACTGATGTTTGATCCAATAGTTACCTTGGGGGTTGCCTGACCTGCTATATACCTGTCTCCGCCATCGCTAAAATCAATCTCGCCATCATCATTCAAATCTTCAATATCGTAACTGTAGCCACCAAGTTCATTTTCTTTAAGCCCTTTGCAGTGAGGTAGATAGAATACCCCCGATGGCTGACCTACAATCTGATATACTACATTATTGTCTCCACCGTTCTGACCTGCACCATAAAGCGAGCCAATCGGAGTAATATCTGAAGCTGTCATATGCATACCATTATACTCTCCACTAAGCGAAAGTAACTTATTCTTCTGGTAGGACATATTGAAGTTGATATTCATCTCCATATCCTTTCGTTGAATGGGAACTACCGAGATTCCTAGTTCGACACCCTGGTTAGACATCGAGCCGATATTTGCCATCAGTTTATCGAACGCAAAGGTCGGAACGGGAACATCATACTCATAGAGCATATCCGTTGTCTTTGAGTAATATAATTCCGAGGTAAGCATCAACCGATTATCCCATATACCTAAGTCAAAACCGATATTAAATGTTGAACGAGTCTCCCACTTAAGGTCCGGATTCGTGTTGCGTATACTTCCCATTGTTACGGTAGGTGCACCGTTGATGGATACGATACCATTCTCCTTTACGGTATTAAGTGTTGTATAGGATGTTATACCTCCAAGATTTCCTGACCGACCATATCCGGTTCTTAGTTTCAATATTGTTATAAAGTCAGTATCAGAGAGGAAGCCTTCTTTTTTTACATCCCAACCCAGTGATACTGATGGGAAGAATCCGAAAGTATTGTTATCGCTTACCATTGAAGAGCCATCTCCACGGAGTGCTGCCGCAATAGAATATCTATCCTTGTAACTATATGTGACACTACCCATTATTGAAGCAAGTGACGGGTCTTCATAGCTACTGCTCGTACCACCGAAAGGACGCGATGATGTTGCTCCGATGTTATTATAGGAGAAATCATTTGTTGTTATTCCTTTTGCCTGCACCCATAAACCAGTCCTTACCTGTTTAAGATATTCTGCGCCAACAACAGCATCAAGGTGTGAGTCTCCCCAAGCATTGTTATATGAGAGGGACACATTTGTAAAGTAGTCTTCACCCTTGAACTCTCCACGATAAACATTGCCTTGCGCCCACACCCATGTAGGACAAAATTGAGCATTTCCCGTAGATGAATATGAATAAGAGCCGAAAGCCGACAATATCAAATTGTCAAGGATATTAAATTTCAGCCCCAAATGTGTATTGAAATTCCGTTCTTCGGAGTCATTTTTCTCATAGAGGAGTGCTCCGGGGTGGTTGATGTGTGATGCAGCCGAGTTCTTCACCCAGTTGCCATTAACATCAGTTCCTGCTGGATATGTAGGATTCTGTGCAGCTGCCGAGTAAAACAGCATTCGTGTATCGAAAATGTCGTGTATCTTTGACGAGTAGCCATATACACCAAAATCGCCAACTAAGCGACCATCGAAAGCCTTTTGTGTAGCATCAAGTTTTACCACTAAATTTCGGTAATCGTTAACTTTGACAATTGTATTATGATCCATAAAACCGAACGATGCTCGATAGTTTGAGTTTTCCGAACCACCGCTAAAAGCCAAGTGATGCTGATGTATCAAGCCCGTACGAGTAATTACATCGTGAAAATTGGTGTTGTAGCCACCATTATTGTAATCTAATCCAAGTGCCTCTGCTGTAGCTATATACTCCGGGCCGTTGAGCATTTGCAGATGTTTATACATTGACTCGAATCCGTAGTTGCCATCATATGATATTTCGAAACCTCGCCCCGTTCCTTTCTTGGTCTTAATCTCAATTACACCTGAAGCACCACGGGAACCGTACATTGCCGTTTCGGTAGCATTCTTCAAAATAGTGAAACTCTCGATGTCTGCGGGATATATGGTAGATAGCGTAGCGATGTCAGATGTCACTCCGTCAATAATTACTAACGGGTCATTGCCACCCATAATGGATGTGGTACCACGCACACGGATACTATTCAGCATAGCGAGCCTGTCAGTCCCATTAGTGGTGACGTTCACACCGGCAGACTGACCACTCAATACATCCAAAGCATTATTCAATGGTCCCTTCTTGATATTCTCGGGCCTGATATGCTCTAATGATTTAGTCGCCGAAATGGTATCTTGTTTCTCTCTGATATTCTGTACTTGTGCATCAATTTTTTGAGCACTACAGATGAAGAACATTATGACAAGACAAAGACCGACTCTTCCCATCTTGATTCGTTAAATCTCTGTAGATTCCCCAGACCAGACAGTTAATAAATCTTATACGCAATGTATTATAAAGAGGGGGATTGGGAATCTGTACTATTTCCCTGCCTGTCCGTCCGCTTAGCCATTGTATATTTTTTTTCTGTTATTTCATATCAGTGATGCTGATAATCCAGGCAAGAACAGAGTAAACATCTACCTCTTTTATACATAAATCCTTTCCAAGGACTTTATAAGCGCAACCATTAACTACATTACATTACAAAGGTAACAATAATTTGTCATTTGAAGAAATTTAGAAAAAAGAAAAAGTCATTATGCGTGATATTTTTTATTTAATTACGACATTTATCAAATACAAAAAATCATAGAAGGACAAAAATCTTTAAATGATTTGATTATAAACAAACTTTAAATAGTTAAATTGCAATAATACTATACCATGGTTGTTCTTTACCTTAATGTAATACTACTGTTATATATCTGGTCATTTATCTCCTTTTGTCGGATGCAAAGGTTGCCAAACCTCTTTTAGAAAACGAAAAGTTCAAGCGGTAAACCATTTGGAGCAGTTTCGTCCTCCGTTGGAGAGTAAACAGCTCCAAAACCTTTTCTTATTCATCGGCTTGGCTGAAAACTGCATCCGGCAACGGAGATAAACGACTGACGAAATAATAGCATAAAACAGCATAGCCCCCCCTTAATAAGGCAATTTTATCAATGCTGTTTTCATTCTTTTCAGAGGACTATTATTTTCGACAGAGAGAAATTTGGCAAGCGGCAGATTTCACTCCCTCAAAAATAATAGATTTGAATTGCTGTCCTCTTGCCTTTATTGGAAATTGTAGTACCTTTGTAGTGGCTTGTGCGAACGAGCCAAGCAATGTGGAAAGATGGGAACATCGAACCATCAATAAAGTACCGAAAAGAGGGAAAATACCCTCTACCACCGCTCTTTGAGTGTTAAGAAATAATAAAAAGGTTAAATCTTCACCTTTTAGAATGTACCCCTAAAGGTTATGCCCATATTTCTGACTTATAACTCACAAAATATTGAGTAATAACTGGTTGCAAATACTGTATCTGTTTTTCACGCAGTAATGTTTTAGTATGGTGCAAATTTATAAAATTAAGTTGGATAACTTGGCAGGATGGATCAAACTCTGATAAAAACAGATTTTATTTACATACTAAACTTTTCGTTCTTTTGAAATGTTATAAGGTCGTTCGAGCTTTATCTCGATAAATGTGTTCATAACCAACCGATTTACGCAATTGTTGTGGAAACGGCTGCAGTTGGTCACTTAAAAAGTTAGTAATTAAAATAATAGAGTTATGAAGAATCTTTTTCGACCGTTGTTAGTACTGACAGGATGTATAGTATTGGCGAGTTGTGTAAGTCAGAAGCAATTTAAAGGTTTAAAAACTGATTATACAAAGTTGCAAAAAGAATATCAGGAAAGTCAATTGCAGCTAAGAGAAAATCAGGCACGTTCAACAAGTCTTGAGGAGAGACTTGCCGAAGCGCAGCGGAATAATAGTGAGTTACGCAAGAGCTTGTCCGATATGCAAAGCATCTTGAATAAGAGTCTTACACAGAGCTCTCAAGGGAATATGAATATGGGTAAGTTAATAGATGAGATCAATGCTTCAAACCGTTTCATCCAGCATTTGGTTAAAGAAAAGAATAGATCAGACTCTTTGAATCTCGTAATGGTCAATAAACTTACCCGTTCGCTTACCCGTGAAGAGATGCGTGACTTGGATATTAAGGTATTGAAAGGTGTTGTATATATTTCCTTAGCAGATAACATGCTTTATAAATCAGGAAGTTATGAAATTAGCAATAAAGCAGAGGCTGTGCTTAGTAAAATAGCCAAAATCATTCAGGACTACAAAGATTATGATGTTCTGGTAGAAGGAAATACAGATACCGATCCGATATCTCGTACGAATATACGTAATAATTGGGATTTGAGTGCGTTGCGTGCTTCATCTGTTGTTCAGGCATTACAGAATATTTATGGTATAAATCCCAAACGCCTGACTGCTGCCGGTCGAGGTGAATTTAATCCGGTAGCCGGTAATGATACGGCAGAAGGAAAAGCTCGTAACCGCCGGACCGAGATTATTATAACTCCTAAACTGGATCAGTTTATGGATTTGATAGATCAGGCTCCTGATAATTCTTCATCAGGTATAATGGGGGATGAGAATACAAAAGAGTAAAGGAAATATTTCCATCTAGGGCTAATAATAAAGCGATGAATTTGAATTCATCGCTTTATTATTAGCAATTTGAAACAGATACAGTAAAGTGTTAGAGGTATCTATATTTTATTTTCAGAGCTTGAGAAATTGCTCTATTTTATAGAGAGTCCGATTTGAAATGAGTATTGCTGATTTTAAATGTTTTCGGCAGATGGACCTATTTTGAAAATTCAAACTCATATGGATAAGGAGTTTGATTCCATGAAACCCATTCTATCTTTCCATAATTATGCAAATCACATGGGAAAACCACAGAATAGTCCCATGGATTATATCGATATGGTATGTCAACATATTGACAAGCATATTTATTTGAATATAGCCAATGATATCCTGTTTTAGAGTCGCTATATATTGCTACCATAAAATATTTACCAATCTTTACTTTAGCGGAAGTATATGTTTCCTTTATTGACGAGGCAAATATAGAATAAGTAGCATCAACTATGCTACCATCTTTCTTTTTAATTTTTGATTTTGACAGCAAATTCCAAGTTTCATCTTGTATTTTTTGATAATCAAGTATATTCCCTGAAAAAGTTTGCTTTTTCACATCAAATTCCTCATTGTTGTCAGCCTTAAATAATAAAAATGTGGTGGAAATATTTTCGTAATCAGACTCTGGAGTAAGAGCTTTGTATCCATTTAGCCAAATTTCCTGAATGTCACTTTTTTCTTCATCACTTTTACTACATCCAACTACTATCAGTGCAGTCATAATTAAAAATAGAAGTTTTTTCGGGCTGACCCCAAAGGAACCCTGAATGCATTTGATGCTGTCAAGTTTCTCTTGGTATTCATTGAGTATATTACGTAGTTTGGTATTGATTAGTGCTGCGTCTGGACGTTTGACTACTTGCCCGTTTTTGAATTGTGAAAGACTGTCGACTTTGAATCGAGTGACAATGTACTTTGTTTCTTCTTTGTGATGGATGGCTATACAAATTTTGTGAGATCCATCACTTAACACCTTTGCTGGGATTAGAGCTAATCTGATTGTTGCCATAGTTTCAAAATTTAGAGAAAACACTCGGACAAGATTTCGACAAGGTAAATTGCTCAAAAGTGAGAGTTTTCTCGTTTTTTTTTAATCAATAGCAGCTAATTAGAAAAGTAAAAAGGCTGATTAACCATTTGATAATCAGCCTTTCTGCTAAGTGATTCCGAAGCGATTCGAACGCTTGACCCACGCCTTAGAAGGGCGTTGCTCTATCCAGCTGAGCTACGGAACCATCCTTCATTGCGAGTGCAAAGGTAGTGCTTTTTCTGAAACCTCCAAAAAAATCTGTGTCTTTTTTTACTTACATTTTCACATATATATTCTATAATCCTAAAGGTAAGCCAGTTAAGTACCAAATAAAAAGTAACATTGTCCAGCCTATCAGTATATATACCGAATATCGCCAAGTGTATTTTAAGAGTGAACCATAAGTGGCTTGCTTATCATACTGTTGCATGTAGGTCAACACTAAAGGCATATAGAACATGAATGGAGTGATAGCATTAGTTGCGCTGTCACCTATCCGGAAAGCACATTGTGTCATATCCGGTTCAATCCCCATTCGTGCAAATACCGGTACGAAGATAAATGCCATAAATGCCCACTTAGCAGTAGCAGAAACCATAATCAGATTAATGGTTGCGGTGAACAATATAAATAAAATCAAAGTCCATAAAGGACCTGCCTGCACAGAAGACAGTAAATTGGCACCTATGATAGCCACACATTTATCTAAATGTGAATATTCCAGGCAAGCAAACATCTGGGCTGCAAAAAAGGCAATAACGAGATAGCCACCCAATAATTTCATGGGTTGTGCCAATCCTTCTATCACATCGTTATCCGAACGGTAACGTCCGGAACTAAACCCATAGACCATCCCCATAATAGCAGCTCCCAGCGACAATAAGAACAAAATCCCCATAATGAATGGTGAACGTATCAGCCCTCCATTTACTCCACGCAAGATACCCCAGGAAGAAAAAGTGGCCCATAAAATGATTGCAGCATAAAGTATTCCCACAACGATTGCCATTGTCATGGCCCGGCGTTCTTTGCGTGACAATTGTTTATAGCCTTCAAATATCTGTTTCCCCTCATATTGTCCCAGAGAAGGAATCAGTCGTTTGCAGGTTATCCTATAAATTATGGCTCCGATGACGAATGTAGAGACAGACATAAAATAATAATTGCACAATGGTCCCGTATTTCCCTGATATACTCCGGAATCAATGGCTGCTTCCTGTGTCGTACGGGCAATTAATGGGTCCATGGTGCTCAGCACTACATTGGCACTGTAGCCACAGGAAACCGAAACATATGCGGTAATAATTCCCGCTACCGGATTTAATCCTACCGAATAAAACAAAGTGGCTGCTATCGGAAGCAATATTATATAACCTGCATCTCCTACTATATTCGATAGCAATCCAAGAATAATCACCCACAGGATGATCCTCCTGGTATTTTTTCGATTTTTCACCCCTTGCCGGACACAAGCATCAATAAAGCCGGAATGTTGAGCTACCCCGATACCAAACATTGCTATCAGCACCATTCCCAACGGTGCAAATCCTGTGAAATTAGTAATTGCATTTCGCAACATCCAGCGAATACCCTCCGGACTCAGCAGACTTTGTACACGAATCTCTGCTCCTGTCTGTGGTAGTTGCACCCTTAATCCATAAATATCGAATATCCAGGATAGAAAGATGACTGCCAGCGTAAACAGGAAGAACATCGTTGCCGGATGTGGCATACGCCATTTACTCTTCATCTGCTTCCAGATTGTCCAAATCAATTATACGAAGTTCTAATGCACGGACCACCAGTCTGGTTGCATTTACTCCTACCCGTTCACCCTGTGGAAACAACCTTCCGATCAGATCATTCTGCCGCTTCTCTAACGATTTCACTCCGAAAGGCATACCCTTTAGGTTAGCTATCATTTCTTTGGTATACCCCAACGCCAGATGGCGGAGGAAACGTTCATCATATTCATCAATATCATAACTGATGACAGCCTCTTGACGCTTAGCGTCGTTAGCCACTGATTTTTTAAACCGCTCCACTATTTTCTCCAGAATCGGATAATTGAATACCAACTTCTTCCCATCCATTACGGCCTGTACATCCGTCTTGGTAAGTAATTCACCTGTTTTCAAGATAATTCCGTCTGCTCCGGCATTCAGCACATCTACCCATAGCTTCTCATTTAAAATTTCTCCGGTGAATATCAAAACTCTCACTCCCGGATAACGTTTAAAGATATTCCGGCATATATCGACACCGATTGTTGTAGAGCCTCCCAATCCCAAATCCAGTAACACCATATCAGGTAATTGTGTTTCCATCAAAGGCCAGAATTCATTTTCAGTCATTGCCGTACCTATTACCTCAGCATTGGGTATTTCATGGCGAAATATTTCTTCTGTTCCTTTCAGTTCCAGTTTTACATCTTCTACAATAATTACTTTAAATTTCTTATCTTCCATACTATTTTATCTATGTATATTTAGTTTTTTATCTTTTGGGTACTGTAAAATAGACCGTAAATCCTCCTCCCTGTGCCGGCTCTGCATTAATGCGACAACCACGCCTTCCGGCAAATTCATCATGGTCACGAATAATTTGTTTGCAGATCAGATATTCAGTTCCTCGTAGTTCACCTTTCTCTCCTGAAGTCATACGTGCCAGATTCGGATAAAATAATTGATTCAGTTCCTCTACTTGCTTCTCACGTCTTCTGTCTGTGAACAAAAAACGAACATATTCTCCATCCATAATGGCTTTTAAAACCAATTCTCCATCCTGATGGAAAGAAAGGGCTTCATCAATGAGGTTCTCTATAAGAAAACGCAACTGATTGATATCTCCAATGACTTTGGCTTCAAGGGGCTCTATAGTCAATGTTATCTTATAGTCAACCCCTCTACTTATTCTTTTGAAGTATTTGCCGGCATATGCCATTATATCCGTAACCGGTATTGTAGCCCTTCGGAACGTTACTTCTTCCAGTTGTCGGGAAGCACAAGAACTCAATATCCTGAAGATTCCTTTATAATATTCTATCAATTCACTGATAGTCTCCACACACTCCTTTTCCTCTTCTCCTGATAGGGAGTGGGTATTCAGCCTGCCGATGATCTGTTTGATTTTGTTTGGATAATAAATTGTTTCATGCTTGATGGTCGAGAGACAGTTGTCCAACACCATATTCTGTACATGCAACATACTGTCTTCCCACGAAGCTCTCCTGGTCTCCTC
>OJAC01001249.1_pt1 | contig 13405 bp, 7 predicted proteins | sample 1588701 | NCBI WGS metagenome assembly OJAC01 (sample SAMN03283256) | human gut metagenome | biome: human-associated habitat; material: feces | host: Homo sapiens | place: USA | collected 2013 | reverse complement strand
GTTTAAGCGTGAGTTTGTGATATTGGGTGTGGTATCTTTAACTATGGGAAACTCCCTTTGCAGACGTTGCCAAAGGTATGGGTCTGTATGGCTGGAATAGCGATAAGGGTACAGATGAATACAAAAAATTCATGGCCGTAAACAACTCGGTTTTGGACACGACGGGTAAAGATGCTAATGACGAAGCCGGTTTCGCCCGAACCTTCCAAGGTCTGGTAGAGAACAAAACCTCTACCGGCGATGCAAACGGACTGCCGGTATTAAAAGGTACGGGAAGTCTTGTTGACCCGCACTTTAGCAAAGACTTCCTGCAAGGCAAAAACACCTTTAACACCGTGCTGGGTAAGGTGTATGAGAATGTTGCCTTCCCGTTTACGCAAGAAGCTGTTTTTAAGAATAATAGTGATCCAAACGACAAAGAGAAGGAGGCTAAATATTGGTACTATGACAGCAGCCAATCCTCGCTGTATCTGACGCAAGACAAGGACAACAGCAAGTATTATCTGAAATCCACCAAAGATTCAAGCGACAAAGACAAATCAGTAAACCGTGATGCGGGAAACGCGGAGAAAACAACAACGGACGCAAACGGCAATAAGATAAAAACCTACGGTTTCTTCCCGTTCAACAAGAGCGTTGGCAATGGTGGTGCATCCCAATACAACTACGGCTTTGGTGCGAAGCTGCAATTTGACTTTACATTGACCGATGACGGTCAGGTTCAAGTAGGGAATGATCCCAAAGATAAAGTCCCCATTAAGTTCTTCTTCTCCGGTGACGATGATGTGTGGGTCTACATTGACGGTCAGCTGGTGCTGGATGTCGGCGGCGCGCACGGTAAAGCGTCCGGCCTGCTGGAATTTGGACGGACGACTGACGGAACAGCCAACACCGTAATCCCCTATGTCAGCTCCAACAAAGCAGGAGGTGTGGTTTACACCGAAGGTGCTGGTGGCAAATCTGTCTACTTCAACGGCAAAGAAGTCAAATTCGAGAAGAAGGGCAAAATTGTTGATAAGGACGATAAGGAGAAAGAATTCACCCTCGACAAAGGCACCACCCACACGCTGACCATGTTCTACATGGAGCGCGGCATGTGGGAGTCCAACATGGCGGTGGCGTTCAACTTCCCCGACCACAACGAACTGCAGGTCGAGAAAAAGGTCGATGTTACGGGAGTAAACGAGCTGTTCAAGAAAAGTTTCCAAAACCAGAAGATCTTCACCTTCAACATCAAGAATCTGGCCACCCACTACGTCCCAAAAGTTACTTCTTACACAGAGGGTGAAACCAAAGCACTCCCAGAAGCAGCCTATACAGGCGCTCAAAAACCGTCTGACACATCCGCCAGTTTGACCTATGCATCGGAACCACCACCAGAGAGTAAGGCCGGAGACCTCGCTGTGCTGTGGTCAGCCACAAGGGATGACCCAACCAGTGCGCACCGAGAGCAGCGCCGCGGCACCCTGCCATTGAGTACAGCAATCGATATAGGGCAGTACAGCTACCTGACCTTTGATGTCTATGTGGAGGGCGAAACGGCCGATACCTGCGCCTTGGGCAACCTGTATGTGGAGCTTTGGGATAATCAAGGCAACCAAAAAGGCTGTATCAACGGCAAGGGTCTGCAAAGCAGTGATGTCTACGGTGCGGCGACCGCGCTGCATCCGGGGCAGTGGTACACCATACGGCTGCTGCTGAAATCTCTGGAAACCGCCGATAAAGGTTTCAACAATATGCTCCAGAGCATCAAAGTCGGCGATAACTTTGCGCGCAGCATTTACCTGCGAAACTTTACATTCCGCAGTGCGCCGAAGGAGCAGACAAAACCAGGCTTTACGACCGAGCAGTACGACATCCCAGACTATGGCTCTGCCAAAAGCGGACAGTTGGAAAACGCAAAATATGCCGTGTTTTCCTCCGACCGTGGCAATGGGGATGTTGTGGATGAGAACGGCCAGTTCCTGCTGCAGGACGGTGAAACGGTCACCTTTAAGGATCAGTTCCGCCGCGGCAGCTACATAGCCCTGCAGGAGCAGGTTGATCCGAATCTGTATGATACATTCTGGACGGTCTACGAAAATGATGCACCGGTGACAAATGTAAGCGGTGCGAGTGAGTATGTGACGACAGACCCGGATATCAAAAGTCTGGAAAATGTTAAAGACACAGCCCCAGACGATGGCCGGACAGAGCTGGTGATTGACAGAAACGACAAAAATGGAAAACCAATCAAGAACGCATATGATGACATAGCTACTAAGGAACCGGCTGATAATACGCTCGTTTTCCGCTCCTACAGCGATACGCCTGACAAAGACGAGTTGACCAAGCTGAAGGTGGTTTTCACCAACAAGGTCAAGACCGGCAAGCTGATCATACGCAAGTATGCGGCTGGGAAAGAGTCACTGCTCAACGAAACATTTACATTTACCGTCAAGTTCAGCGATGTCGGCGGCCAAGGCCTCGGCGTGGATATTCCGGAACAAAAGTACGAATGTACAGTGAAGAAGCAAGCAGGTGGTCAAGAGTACGGCGAAGTCGTAATTGACAGGATTCCGGTAGGTACACGGTTTGTTGTGTCGGAAGTTGCGCAGGAGGGTACAAACCTGCAATCGGTGACCATCAGCGGCGGCAAAGACTGCGCCATTACCGAGGACGGCAAAAGGGTGCGCGGTTCTGTCGTGGAGGACGATGCCAATGTAGCAACAGCAAAGTTTGTCAATACAAAGCGCCAGCTGATCGACCTAGAGGTTACAAAGCAGTGGCAAAAGCAGGACGGCACGACGAATATTCCGAACAAGGAACTGCCTGCGGCCATCTACCTGAAATTGCAGCGCACAAAAACACCGGAAAAGGAAGACGGTTGGGTGGATGTTGACGGCTATGGAAGCGTTATGCTGAAGCCGTGGTACGATGGCTGGGTCACAACGTTTACCGGCTTGGACAAATTTGATGTGAAAGACGATCCCCATGTGAATTACACCTACCGCGTACTGGAAAGTGCAACGGCAGATGGAACATTCTACGGCGGCTCTGCGGGCAATGTGATTGAGATTGACGGCAAGAAATACACGATTCTCAAGAACACAGTACAAGTTGAAGAGAGCAGTACAACCCCCTTGAAGCTGACTTTGACCAACCAACTGCAAGATGCCAAGTATAACCTGAACATCACAAAGCAAGACGCCGAGAATAAGACAAAGCTGGGCGGCGTGGAGTTCAAGCTGGAGAAGCTGTTGGATAATGGCTACTTGGATGCCACATTTGGTAAAAATGGTGTCGAGGCGGGTACAACCGTAGAAACAACAGGTTTGCTTACATTTAACAATCTGTCCCCCGGCAACTACCGGCTGACCGAAACCAAAACCGCCGAAGGCTACACCCTGCTGGCTGATGCCATCGAGTTTACGCTGACAACGGATGGAGAGTGCAAGCGCGATGCTACTGACTTTGGCGATGTGCAGTACGATTCCACCACGGGCGTGTACAACATTGCCCTGACGATCAACAACCGCAAAAGCTTTGAGTTGCCGCATACGGGCGCGGATGCACCCAGCCTGTGGCTTTTGATAGGCTTGCCCGCGCTGGTGGCTGTGCTGCTGGTGCTGGTGTTCCGCTACAATAAGAAAGGGGGCCGGCGTTAATAACGAAGTCCCCCTCTACACAAACAAATATAAAGAGAAAGAGGTACGAAGAAAAATGAAACTGAAACGTTTACTCACCGCAGCCCTCAGCGCCGTCATGGCCCTAAGCGTCTGCGCCCTGCCCGCAATGGCGGATGAAAGTGGTACGCCGGCAACGACCACCCCCAAAAAGGCCGCAAGTGTGATTGATACCGGTAAAACAGGTTCTATTACAATTAATAAGTATGAATACAACGCGACAAGTAGCACTGATCCGAGAGATGATGGTGAGGGTGGCACATTGATTCCGGCTGGGGCAAAGAAGCTGGATGGTGTTGAATTTACTATTTATAAGGTACAGGATGTGGATTGGTTAAAGCAGTATTACCAGTATACTGGGACTGATGCTGCCAATGCGCCTGTGGAACAGCCCGCAATTACCGATTATGTTGAGTCTGGGAAAATAAAAGCTAGCTATGAGAGTACGAAGATTGCAAGTCAGAAAACTGGTGAAAGCCCGAACGCAGAGGGACAAGTAAAATTTAATGATTTGCCTCTCGGTCTATATGTTGTAATAGAAACAGGGAAACCGGATTCTGTTACAAACGCGACCGATCCGTTTTTGGTTTCCGTTCCCATGACATCGGTTGATGAGCAGAATTGGTTGTATGATATTGTTGTCAACCCGAAAAATAAAACAGAATATGCAGGCATTACTTTACAGAAAAAAGGTATGACCGGCAACACTGAAGATTCTACCGTTATGGGAGGATATAAATTTAAACTTGAAAAATATGTAGAAGGCTCGAGCGGTGCGGCAGGAACTTGGACGCCGATTACCAAAGCAACAAAAAATGGCGTTGATAATGCAGGCACTGATCTGAATCTGACAACCAGCGCTGTGGACGGAACCATTGTTGTTTCTGATTTGAGTGCAGGTGTATATCGCTTTACAGAGGAAACAAGCACCGGCAAATACGGATATATTGTTGACGGAACAACGCACTATATTTTCAAAGTGAAAGGCAAGAACATCGAAGAAATTACTGATGAAGCGGAAAAAACTAAATATTCTGAGGCAGGATATACCAACATTTTTGATGCCAAGGATGCAACCGGAAATAAGGTTAATGTCTACAACTACCGCCCTGATGTTGAGAAGAAGGTAACCGATCGAAAAGGTAACTCTGGTAAAGAAGCAGACTATAATATCGGCGATTCTGTACCGTATGTTGTGACGGTTAAAGTTCCGAAAAATATTGTAAGCTTGAAGAAGTTTTCGATTGATGATACCCCGACCAACTTGGAAGATGATAGCGCTAGTGTCAAGGTCTATAAGGACGGTTCTGAGGTTACTGGTTTCTATGATGTTACCCCGAATGGCAACGGCTTTACTATTTCCTTTACTCCAAGCCTGATGTCTGGTTACGAAGGCGAAACACTTACCATTAAGTATAATGCAAAGCTGCTGAACAGTGCAAGCGTAGATGCGGCCGGTAACTCCAACGCCGTTAAATTGCATTATTCGAATCAGATTCTTCCGACAACAATTCCGGGTGAAGAACCGACACCCACTGAAAACACCATTGAAGATACTACTTATGTCTATACTTTCAGAATCGACATTGTAAAAACAGCAGAAAATAAAACTACTCGCTTGGGCGGCGTGGTGTTTGACCTTTATAAGCAAGTAAAAACATCGAAATTGACGACGGAAGAAGCAGGTAAGAAAATCACAAAAGAAGAAGCAGAAAAGCTTGGTCTGCCAGTTGATGCCGATAGTACTTGGACTAAAATCACCACATTAACTACGAGTATTGACGAGGATCCCGCGAAAAAAGGCACAGCCGAATATAAAGGACTGGCAAGCGGTACTTATTATTTGGTAGAAACCAAAACGGTAGATCAATATAATTTGCTGAGTGCTCCGGTTAAAGTGGAACTGAGTGTTTCTGCAAAGACTACATGGACCAAAAAGAGTGAATACGATGCAGAGGGTAATTTGGTCAAACATGCTGTAAGCAAGAAAACAACGGTATTTGATAATAGCGAGAATGCAAGTACCGGTTATGTTGTTACCAACATTATCAACCGCAAGGGCTTCCAGTTGCCTGTCACCGGCGGCTTCGGCACGCTGCTGTTCAGCGGTATCGGTGTGCTGCTGGTGCTGGCTGGCGTGAGCGTTCTGTTCAGCCTGAAAAAGAAGAACAAGCGTGCGTAAGCCGCACAATCTTAAAATCAAAAGCAAAATAGCGGGGTAAACCATAGGGGAAGGACCGGAAACGGTACTTCCCCTATGGGTGGTTGTGGACATTGCCGATACCCGCAAGGGGAGAGGCGGCTAAGAAGAGGACAGGGATTTTTCGGCAGTGCCCTGCGGGGTGCCGGGGGCGCCGCCCCCTACGGCTGAATGGGTGTCCGCTGCTAAAAGCCTGCGCGCTTACGCGAAAATAACCCCAAAACCATTACAGAAAGGCTCTTTCCTATGGATACCACTGTCAAATTAAAGCTTGGCTTTGCGGCGCTGATGATCGCTTCGGGCATCGGCGTGGCCATGTACCCCGTCATCAGCAATGCGGTGGCGCAGCGTCACGCAAGCTCGGTCATTGAAAGCTACAACGATACCGTGCAGACGATGGACACCGAAAAAATTGACGCCGCCAAGGAGGCCGCGCGCCGCTACAATGAACAGCTTAGCAACGCCATTGACCGCGATGCTGCGGGCGAGGCCGCTGACACCGGCACAAGCTATGTGGACATGTTGGATGTGGGCGAGAGTCTGGGCTACATTACGATCCCGAAAATTGATGTCAATCTGCCGATTTATGAGGGCACCAGTGATGATGTGCTGCTCAAGGGCGTTGGGCATCTCGAGGGGTCCAGCTATCCGCTGGGCGGCGCGGGCACACACAGCGTGCTGACCGGCCACCGCGGTCTGGCCGAGGCGGTGCTTTTTACCGATCTGGACAAGCTGGGCGAGGGCGACCACTTTTACCTGCACATTATGGACGAGGTGCTGGCCTATCAGGTCGATCAGGTCAAGGTCGTGGAGCCGGAACGCACCGAGGATCTGGAAATTATCCCCGGCGGGGACTACTGCACGTTGGTCACCTGCACGCCCTATGCCATCAACACCCACCGTATGCTTGTGCGCGGCACCCGCGTGCCGTATAATGGAGAGGACGAGGAGACCGCCACGCCGCAGACCGTGCAGTATCAGGAGTTGCATACCGGCAATGTTGTCAAGCGTATGGTGGACGCATGGCCGTGGATCAGCGTGACGGGCAGCCTTGTCATCGGCGGTGAGGCGCTGCTTTTGCTGCTGCTGTTGCACCGCTGCAAAAAGCGCGAGGAGGAAGACTGATGAAACGCCTGCTTTTGCAGATTTTTGCATGGCTGGCGATACTGCTGGGCGTTGGGCTTATGCTGCAGCCCACGGTCAGCCAGTATCTGGCGGCGCGGCAAAGTACAAAAACCGTACAAAAATTTGTGCAGGCTGCCGAAGCAGCCGCCCCAGCCGTGACCGAAACCACAGACAACGCCGAGCCTGCCCGCGCTTACCCCGAACTGTACGATGCCCTGCAAGCCTACAATGCGCAGATTTTTGCCGAGGGACAAAGCGGCTTGAAGGATCCCTTTGCCTACGAGACGCCCGCCTTTGACCTGACCGGCTACGGCCTGCCCGATGATATGATCGCCGCGCTGTGGATACCGCGCCTGAATCTGGATTTGCCTGTCTACTTGGGCGCCAGCACGGCCAACATGGCCCGCGGCGGTGCGCTGCTGGGGCAGACCTCGATGCCGCTGGGCGGCGCGAACACCAACACCGTGATCGCCGCGCACCGCGGCTACTACGGTGCGGAGATGCTGCGCAATGTGCAGCAGATACAGCTAGGCGATAAAATCACGCTGACAACACCGTGGGATACGCTGGTCTACCGCGTGTGCGAGCTAAAAATTATACAGCCGGACGATATAAATGCGGTGCTGATACAGCCGGGGCGCGACCTGCTGACCCTGACGACCTGCCACCCCTACACCCAAAATACCCAACGGTATCTGGTTATTGCCGAGCATGACCCCGATGCCGCGCCCGCGACCCACGCGGAGGATCTGACCGAGTGTGACGAGACATGGGACGCTGCGCCGCGTCAGGTGACCGTAGAAACCGACGGCACGACCGCGCTGGAGGAGGTTGCGCCCGAAAGCATCAGCCCCTTGCCCAACGAGGGCGGCAGCGAGGATGCGGGCGGTGCGTACTCCAACTGGATGATTTGGCTGGAAAACAACGCCCTGTGGGCAGGAATTGTGCTGATTGCCGCCGTCATCGGCTGTATGCTGATCTGGCGCGGCCACAGAAAGGATTGACCCATGCAGAATTTCAACGAAAAAGCGCTGGCTGTGACAGCCGAGGTGAGCAAGGCCGTGCTGGGCAAGCCCGAGGTCGTGCTGAAAATAATGATGGCGATGCTGGCCCGCGGTCATGTGCTGATCGAGGACATCCCCGGCGCGGGCAAAACCACGCTGGCACAGGCGTTTGCCCGCGCCATGGACCTGACCCAGAACCGCGTGCAGTTTACACCGGATGTTCTGCCGTCCGATATTGTGGGGTTTTCGCTCTATCAAAAGGAAACCGGCAAGTTTGTCTACCACCCCGGCGCGGTCGCGTGCAACCTGTTTTTGGCTGATGAGATCAACCGTACCAGCGCCCGCACCCAGTCCGCCCTGCTGGAGGTCATGGAGGAGAGCGCCGTCACGGTGGATGGCGTAACGCGCCCGCTGCCCCAGCCGTTCACGGTCATGGCTACGGAAAACCCTGTCGGCTCGGTCGGCACGCAGATGCTTCCGGAGTCGCAGCTGGACCGTTTTATGGTCTGCGTGGTCATGGGCTACCCTGACGCCGAGGCGGAAATGGAAATTCTGGCCCGCCAGCCGCGCCATGCCCTGCTGGACCGTGTGCAGCCCGTGATGGACAAAAACGACCTGCTGGCCATGCAGCAGCAGGTGGATGAAGTGTTTATGAGTGACGAGATTCGGCGGTATATCGTGGAGCTTTCCCGCACAACGCGGCAGGACGGCCGATTGGCGCTGGGGCTGTCGCCCCGTGCATCGCTGGCTGTGGCCGGTATGGCCCGCGCCGCAGCCTACCTGAGCGGGCGCAATTATGTGGCCCCGCAGGATGTGACCGCAATTTTTGCCGATGTGACCCACCACCGTCTGCGCCTGACCGAGCAGGCGCGCACCGGCGGCGAGACGGTGGAGAACATTATTGCGGATGTTCTGCACACCACGCCGCGCCCCCGCCCGGAGAAGCCGTCCCATGGCAGGTAAGGTCGGCTGCGGGCTGCTGCTGGCTGTGCTGTTTGCCGTGGCTGCAGTCAGCCGTGCGCCGTTTGCGGTGTTTCTGCTGGCATGGGCGGTGCTGGTGGTGGTGTTTCTGGCGTGGTATGCCCGCACACTGCGCCGGGATGTGACGGCAGCGTTGCAGCTGCCCGCCCGCCCCGTGCGCCCCGGCGAGGAATTTGCCGTGTTGGTGCAGCTGCACAACGCCGGGCGGCGGCCTGTGCCGGAGCTGCGTGTCGTTTTGCAGGCAGTGGACGCCGAGAGTGGTACGGCGATTGAATTGCCCTGCGGTGCAATGCTGGCCCCGGGTCAGCGTGCCGACCTGCGCGTAACGCTGCGCGCCGCCAAAAGCGGCCTGTGGCGGTTCCGCGTGCGGGAAATCACGGTGCGCGACCCGCTGGGCCTGTTTGTCGTGCCCTGCGCCGTGCCGCCCCAAAGCCGGGAGCTGTGTGTGCTGCCGCCCGCCGAGGGTGAGGACGATGGCGCGGGCACAAAGCCGCAAAATAAGGTGGAGAAGGTGACCGCCGCAGGCCGCGACATGGCTGACGGCGTTTACGACCTACGGCCTTACCGTGCGGGGGATTCACTGAAGCAGATACACTGGAAGTTGACTGCCCGCGTGGGCGAGCTGACCGTGCGTGAGCCGCTGGGCGCGACCTATTGCGCCGACCCGGCCGGGGCAATCATGGCAGAGGGAGCCGATGCGCCGCAGCAGGTGCTGCACTTCGCTCAGACTGCCGTAAAACGGCTGCGCACCATGACCCGCCGCAGGACCGCCGACCCGGACACGGGACTGGTGTTTATTGACCGTGTGCTGCTGCCCCGCACCGGGGCTGTGGCGCACCCTGTGCTGGAAACGGCAGTGGATTTACTGATTTTGGAATTGCTGGCGTTGGGTCTGCTGGCGGCTTTGAACGGCGCGTTTGCGCTGGCGCTGCCTGTTTGGGTATGGCTGGGCACGGCGGCGCTGTGCCCGGTGTGGCTGGCGCTGCACCGCGCCCCGCTGCCCAACGCTGCCCGTCGTGGAATGATGCTGGCGCTGGCTGTGGGGTATCTGGTGCTGCTGTTTGTGTTGCAGCGGACATTTCTGGCCGGTGCGCAGCAGTGCGCGGATGCCGTAAGACTGAGCCTGAATACACGATTCGAAGCAAATTTTGCGGTGGTGACTTCGCCGATCCCGGCGCAGAGGGGGCTGTTTGTGCTGCTGGCTGCGATCCCTGTCACGGCGTTTCTGGCCGCAGTAACCGCCTGGCACGCCGATGCACTGCTGCTGGGGCTGGCGCTGCTGCCGGTCGTAGTATTTACACTGCTGGCCGGGACAGGCAGCGCCGTTTTGGGATGGCTGCTGCTTTTGCCCGGCTGGCTGGGGGCCTGCGCGGCGGCGCGGTCGGTGCAGCGAAAGCGGCTGTGGGGTGGCAAGGATTCCGCCTCCTATGCTGCCAACCTGCAGACCCACCGCACAAACCAAAAATTGGCCGCTGCCGGTATGGCAGTGGCCTGCACCGTATTGTTTTTGCCTGCGCTGGCGCTGCGCCCGGTGCTTACGCTGCCGCTGAACGCGCTGCAGCCGGTGACCGACAAGGCTCAGGCAGCGGTGCTGAGTGTCGCAATCGAGTGGCTGCCGAAGATCAGCGGCGGCGCATTGAATTTCCATCTCAGCGCGGCGGCGGGCGGCGTTGAGGACGGCAGCCTGACCCAAGGCAACGGCCTTGCGCTGACCGGGCTGGAGGATCTGATGGTCACGGCCAGTGCCATGCCGGAGGAGACCGTCTATCTGCGCGGTTTTATTGGTGCGGACTATGACGGAACAAGCTGGCAGGCGGGTGATGCCGCAGCCTTTGACAGTGCGGCGTCCAACTGGAAGACCGATGGCAACGGTCGGCTGGCCATAGCCAACCTGCCGTTTTTGCGCGCGGCCTACAGTGGCACAGAGCCCCGGCAAATGACTGTGCAGCGTCTGCATGCAAATGATGCTTACACTTTTGCACCGTATAATGCGTATTTTAACGATTACTACACGCCGGACGGTGATGGAGCCATTGCAGGGCAGACCACACAGGATGATACATTCTACTATTTTCCGCGCAAGCAGGCCAAAGAATTGCTGGCTGCCCGCGCTGACGGTGACGCCAGTGTGCTGGATCGCCTTGAAAGCGCCTATGCTGCCTATGCCGAGGCGCGTTATCTGGCTTTGCCCGCAGGCGCGGAGTACGATGCAATCAAGGAAGAGCTTGACGCACTGGTGAAGGAGCGCAAGCTGAAGGACAACGATACCGATGGCCGCCGCACGCTGGTGCGCAGTTGGCTGAATGAGCGCTGCCATTACAGCGCCGATGCCGCCGCGCCTGATGGGGCGGATCCGATACTCTATTTTTTGAACGAGAGCCATGCCGGCAGCAGCACGCAGTTTGCTTCGGCGGCGGTGGTGCTGTGCCGAATGCTGGGACTGCCGGCCCGGTATGTGGTGGGCTATGCCGCGCCACAAAGCCTGTTTACTGCCCAAGGGAACGGCAGTTACCGTGCTGTTTTGCAGGATGACAACGCGCACGCATGGGCTGAGGTCTATCTTGCCGGGCAGGGCTGGACGCCGCTGGAAGTGACGCCCGGCATGGCAGCGGAGCTCACTGAAGGTGAACTGTCAGCTGATACACCGCTGGCCGGACAGAATGCTGCCAACGAAGATGACGCACCGCTGCCAACACAAAACGAAACGCAAACCCCTGACAGTACATCGCGGAATACGGCACTGCTGTGGGTGTTGCCGGTAATTTTGTTGCTGGCCGTGCTGGTGATAGTCGAGGTTCGCCGTGTACGCCGCACACCGCTGCAGATCGTGCAGGCGGAGTTCCGCGCGCTCTACCGCAAAATGCGGCGCTGCGGGCTGGGGGAGAATGTCTCCTCCGATGAGGCGGCGTTTGCGGAATTTCTGCAGGCGCATTGCCCGCAAACAGACGGCGAGACAATTCAAAGCATGCTGGCTGCTGTGCAGACGGCACAGTTTGCACCCGGGCCGTGTACACAGGAAACAGCGCAAGGGGTGCGCACCATTTGCCGGAAACTGCGCAGAAAAATGCGCAAGGGCGTTGCGTAAAGATGTGAAATGTATAAAAAATAGTTGACTGTTCGTAAAAAAATGATTATGATAATAGTAAAATAGCTGCGGGAGATGAGAAATGATGGCGTGCTTGCCGATGAATGATAAAGTGGTCGATATTACGCAGAGTACGGAGACGGCGGATGCGCCAAAAACAAAGGTATACCGTTCGATGATCGGAAACGGACGCATCAGCCCCGCAACCCGTCAGCGCGTGCTGGACTATGTGAAGAAGCACAACTGTACCCTCGATGTGCCAGCCTGCGGGGCGGATAATCGTTGCTCGTACAACATTTCACTGGTGATTTCAAAGCAGTTCTCCGACTTTGAGATGCCTTTTTTGCGCAAGATAATGCGCTCAGTTTACTATGTGGCGGGTGAGTACGATTATGATGTCCTGCTGACACTTGTGGACGAGAACGAGACCCGCCCTGTGGAGCGGCTGCTGGGCAACCGGAAAATTGACGGCTTGATTTTGACCCGCACGCTGGAGCGCGACCCGCTTATACCATTGCTGAAAGCGCGCAAGCTGCCGTTTGTCGCTATTGGTCAGCCAGAGGATGATGAAATCCTCTCGGTCGATCACGACCAGGTAGGCGGTTGCCGCGAGATGACGAGCCTGCTGTTGATGAAGGGCATGAAGCATATAGCGCTGCTGGGTGGCAGCATGCTGTACACGGTCAATCAGTCCCGGCTGGAGGGCTTTCGACAGGCCTATGACAAGGCGGGCCAGGAAATTGATGAGGGCTTGCTTTTTTTGGAGCTGGAAACCGATGATCTGCGGATGTGGGCTGTGCAGCAGGCAGTGGAGCGCGGTGCGGATTGCATCCTGTGCATGGACGAGCGTCTGGCTCAGCTGTCGCTGAATGTACTAAAGCAGCTGAACCTGCGTGTGCCGCAGGATATCCGACTGGCATCGCTGTATGACAGCGAGAATCTCGCCAACGCCGTGCCGCCCATCACAGCGGTACAATTTAATGCCGACATTCTGGGCCTCAAGGCTACCCAGCAGCTGCTGTGCGCATTGCAGGGGGAGAAGGTGGAGACCAGAATAGAACTGGGCTACCAAGTAAGCTTGCGGGAGTCAACGCAGATATAGTGTGCGGTTTTCCAAAGATTTCAGAACATGCTTGCAGATACGCTGGAGCAGTTTTAATGTATCCTGAACGATTGCGTACCTTTATATATAAGGGATAAGGGACCGTGATACATTTCTACACCGCTAACCTTACCCTCCGCCCTGTAGGGGCCGGGCATGCCCGGCCCGCAACCTACCCGATACCACAACTTGTGGCCATCGCACAACAAATCCCCAACATGCACCTTGCCCAAAAATCCCTCT
>OJAC01001230.1_pt1 | contig 13606 bp, 7 predicted proteins | sample 1588701 | NCBI WGS metagenome assembly OJAC01 (sample SAMN03283256) | human gut metagenome | biome: human-associated habitat; material: feces | host: Homo sapiens | place: USA | collected 2013 | reverse complement strand
GTGGACGGCTTTCCCGTCCTCGGACTACTACGGAGACTCTGTTACCATAGTAAATATTCAGAGTCACTTTTCTCATAGCACTCATAGCCGATTTTCGGCATTTTACCTTAGGCAATCCCCGTTTAGAACTGTAATAACATAAGCCTGTTATGATTTCGGATGTGACGTTCGTCGTTTTCCATTATCCTATGGCTGATTTACTCTGGGTATCTTGTGGGTACGCATGGCCGACTCATATCCACCAGAGTACATGCGAGTATAACTTCCTTACGCATGGAGCAACATTTTGCCCAATCTCCGACTGTCATTCAGGCAGTTTAGCTTTCATCCTTATTCATAACTTTTCGCCACTACCACGCAAACACTTTGGAAGTTTCCGTGTTTCGTGCCCTCCGACATGCTACACTCCCCATCGGGTTTCCCCTTTTGGATAAGTCGGGTGACGATAGGGTGCGGATTATTCCGCTTTGATACCTTGCCCTATTACTTGCTCAAGGTAAGATTATTACAGCCCCTTACGGGCGCACTACCATAGAATTGCTGACCGGTGTTCCTGTTGAAAAGATTACCCCCTTTCCTCCCGTGATCTCATCCAGATAGCGGCATTTCATATACATATCAGAGGATTTCTGCGCTTCGGTCTGTGCGACCCCTCCCACATTCCGCATCTTGGTTGTCAGGTAAAGGTTCTTATAGCCGTCCGCCTCATCCACAAACAAACGGTCTACGCCCAGTTCCTCAAACGTGATCATATCATCTTTCCGTCTTTGGTCATGGAGCCGTTTCAGACGTGTTTCCAGTGATTTCTTGGTCCGCTCCATCTGTTTTACCGTAAAACGGCTCCCCTGGATCTTTTTTGCCTCTGCGATTCCTTCGATGATTTCGTCAATCTCCATCTGCAGCATACGTTCCTGCCGCTCGACACTTAAGGGAATCTTCTCAAACTGGGAGTGCCCGATGATCACGGCGTCAATGTCGCTGGTAGCAATCCTGCCGCAGAACTTTTTCCGGTTTTTCTTCTCAAAATCTTTTTTCGTTGCCACTAAAATATTTGCTGCCGGATAAAGCTGGAGCCACTCAGCGGCAAACTGCTCGATGATGTGGTTCGGCACCACGACCATAGATTTACTGCACAGCCCCAACCGTTTGCACTCCATCGCAGCCGCCACCATCGTATAGGTCTTTCCTGCGCCCACCACATAGGCCAGCAGCGTATTCCCGCCGTAAATGATCCTGGCCACGCCGTCCTTCTGGTGTTTCCGCAAAGTAATTTCCGGGTTCATGCCATAGAAATGCAGATGGCTCCCGTCATACTCCCTTGGGCGGATGGAATTAAACTGCTCATTATAATCTGCGGTCAGCCTCTGTCTGCGCTCCGGATCTCTCCAGATCCATTCCTGGAACGCCTGCTTGATCAGATCCTGCTTTCCCTGTGCAATGGCGGTTTCCTTTCTGTTCAGGATTGGCTTACGTTTTCCCTCCTCATCCTCCACATAGTCAAACACACGGGTATCCCGCAGATTCAGCGTATCTTCTATGATCTTATAGGCATTTACCCGGTTTGTTCCATAGGTATTGGTAACACGGGGATTTCCCCGGTCCATGCTCTTCCCTTCGATATTCCATTCCCCGGTATGCCGGGAGAAATGGACTTTGATCTTCCACTGGGAATAGTTCGGCGTCTGCAACAGTTCAAACATAAAATCTGCGATATCCGATTCCGGTATCCATGTGGCTCCCAATCGTACACTGATCTCAGAAGCGGTCAGATCCTTTGGCTGTACTTTTTCCAGTGCCTCCACATTGCTCCGGTATGTTTCCGAGATTTCCGCTGCTTGCTTTGCCTCCCGCAGTTTCTTTCGCACGTTGCCGGAAAGATACTCGTCCTCAGATACAAACCGGGGCTGCTCCATGCCCTCAGACTCCGGCAGACGGAAGATCACGCCTTTTAGTTCTTCTTCCACCTCCCCGGCGCTTTTCCCGGTCAGGGAACACAGATACTCCATATCCACACAGGCTTTTTCAGAAAGGGACAGAGATAAAGCCTCACTTGCGGTATCCACTTTCGTTACCGTCTCGTGAGGCTTGATGGTCCGTTTCGTGAACATATCCGCCTTCCGTTCCAGCGTTCCGTCCTCTGCCACAATCTCAAGGGAACAGAGAAGAGGGTAACTGCTGTCATCAGAAAACGCCATACTGTTTGCCCTGGAATTCAGCAGTCCATACTTTCTCTGAAACAGATCATACAAATGGTTCAGCTTTTTCTGCTGTCTTTCAATCTCTTCATCGGGATACCCTTCGGTCTGGTAAGCGATCAGCTCCCTGGTACAGTCCCGGATAGCAATCATGCCTTTCACACGGTTCTGCGCTGTCACGGATAGTTCCACCGGTTTCATGCGGCTGTTTTCCCGGTAATAGATCTTCCCGTCATAAACCGTATAGGAAAAGTTCGCCACAGACGGATCAGCCGGGATGGAATGGTCCTCTTCCTCCACCAGCTCCTCCACCTCATAATCCGTGATCTCCGCCTCAAGGTTCTCCACTGCCTGCGCCAGAAGATCCTTTAAATCCCTATCCGGATATGGCTTGCATATAAGCTGCGGTCCATACGGACCGGATACAATCTCCTGCTCGCCCAGCACCATTTCCGGGTGCTGCTGAAAATAAGGGTTGATACTGACCACCCGGTGTCGGCTCTCGCCCTGTTCATTCACATGGTCATTTTCGTAGAGCCGCTCCACTTCCACCCAGTCCGGCAGATCCACGTTTACATCTCTCGGCGTCTCCCGTTTCTGGAAAAAGAGAATATCCGTATTGATCTCTGTACCGGCATTGGCAAGGAAAGCATTATTTGGCAGGCGGATCGCACCTAACAGGTCGCACCGCTGGGCGATATATCTCCGCACCCGGTCATCCCGCTTATCCATGGTTCCGCCGCTGATCCCGTTGGACGTAATCAGCGCAAGCACACCTTTCGGCCTCGTCTTGTCAATGGATTTTGCGATAAAATAGTCATGGATCAGAAAGTTGTACTTATCGTATTTCCTGTCCAACACCTTATAACTTCCAAACGGCACATTTCCGATTACCACATCAAAAAAGCTGTCCGGCAGATCTGCGTCCTCAAAGGTCTGAGCGGCGATGGTGGACTTCTGGTAAAGCTGCTGTGCAATCCGGGCGGAAATGCTGTCGATCTCCACACCGTAAACCTTGCAGTCAGACAAACTCTCCGGTTTCCGTCCGATAAAATTTCCCGTTCCGCAGCTTGGCTCCAGAATGTTCCCGGATTTCAATCCCATGTTCTCCAACGCCTGATACATGGCGCTGATAACCACCGGCGGCGTATAAAAGGCGGTCAGTGTGGACTGTCTTGCTGCAGCATACTCTTCCTCTGTCAGGACCGTCTTTAATTCCAGATATTCCGTTGACCAGGAAGATTTCGTCTCGTCAAAAGCGTCAGATAAGCCGCCCCAGCCAACATATCCGGCAAGGATCTCCTGTTCCTTTGGCGTGGCAAAGCGTTTTTCTTCCTCACACTTCTTCAATAGCTGGATCGCCATAAGGTTGGCACGGAACTTTTCTTTTGCGGTGCCCTCCCCTAAATGCTCGTCTGTAATCTGATACTGGCTGCGGCTCTCCTGGGGAATTTCCGGGTGCAGATCAAACCCTCTTACCCTCCCGGCAGGTTTCTTCTGTGCCCATGCCGGGGCCAGATCCTCCAGAACTTCTTCCGGTTCCTTCTCAAAAGGATTGTCCTCCGGTTTTATCCCGGTAAATCCGTCCTCCTGCTCCTGCGCCATTTCCTGTGCGGGAGCCGGTTCCTCCCTGTCTTTTTCGGCTGGTTTCTCTGATGGTTTCCTGTATACCTTCAGATGATCATTCGCCGGATTTTCCCGTACCCGGCGGTCAAACACCTCTCTTGGCATTTCCTCTGTGAAGAGCGGATACATCTGGTCACGCAGAATCACCATCTCATCGGAGATAAAGTCAATGGAATATTCCTTTGTACCAATCGTGACAATCGTATCCACCTGCAGGTCATAAGGCTGTGAGGTTTCTGCCTGCTGTGGCGTTTCTTCCCGGCTCTGTGCCGGAACAGGCTCCGGGGGAGCCTGCGTGTTTTCTCTTTCGGCTGGTATTGGAGTAAATAAGCTAAACGCTCCGTTCCGGAAATCTGTAAGGTCTTTATATGCCTGTTTCATGGACGGGTATCGCTGATCGTAATCTGCGGTTCCTGCAAGAACCTCTTCCATCATGGAAAGGATTTCTTTTACCCGGTCTGGATCATCAAGCTGCGGGCGGATCTGCTCCACTGCTTTATGATATTCCATGCCAAACGGGTACGGACGTAAAACTGTCTCCGGCTGATGATAGAAAAAGATATAAATACTTCTCGCCAGAATCATTCTTTCATACTCCGGGATATACGCCAATTCCCTTTCTGTCATATACCGTCCGACAGAAATCAGTTCCTCGATCCGTTTTGCAACCGCTGTCCATTTCAGGGTAGTTTCATAGTCTTTCCATTTGATAAAATACCCTTTTGCACTGGTTCCCCGGTTAAATTTTTCTCCTAAATAGTCCGATCCTGATCCCCATATCCCGTATTCCTGTTTTAAAAAATCTGCTCTCTCCTTATTGCTGTGTCCTTGCAGAAAATAGGAGTAAATTCTGTATTTGCCATGTTCAAAGGAAGACCCCATCTGCAGTGCATGGTCGATGATTTCCTGTGGCATAGAAAAAGCAGGAGATTCCTCTCCTGCCAGTTCTTCCAAAAATGTCTGTTGTTCTGCCACCGTTGGCTGTGGCTCTGCAGTCGGTTCCTGCCTTTCCTCTTCCGTCTGCGGTTCCTGTCCGGTTAGCTGTAGATCAGCTCCTTCATCACGATCTCTTCCGCTGCCTGCCGGATGTTGTTCGTCTGCTGTACCCACGCCATCTGGTCTTTCTCTTTCAGTTCTTCCGTCACGCCCCAGGCTGCTTTCATCTGTTCTATCAAAACTTCCATCCGCTCCTGTGCCTCCCTCTGCACTTCTGCCAGATGGCTGCTCAGTTGTCCTGTCGTCAGCAGATTCAGATAAATCCCGTATCGGTGTTCTTTCAGATACGTCTGACGGAGAGAAGCGTACTTCCCACGGTGTACTTCCGGTCCGTCCGGAACGGTCAGATCCGGAAGAAAATAATCGCCCTGTCTGCTGTATGTGATCGCTCTCATGTGTAACGCCCCTTTCTGTGATCTGTCCTCTGTTTTCACTTTCATTATATTGGCCTGTCTCTCTCCCGGCAAAGGTGCGATTTTTCTTTCTCTCTGCCTTTCTCAGCTTATTAACCGTATCGGAAATCTCGGATAATGCCATTTCCGCCACATCACTGGCCGCAACGCCAAACAGGTTGACCATTTCCGGCGTATTAAAATCCGTGATATTCCGGAAGTCCTCTGTGTCCAGGTACAAGTCAGTATCCACGCCGCACCGTACCATGACCATGTAAGCAACACTGGCGGATAAAAGCTGACGTGCCTCCACTTCTACGTTGTACTCGTCCACTTCTTCCAGATAGCTGTTCTTTCGTTCTGAGAGCAGATCCGGCAGATAATCCACAAGGTTATCTTCTGCCGCAATCTTTGCCGCCTCCAGTATGGTTCCTTCAAATCCTGTCACTGTCTCATCCACGCCAAAGGCATTGGCGAGAGTTTCCCTCACATCCGGCTGATATTCTTCCGGCACTTCCCACAATGGCACTGGACGGAGCAGGCGGCGGTAACGCCCTTCCTGCGTATCGGAAACGTCATAATAATATTTCAGTCTCAGTTTCGGGCTGTCCTTGTCAAAAACGGCGATCCCTTTGGAATCCCGCTTTACCCACCGACCAAACTTCTCATTCCAGACTTTCATAGGCAGCACGGCGGATGCCTCCGGGCGCTGCACATAGATCAAGATCTGTTCATCAAAAGGCAGACGGAAGTTCCGGCAGGCAGAGCGTAGGAAAGACATCCAGTTTTCCGGACTGGCTGTGACTTGCTTCACTGCCTCCGCATACAGGTCTGTGATCAGGTCATATTTCTTCTTTGCCACCTCTTCCCCCTCCTATCGTTCCTGTTCTTTTTCTTTCTGTCTGGCAGGTGGGTATTTTTCCATAAACTTCTGGACCGTGCGGCAATCCCCGTCGCAAAAATCCCAGTCTTTCTCTGGATCAATCTCTAAATATCCGTCTGGCGGAAGTCTGATGGGTTCACGGGTAATAATAGAACCAAAATGATTGACCATGATCCCCTTTGCAATCTGCACCGGATCTCCCCACCCTTCATCATCATGCCGCACTTCATATAAATACAGCCCTTTTGGTACGGTACTCCGGTCAATCCTCAGATCATGGAAAAGGGCCGGTTTTCCTAACACCCGGACTTCTGTAAAAGTTTCTTCCATTGCGTTATATCTTGCCATGCGTTCTGACTCCTTTCCTATTTTTCTCACTCAAGGGCCGATACCGGATTCCATTCTTCTCCATCTGCTTTGCAAACTGACGGATATTCCTGCACTTTCCGTCTATTTCTACCTGTTCCTCGCTGTGGTAACGGCAGAACGCACAGGAGCTGTCCCCGTTCCCATACTCCAGACACAAAAAAGAACTGTCCGGAAGTGAAAAAAGCGGGTTCCCCCGGCTGTCTGTAAAGCAGATCACTTTTCCACTGCTCATATCTCCCCGCCTCCCAAAAATGTGATAATCTTTCCGGCTTTTACTGCTTTCTGGATTGCATTGATCATCCCAATTTCTGCCACTGTGATCCCCGGCAGGGATAAAATATCATCCATCGTCATATTTAAAACTGCCTTCTCGCTGTCAAATCCCGCTTCCATCAGCTTTGAGAGGGAACGGACAGCCTTATGGTTAATCTGTGCCAATTTTTTCATCTCCTTTCGCCTGTTATGTAAAGAGGCGGCTTCCCGCCGCCTCCTGTCACGTTCTGTCTACTTCTTCCGGTTCCGCAGGTTCAGCCAGATTAAACCTCCTGCGATAAATACCACTAAGGCAACTGTTATCAAAATCTTTGCACTCACGCCTTATCTTCCTCCTTCCTTTTCCTCATTTTTACTGCGGTCAGAATGCCAAAAGCTGCTACTCCCGCACCGGACAGGGCAGATAACCCGATCCACAGGCCCGGCCTGCTGTCATCCCCGGTCTTTGGTGTCGTGATCAGTTCCTCCGGGATCATCTCATTGGTCATCGTGGCTTTTACGATCTGTCCGTCCTCCTTGATCTCAAAGGCGTATTCGGACTCATCAATCTCATATCCTTCCGGCGCATTGTATTCCTGATAGGTGTATTTCCCGTACCGCAGGGTAAAGGTGGCGATCCCGTTCTCATCTGTTACGCCTGTGGCAACGATATTCCCATCCTCGTCCTTAATGCGGAACCCGGCGTTTGGAAGAGGTTTTCCATCCGCAACGTCTGTCTTGGTCAGCTCCAGTTTTCCGGTAATCGGCTGGTTGATAAAGCCAACGCCTGCCTCATTTTCCACATCTACGATCTTTCCGTCCTCACTGATCTCAAAGTAATAAGTGTTCTCATCCAGCTTGAAGCCTTCCGGGGCAGTCTTTTCTTTCACAAAATATCCTCCGTAGAGCAGACCGTCCGTCTGGTAAATGCCCTCTGAGATTTCCGGGATTTCTCCCACAAGTTCATCCTTTCCGGTCAGTTTCTGGTCTTTGTCCGTATCTGCATACAACTCAAATACAGCACCCGTCAGCTTGTTCGCCGGATATTCTGCATCCACTTTTGTCAGACGGACACTGCCCTCAATCAGTTTGTTGATCAGCTCCACCTCGATCACTTCCTCATCTTCCGTAACCGATACATAGTGGAGGGCCTCATTCAGCACATATCCTTCCGGGCTTGCGATCTCCCGGACGATCCATCTGCCAAAGGGTACATCCTCAAATGCAAAGGCTCCGTCCTCATCAGAAGTAGTTACCATTAAGGCAGTATCTTCCGTAAATTCCTCTGTACCTGCGGAAAAGAGACCAATCGTTGCGCCTTCCAGTGCCTCCCCGTCCGTATCTACTTTCTTACCGGAGATTTTCCCCCGGATCAGTTCATTCTCAATGGCATTTCCCTCATTTGCGGAAATGTGGACAACAGCGGTATCCTGCCCCTGATAGGTAAAGTCCACAGGATAGGTTTCTTCTGACAGAAGATAATGCTGGTCAGTGGCAACTTCTTTCACATAATACTTGCCAAACGGCAGGTCCGTCTGAAATGCGGCGGTTCCCTCTGTACTGCAGAATACAATCTCGATCAAACTGTCCGCCGGGATCACGGAACCGTCCACTGCTGTCAGATCCTCTGCGGCATACAGTCCAAAGGCCACATTCTGGATCTCTCCCGCATTTCCGATTCCAAAGATTTCATCCTGTTCCAGTGTCTTTGTAAGGTCAACCGACACTTTCTGCCGCTCATTATAGAAAGCGGTGTCCGCCTCTGTTACAGATACTTCCTGTCCGGCATAGGTCAGCTCCACCTCATGGGTTTCCGTATTCAGCACCAGACCTTCCGGTGCCGTCTTTTCCACAATCTGGTACTTGCCCAGGTACAGTTCTTTTGTCTCTGCCTTGCCTTCCTCATCTGTGATAATGGTATCCACCACTTCCCCGGCGGCGGCCCGCACGGTTCCGTCCGGCGTCACAATGTCCTCGGCGGCGATCACTTCATATACCGCCCCGGCCTGCCCGGTCACTTCGTAAACGGGAGTGTAAATGTTCTCGCCTTCGGCAAGGTTCCCGTCTTTATCTACTACACCCTCTCCAGATACCTGCACAGAAGAAAACTCCTCGCCGGTTTTTGTCACAAGGATCTTGCCTTTCTGCGGCATATCCTCTTTTTCCACCGTGATCACGGTCACGCCGCTGTCCTCCCCGGACTGTTCTTCCGATATTGTGAACGGAACCGGCGTACTGTCCAGAACATATCCGTAGGGAGCCTGCACCTCTACCAACGTATAATTCCCGTAAGGCAGAACCTCCGGCGTAATGAGATAACCGTCACTTCCGGTATAGAAAGTATCCAGCTTTGTGACTTCCGGATAGGTATACTGCATGGTTACAAGATTCCCGGATTCGTCATAGATCTGGAACCCGGCTCCCGCAAGGGGGATGGTCTTTCCGGTTTCTGCGTCTTTCTTGACGACCTTGAGATAGGATTCAAACAGGCGGTTGTTGATGAGATAGCGGTAAACTTCTCCGTCACTGCTGATATACACATCAAAGTCTCCGATCATCTCCCGGCCTTCCCAGCCTTTTGTCTGGTGTACCGTATAAATGCCATAAGGCAGGTCTTTCGTCTCGGCATATCCGTTCTCGTCACACACCAGCGTATCCCGCTCGCTGTCCTTTGCGCTGTCATAGCTGCCTGCGCTCTTTAAATATACCTGGAACTCTGCGCCTTCCTCCGGCGTCTCGATCTGTGTACTGCCATCATCCGTGTGCTTGATGATAGAGATTCTTCCCTTGATAACCTGCTCCGTCACGTCATTGGAAGTATCGTTCAGTTCTACCGTATAAAGGGTTGCCTCCGCTCCCACATGGTAGGAAGTCTCATCCAGAAGATACCCTTCGGACGGAGTAATCTCCCGGATTGTCCAGTTGTCTCCACACACATAATATTTCGTGGTAAAACTGCCGCTGCTGTCTGTAGTATAGGTGTCAATCAGCGTATCCCCGTCATAAATCCCGTACACTGCGCCTGCCAGCGTAGCGTCTCCCTGCGGGGTTCCTGTCTCCCGGTCTGTCTTTGCGACAGTTACCCGGAACTTTTTCAGCACGTTATGGACGGTAGCGTTGGTCACTTCATTCCAGTTGACCGTCACGTTCTGAGCCGCCGGAACCACATACCGGTCTGCTGTCTCCACTTCCTCCAGCGTATAGGGCGTATCGCCGGAGATCAGAATATCAGAAAAGATGGCAACGCCTGTGCTGTCCGTAACCGCATACTCATCTACCGGAATGCCGGAAAGAGAGGTTCCGTAGAGATGGAACTTCATGCCTTCCACCAGACCGTCCTCAGAAGTCTTGGTCACTTTCAAATCTCCACGCTTGAGGATATTGGAAAAATCCACCGTAGCGGTTTCCCCGCCTTTAACTTCCACTGTCTGCGCTTTCTGTGGTTCATACCGGTTCTCTGTCAGCTCCGTTACCGTGTAGGTTCCCGGCTGGAGGTTCTCCACCTTGATCGTTCCGTCCTCCCCGGTTGTCACGGTCTGATCAATGCCGTTGCCCGTGATCTGGAATTTCAATCCGGCCACCACACCGTCCTCGGAAGTTTTCACGATCTGGATATGTCCATAGGGGATTTTCACATTCAGATACGCTTTCACGGCTGCGGTATTCTCCACGCCTGTTACCACATCCTGCAAAGACGGATCTCCATAGGCGATCAGCTTGGCGCTGCTGCTCACTGTAGGGATCTTCTTGGTTGCGGACAACTGCACGTTCCCGGCAATCGCTTTACTGGATGTGATGGTCAGTGTGTTTCCGGATGTGCTGACTTTTACATCACTGTTGGATGATGTGAAATTGAATTTCGACAGGACGCCGTTGCTGTCTGTCAGTTTCAATACATACTGTTTGCCGTCCCATTTCAGTTCCTGGGGAGCGCTGTCTGTACTTCCAGACGCAAAGCTGGGAATGGTTCCGTGGCTGACCATACCGGAAATGATCTGCTGATAGGCCGCCGCTATCCCGCTGTTCGCCCCGCCTACGCAAAGGCTGTTATAAAATCTGGCGTCCGTCTGAGCATACGGAGCGCTGGCATTCCTGCACCCGCTTACGATTTCCCATATGACCATCTGTGTCGCAAGAACTTTCTCATCTTCCGTGCCGGATAGACTGCCCATACTGCCCTGTGCGCCATACAGTAGGGCAAGATTTACGGCGTCCTGTTTTGCCTTTCCTAAATTGTTCCACACCACAGAAGCGTCCTTCTCCAGTGTGTTCCCGGTATGCAGGGAGATTCCCGGCTCGATACAGTAGGCATTATCCCCGTCTGCATAGATCCGGGTTCTGGCCTCCCCCGCATGGCTGAACGTAATTCCGTTATGAGACGCCGTCTGCTGATAACGGATGGTATTCCCGTTCCCATCATAGCAGTAAGCGAATGTGATCGTTGCCCGCTGGGACGCAGCCGATACCGTGGCGGCCGGAAGGACGGACAGTGTCGTGACCGCCGCCAGTGCCAATGCGACTCCTTTCCTGAATAACTGTTTGATTTTCTTCACTTCATTCTCCTCCATTTCTGAGCCTTTCGGCCCACATAAAAAAATCCCTGCTTGCTGGCAGGGCTGGGTACTGATCCGGTGGAATGTGGATAGCCACCGGCTCCTTATTCTTCTTTTCGGCTGGTAAACTGCTGGTAATCCGGAAGGGGTAGGGTGTGGGAAGGGGAAACCAGAAAATCGGGAAAACTGGAAATCCACATAGGAACCCACTTTCCCCCTGGCGTCCTTTTATCTCTCCCGTCCTCTCTCCCGTCTGCGGTACAGTTCCAGTGCCTTAATGATCGTGTCCTCCATCTGCTTTGGCGTGGTTCCCGGAGAGAAATATTTGTCAATCCTCTTTTTCGGGATTTTAAACTGCTCCACCTGGTTCGGCTTTTCCTCAGTCATGATCGACAGGATCACATCCTCATTCAGCTTTCCTGCCTCTGCAAACTTCCGCATTTTAATCGCCTGTGCATGGCTGGGCGTACAGTCCTCCAGTTCCATTGTGTCAAAAAGTGCCTGTTGCTGCTCTTTCGGCAGGTAAGACAATTCTACCGCCGGACGCATGGCAATCTTCCCCTCATCCACCATATCCAGAATAGGTGTGATGAGTTCGGTAAGGCGGATATAGCGGCGAATTTGATCTTGGCTTTCTCCCACTTGCTCCCCTAAAAGTTGTCTTGATGTCTTTCCTTGTAACTTCTGTGCCAGTGGCGCAGAAGTTAAATCAGTGCGCTTACCCTGCCTTTTCATTGCGTCCAGTTTCATCTTATAGGCAAAGGCTTTCTCTGACGGTAAGACTTTCTCCCTTTGCAGGTTCGAGTCCACCATGATGATCGTAGCCTCATCATCTGTCAGATTTCGCACGATACAGGGCATGACCGCTTTCCCGACAAGCTCACTGGCGAATTTTCTCCGGTGTCCTGCCACCATTTCATAACCACCTTCCGGTTTCGGACGCACCAGAGCAGGATTGACCACGCCTTTTTCCCGGATACTTGCTGCCAGCTCCAGCATACTTTCGTCCTGCTTTACCTTATACGGATGGTCAGGGAAGTCGCTGATTTCTGTCAGAGGAATATCTGCAATAAACTCCCGTTTTGCCTCGTCACGTTCCTCCTGCGTACTGAACAGATCATCTGCTGCGGGAAGGGGCAGTTTTATTTCTCTGCCTTTCGCCATCCCGTACCACCTCCCTTGTAAATGACGCATAGGCTTTTGCTACTGTACTGTTTTTGTCATAGCTGTAAATGCTTTGTCCTGCGGCGCTTGTTTCCGCCGCTTTCACGCCAACCGGAATGACAGTCTGGTAAACCTTAACCATTCTCCCGTAATTCTGACGGATACTCTCTGCGGTCACACGGGCCAGATTGGTCCGCATATCCGCAAGTGTCAAAAGTACACCGTCCACCTTCAGCGCCGGATTGATCTGTCTTTGTACCTTACCGATTGTTTTCATGAGCTGTGTCATTCCCTTTGCCGGAAGATACTGGGCCTGCACCGGAACAATTACACTGTCGGACGCTGCCAGTGCATTGATCGTCAGCATACCCAAACTTGGCATACAGTCGATTAACACATAGTCGTATCCGCTTTTCACTTCATTCAGATAATTTTTCAGCGTCAGTTCCCGGCTCATGGCATTGACAAGCATAACTTCCAGTCCTGCCAGTTCGATATTGGACGGGATTAAGTCAACGCCTTCCTCATGGTGTAAAATCCCGGCGTGGCTATCCATTTCCCGGTCAGCCACGATCCCCTCTAACTGTGTGGCAAGTGTCACGGAAAGGTTATCCTGCTCCGGCCATCCCAGTGAGGTTGTCAGATCGCCCTGCGGATCAGCGTCCACTAAAAGTACCTTTTTCCCTTCTCTAGCAAGCCCGATTCCTAAGTTGACGGTTGTGGTGGTTTTCCCCGTTCCGCCTTTCTGGTTGGCAATCGCAATTACTTTGCAATTCGCCATAACGGTTCCCTCCTTTCCTAAAAATTTAATAGCCATCTTCCCGTGTGGGGAAATGGCTATGTATAAAAATAGGCATGAAAAAAGCCGGATGATTTTCGTAAATTGAAAACCTTCCGGCTATGTAATTTCTGTATTTAGTTATTGTTTCCTATTGATATCCTGCTTCATTTAAAATCATAGCTTGTTGTTGCTTAAATTCTATTGTCTTTGTTCTTCCTCCCGTTCTTTTAATTAATTCTTCTTCTCCAATTATTTTAACTAAATTTGTAATCAGTTGCCCCATTGCATCTTTATTATGGTAGAAAATAGTTGTATATACATTATCATTTAATATCAAATCTCTCAAAATATCTTTATCTGTTACATCTAATGAATGTCCAAAAATGTAAAGATTA
>OJAC01001225.1_pt1 | contig 13622 bp, 8 predicted proteins | sample 1588701 | NCBI WGS metagenome assembly OJAC01 (sample SAMN03283256) | human gut metagenome | biome: human-associated habitat; material: feces | host: Homo sapiens | place: USA | collected 2013 | reverse complement strand
AGTAAAAACAGCCGAAGATAAAAAATATGTATTGATGAATGCTCCGAAAGATAAACTGGAAGAAATCATTGCTGTATTGCCGGGTATGAAGAGTCCTACGGTGATGCCGTTAGCACAGGAAGGCTGGTGCTCTGTCCATACAGTACTTGATGAAAAACGTTTTTGGGAAATCATTGGAAAACTGAAAGGACTGGGAGCAGAAGGCATTTTAGTACTGCCAATTGAGAAGATGATTGTATAAATATATATATAGGCACAGATTTCACGGATTACACAGATAATGTAGTCGCTAATCCCAGATACCGTGTAACCCGTGAAATCCGTGCCTAATAAGATATAAACTATGAAATTGATTAAATATCCCTCAAAAGAACAGTGGACGGAACTTTTGAAACGTCCGGCACTGAATACGGAAAATTTGTTTGACACTGTTCGCTCTATTATAAATAAGGTAAGAGCAGAAGGTGACAAAGCCGTCTTGGAATATGAAGCTACTTTTGATAAAGTCACCTTGTCTGCGCTTGCTGTGACTCCTGAAGAGATACAGGTTGCCGGAACATTGGTAAGCGATGAACTGAAAGCAGCCATCTCCCTGGCAAAACAAAATATTGAAACCTTTCATGCTTCCCAACGTTTTATCGGAAAGAAGGTAGAAACAATGAACGGTGTGACTTGCTGGCAAAAATCGGTAGGAATCGAAAAAGTGGGATTGTATATTCCGGGTGGAACAGCACCACTTTTCTCAACTGTATTGATGTTGGCTGTTCCGGCTAAAATTGCAGGATGCAAGGAAATCGTACTTTGTACGCCTCCCGATAAAAATGGAAATATTCATCCGGCTATCCTTTTTGCTGCGCAATTGGCAGGTGTCAGCAAAATATTCAAGGCTGGTGGTGTGCAGGCTATTGCCGCTATGGCCTATGGAACGGAGAGTGTCCCCAAAGTATATAAGATATTTGGCCCCGGCAATCAATATGTGACAGCTGCCAAACAGTTGGTAAGCCTGCGTGATGTAGCTATTGATATGCCTGCCGGTCCTTCAGAAGTGGAAGTCTTGGCTGATGCATCTGCCAATCCGGTTTTTGTAGCAGCAGATCTTTTGTCACAGGCAGAACACGGAATAGATAGTCAGGCTATATTGATTACCACTTCCGAGAAGCTTCAAACAGAAGTAATGGCGGAAGTAGAACGTCAATTAGCCGAATTACCCCGTCGTGAAATTGCTGCAAAATCATTAGAGAATAGTAAACTGATTTTAGTAAAGGATTTGGATGAAGCATTGGAACTGACTAACGCATACGCGCCGGAACACTTAATTATAGAAACGGAAAACTACATGGAAGTAGCAGAGCGTGTAACCAATGCCGGTTCTGTTTTCCTTGGATCGTTAACTCCCGAAAGTGCCGGTGACTATGCTTCCGGAACAAATCATACCTTGCCTACCAACGGTTATGCCAAAGCATATAGCGGCGTCAGTCTGGATAGTTTTATCCGCAAGATTACGTTCCAGGAAATTCTCCCGGAAGGAATAAAGGCTATTGGTCCCGCTATTGAGGAGATGGCGGCTAACGAACATTTGGACGCGCATAAGAATGCGGTTACAGTTCGTCTCAAAGCAATTCAAAATTCATAACTTAAAATTTAAAGAAGTGAAAACATTACAAGAATTAACCCGGCCGAATATCTGGAAATTAAAGCCTTACTCTTCGGCACGTGATGAATATAAAGGAGTCACCGCTTCTGTTTTCCTGGATGCAAACGAAAATCCGTACAATACGCCTCACAACCGTTATCCGGACCCTATGCAGTGTGAACTGAAAACATTGTTGTCGAAAATTAAGAAAGTATCTCCCGAACATATTTTTCTCGGAAACGGCAGTGATGAAGCCATCGACTTGGTCTTTCGTGCTTTTTGCGAACCGGGTAAAGATAATGTAGTAGCTATCGATCCTACCTATGGAATGTATCAGGTCTGTGCCGATGTGAACGATGTGGAATATCGGAAAGTATTGTTGGATGATGACTTCCAGTTCTCTGCTGACAAATTGCTGGCAGCTACCGACGAGCATACCAAACTTATTTTCCTTTGCTCGCCTAATAATCCGACGGGAAATGATTTGCTTCGTTCCGAAATAGAAAAGATTCTTTGTCAGTTTGAAGGATTGGTAATGTTGGATGAGGCTTACAATGATTTTTCTAAAGCTCCGTCTTTCCTCGAAGAGTTGGACAAATATCCTAATCTCGTCGTATTCCAGACATTCTCCAAAGCTTGGGGATGTGCTGCTATCCGTTTGGGAATGGCTTTTGCTTCCAAAGAGATTATTGATATTCTTAGTAAAATCAAATATCCCTATAATGTCAACCAGTTGACTCAACAGCAAGCCATCGCCATGTTGCATAAACATTATGAGATAGAACGTTGGGTGAAAACTCTGAAGGAAGAACGTGACTATTTGGAAGCGGAATTTGAAAAGCTTCCATGTACCATTAAACTGTTCCCGTCCGATGCGAATTTCTTTTTGGCAAAAGTGACGGATGCCGTGAAAATCTACAATTATTTGGTAGGTGAAGGAATTATTGTGCGTAATCGCCATAACATTTCGCTTTGCTGCAACTGTTTGCGTGTGACTGTCGGTACTCGTGTCGAAAATAATACCCTATTGGCAGCTCTTAAAAACTATCAAGGATAATTTATGAAGAAGAAAGTATTATTTATAGATAGAGATGGTACGTTAGTGATCGAACCTCCCGTAGATTACCAACTCGACTCATTGGAGAAGCTGGAATTCTATCCGAAAGTATTCCGTAATTTAGGTTTTATCCGCAGCAAACTCGATTTTGAATTTGTGATGGTCACCAATCAGGATGGATTGGGTACATCTTCCTTCCCGGAAGAAACGTTTTGGCCTGCCCATAATCTGATGCTTAAAACATTAGAAGGAGAGGGGATTACTTTTGATGAGATTCTGATAGACCGTAGTTTCCCGGAAGATAATGCGCTCACCCGTAAACCACGTACCGGAATGCTGACGAAGTATCTAAATAATCCGGAATACGATCTTGCCGGAAGTTTTGTGATAGGCGACCGTCCTACGGATGTGGAACTTGCCAAGAATTTGGGTTGTCGGGCAATCTATCTGCAAAATTCACCTGAAACTCTGAAAGAAAAAGGACTGGAAGAAGTCTGCGCCCTTGCAACAACTGACTGGGATCAGATAGCCGAGTTCCTTTTTGCCGGAGAACGGAAAGCGGAAGTACGTCGTACAACCAAAGAAACAGATATTGATGTGGTTTTAAACTTGGATGGAAACGGCACTTGTGACATTTCTACCGGTCTTGGCTTTTTCGACCACATGCTCGAGCAGATTGGAAAACACTCCGGTATGGACTTGACAATCCGTGTAAAAGGAGATCTGGAGGTAGACGAACATCATACAATCGAAGATACTGCTATTGCATTAGGAGAATGTATTTACCAGGCTTTAGGTAGTAAGCGTGGAATTGAACGTTATGGCTATGCTTTACCGATGGATGATTGTCTTTGTCAGGTTTGTTTGGACTTTGGTGGTCGTCCCTGGCTGGTTTGGGATGCCGAATTTAAGCGTGAGAAGATAGGGGAGATGCCAACGGAAATGTTCCTTCATTTCTTTAAGTCACTAAGTGATGCGGCAAAAATGAATCTGAACATTAAGGCGGAAGGACAAAATGAACATCATAAGATAGAAGGTATTTTTAAAGCCCTTGCCCGTGCCTTGAAAATGGCAATCAAAAGAGATATCTATCATTTTGAACTTCCATCCAGCAAGGGAGTACTTTGATCTTTTTATAATAACAATATAGACTTATGCAGAAACGAATCCTGTTGAGCCTACTTTTGGGAGTAATCTTCTCTATATCTATTTTTAGTCAGAATCTAAAAGTAGAGAAGATTACTCTTCCTGATAGTGAATTAACCAATCTGTACAAGATCGATTCGGGTGTATATCGTTCAGAGCAACCTTCGCATGAAGACTTTAAAGCTTTAGAAAAGTATGGTATTGGCGAAGCTCTCAATCTCCGTAATAGACATAGTGATGATGATGAAGCCGCAGGAACAAACGTAAAGCTTCATCGGGTAAAGACCAAAGCTCATTCCATCAATGAAGAACAGTTGATTGAAGCATTGCGTATTATAAAGAATCGTAAAGCGCCGATTGTTATCCATTGCCATCACGGATCAGATCGCACAGGAGCTGTTTGCGCACTTTATCGAGTGGTATTTCAGAATGTTTCAAAAGAAGACGCGATTCATGAAATGACTGAAGGCGGTTTTGGCTTTCATCGTATTTATAAAAATATCATTCGGAGGATTAAAGAAGCGGATATAGAGCAAATAAGAAGAAAAGTTATGTGTACAGAGGGATTTTAGTATGTAATTTTGTGCAGATACATGTCTTGCTAAAATGTTGTATCGAAGCTATGATGAGGCGTTATATTTTCTCAACTATTCTCACTGCTATGAGAAAAAATTCTCACTATAATGAGAAAATCTTCTCATAGTAATGAGTATTTTTTCTCATAGCAGTGAGAATAGTTTGATGTTTGTACTTCCCTATAAATTCTCTATTTCTTTAAGCCACATAGCTGAATTGGCATCACTAGGCATCCTCCAATCCCCCCGTGGACTAATAGAAATACTTCCTACTTTAGGTCCGTCCGGTAAGCAAGAACGTTTGAACTGCTGATTGAAGAAACGACGGAAGAAAGTGGAAAGCCATTTCTTGATGGTTTCTTCATCATACATATCTTTGAATGTCGTTTTTGCCAAATAGAATATCTTGGAAGGCCGGAAGCCGAAACGTAAGAAATAATATAGGAAGAAGTCGTGCAGTTCATAAGGACCTACCAGATCTTCTGTTTTCTGTTTAATTTCTCCGTTCTCATCCGCCGGAATCAATTCCGGGCTAATAGGAGTGTCTACAATATCAAGCAAAGTAGCTTTCGAGTTTTCGTCCATACCGTTTTCTGCCACCCATTGTACTAAATATTTCACAAGTGTTTTGGGAACACTCGCATTTACCCCGTACATGGACATGTGATCGCCGTTGTAAGTAGCCCATCCCAATGCAAGTTCCGATAAGTCCCCTGTACCGATAACCATTCCCCAAGTCTGATTGGCCACATCCATTAGTATTTGTGTACGTTCGCGCGCTTGCGAATTCTCGTATGTAACGTCATGTACATTCATGTCATGTTCGATGTCCTTAAAATGTTGGATGCAGGCATCTTTAATACTAATTTCACGGATGGATATACCTAATGATTTCATTAGATCGATCGCATTATGGTATGTGCGGTCAGTCGTTCCGAAACCCGGCATCGTGATTCCGAGAATACCTTTCCGGGATAATCCCAGTTTATCGAAAGTCTTCACGCAGACGAGCAGTGCCAGTGTTGAGTCTAGGCCGCCTGAAATACCGACTACAGCTGTTTTGGCTCCGGTGTGAACTAATCTTTGTGCTAGTCCGGCCACTTGGATAGAGAATACTTCTTCGCAATGTTCATTTAGCTCAATTCCTTGTGGTACAAAAGGATGGGCGTTGAACTTCCGGGTTAAGGTCAGTTCTTTGCTGTTGACAAATTCTGTTGCGATAGAAACCGCCTTCTTGTCTCCTAAATTTGCCTGATTAGCGGCGAAGGTAGTATTTATCCTGCGTTCTGCCCGGATGCGTTCCACATCAATTTCACTGATAATCAGTTGCTCTTTCATACTGAAACGTTCGCTGCGTGCAAGCAGTGAACCGTTTTCATAAATCAGCCCATTACCGGCAAAAACCACATCGGTAGTAGATTCTCCAAAGCCACAAGACGAGAATACATATCCGGCAATACAACGTGCAGATTGTTGGCTGATGAGAGAACAAAGATAATTATTCTTTCCAATACCTTCATTATCAGCAGACATATTGAAAAGAATTTCTGCACCTTGCAGTGCTAATGAAGAACTCGGAGGTATAGTAGACCAAAGGTCCTCGCATATCTCAATGCCAAAAGTCGTATCTGAAGTCTCAAAAAGCAGATTTGCACCTATGGGAACGATTTGTCCACACAGGCGTACATTGTTTGTAGCCAACTGAAGCGCTGATGTGAACCAACGTTGTTCGTAGAATTCTTTATAATTCGGCAGATAGGTCTTGGCTGCAACTCCCAACACTTTCCCTTTCTGAATCACTACGGCTGCATTGATAACTGTCGAATTGACAACGACAGGCATGCCAACAATAGAAATGATATCTAATTGACGGGTGTTATTCAGAATTTGCATCAGCCCCATTTCTGCTTCTTCCAGCAAAAGTTGTTGTCCGAATAGGTCACCACAAGTATATCCGGTGATACTCATTTCCGGGAAAATAATGATCTGCACTCCTTTTCCTTCAGCCACTGTAATCAGACTTTCTATCTTCTCTACATTGAATTTGCAGTCGGCCACTTTTACGTGTGGCACAGCTGCGGCTACTTTTACAAATCCGTAGTTCATCTTATACCTTATTTATATATAATGAGTGCAAAAATAGGAAATAGTTTTGAATAATTATCTTTTCTATATTGAATCCTCTTAATAAGCTATTTTGTATGAGTTGTGATGTTGTTATTTGAGCAATTAAAGTAACTATCAAAATGAACGTTTATATTCAACTATCATTGAAATATGTTGTGGATTTATTTTCATTTATGGGTTTGTGTACTTAAATATGTATCAAAAAGATATAAGTGGAAATTTGGTATAAAATATGCGACATATTGTTTCTTTTATTTAAATATAATATATATATTTGTAGCCAAAATAGAACAATATTAGAAGTGTATAACACCTAAACAGAACAAGTGATATTAGTGTTTAATTTATAACTTAAGAGAGCAGATGGTCAAACCTTTAATTCACACAGCAGCAACACGAAAAGTCTATTTGGATATTTGGCGCAATATTAAGAATTTGCCAAGTTAGTCTATTCCTATTCTATATTTATAGATAATAATAGCCTGTCCCAAGTCGGTGCAGAAAATGCATAAACCGATTTTGGGAAAGGAGTGTATTATTCTACGCGAAGACTGCGTATTCCTTATTGTAGATAAATCTATAAAAATAAATCAATTTCATTAATTTAAAATCAAAGTATCAAAGATGAGAAAATCAATTCTCTTGTTTGTACTCTTTACTCTGACAAGTATCCCCCTGTTGCTTTTTGCGCAGGGTGGATATCAGGTAACGGGACACATTATTTCGGCGGAAGATAATCAGCCGATGATTGGTGTGTCTGTTTTGGAGAAGGGTACGACGAACGGAGTAATTACCGATATGAATGGTAATTACAGTATCACAGTGACGAAATCTCCCGCCATTTTGCAGTTTTCTTACATTGGAATGAAAACGATGGAAAAGCAGGTGTCTGCTGCCACTCGCATGAATCTGAAGATGGAGAGTGATGCACAAATGGTAGAAGAAGTAGTGGTTGTTGCCTACGGTGTACGTAAGAAAGGTACGATTGCAGGTTCTGTATCTACGGTAAAAGCTGAAAAGATGGAAGATGTTCCTGCTCCGAGTTTCGACCAGGCACTGCAAGGACAGGCGCCAGGATTAATGGTGCTTTCTGATTCTGGTGAACCCAGTAAGGCAGCCACTTTTCGTATTCGCGGAACAAATTCAATTAATTCGGGGAAAGATCCTCTTTTTATATTGGATGGAGTGGCTATTTCAAGTTCAGATTTCAACACGATTAGTCCTAATGATATTGAGAGCATTTCAGTGTTGAAAGATGCTTCTTCTACTTCTATCTATGGCGCACGTGCTTCTAATGGCGTGGTAGTAATCACTTCCAAGCGTGGACGTATGGGGGAAGCTGCCAAGATTACTTTCCGTACACAACTAGGTTTTTCCCAATTAGCTTCAAAGGACTGGGATCAGATGGATACGAACGAACGTATTCAGTTTGAAAAAGAAGTGGGATTGGATAAAGGACAGGATTACGAGAAATTAAGTAAGATAAATATCAATTGGCTGGATAAGGTATACAATGACAAAGCACCCTTGCAGAATTACGAGTTATCAGTAAATGGTGGTACGGAAAAGTTAAATTATTATGTTTCGGGAAGCTATTATGATCAGGATGGTATTGCAGTAGGTTCTACATTTGAGCGTGTTAACTTCCGTGCCAATGTGGAGGCGAAAGCTAATAAATGGTTGAAAATAGGAACGAATACAATGTTTACTTATCAGGAGGTAGAACAGAGTGATGATGGTGAATATGCATTGTGGGCTCCTATTTCCGCATCTTTTTTCATGTTGCCTTACTGGAATCCTTATAAGGAGGATGGAAGTCTGGCTCTTCAGGATGACGGCAGTTGGAAAGGAACGACGGAGAATCCGTTAGCATGGATGGAAAACAATCCGTTATCAAATAAGAAGTATAAACTTTTATCTACTTTCTATGCTGAAGCTACACCTATAAAGAATCTCACAATTCGTTCACAACTAAGTGCAGATTATGGTCATACTACTTCTTTTTATCGAAGTTTTCCGAGTTATAAGCCAAATAATAATTATGGAGGTGCCCAGCGTAGTTCGTATGATATGCTTAATCTGATGATTACAAATACGGCAAACTACCGTTTTATGTTGAATGATGTTCATTCATTCAACTTTATGGTTGGGCAGGAAGGAGTCGATTATCATTATGAAGGTTTTCAGGTTACGACTCGTGGACAGACAAATGATATTTTGACAAACTTGTCTTCCGGTTCTACCGCTTCATCATGGGGAGATCCCGTTACGGAATATTCTTTTCTCTCTTTTTTTGGTCGTGGTGAATATAATTATGATGATCGTTACTATGCTGACTTTTCGGTTCGTGGGGATGGATCTTCCCGTTTCGGAACAGATAAACATTGGGGAGCTTTTTGGTCAGTCGGGTTTATGTGGAATCTCCGTAAGGAGAAGTTCATGCAAAAATATGATTGGCTTACTAATGCGCAAATTGCGGTTAATACAGGTACATCCGGTAATTCTTCTATTAATAACTATGAGCATCTGGCTTTAGTTTCCGGTGGATATAAGTATGATAACGAATCAGGTATTGCAATTTCCCAGTTAGGAAATGAAGAATTGAGTTGGGAGTCTACATGGGCTACTAATGTGGCGTTGCATTTAGGTTTTATTGATCGTATAAATTTGGATGTGGAATTTTATAATAAGAAAACTACTAATATGTTGATGGCAGTTCCCATTTCTTACACAACTAGCGGTTTTGGAACTCGTTGGGATAATGTGGGAGCTATGCGAAACCGTGGTGTAGAAATTAATGTCAGTGCAGACGTACTTCGCATCAAAGACTTTACATGGAATGTGAACGCCAATGTTTCATATAATAAAAATGAGATAACCGAGCTTTATAATGGGATAACAGAATATGTAGCCTCTGATACTGGTAGAATGGTTGCGGTAGGTCATCCGTTAGGTGAATTTTATCTGAACCGTTATGCAGGAGTCAATCCTACTAATGGAGATGCTTTATGGTATACCAAAGACGGTGAAATTACTACAGAATATAATGAAAGTGACAAAGTGATGCTGGGTAAGACACATGAAGCTCCTTGGCAAGGTGGTTTTGGTACTACACTTTCTTGGCAAGGATTTTCACTTTCCGCACAGTTCACGTGGGTGGCCGATCGCTGGATGCTAAACAATGACAGAGTTTTTCAAGAGAGCAACGGACTGTTCAGTGCCTACAATCAGTCAAAACGTATGCTTTATGATCGATGGAAAAAGCCGGGAGATGTGACTGATATCCCTCGTTATGGAGTTACTCCTCAACTAGATTCACGATTCTTGGAAGATGCTTCTTTCCTGCGTCTGAAAAATTTAATGCTTAGCTATACATTCCCACAGAAATGGTTGCAGCGGACTAATTTTTTAAGTAGTGCCCGTATTTATGCGCAGGGACAGAATTTGTTGACATTTACAAGTTTTACAGGGATGGATCCGGAGTCTACCTCCAATGTGTATAAGGCTCAATACCCTATGTCCCGTCAGTTTACATTCGGACTGGAAGTTTCATTCTAAAATTAATCAGTGATGATAAGAAAAATAAAATTATATATAGTTTTAGTTGCGGTATTGCTTTCGGCATCTTCCTGTCTTGATAAATATCCGCAAGATGCAATTCCGCAAGAAGAGGCTATTAAGACAGTGAGCGATGTACGCCAAGCTTTGGTCGGTATTTATGCACAGTTTAAAAATGCCAGCCTATATAGCGGATACTTGACTTTATTGCCTGATATTCAGACGGATCTGGTATACGCTGTTAAAGGATATACAAATATCTATGGTGATGTATGGCGTAATGAAATATTAGCTATCAATAAACAGGTGGAATATGTGTATGGTGGCTTGTATACTGTCATCGGACGTTGCAATTTTGTTCTTGATAACATTGCTGCTGTAGAGGCCAACACTTCAGATGATGAACAACTGGACAAGTTGGATACCTATAAAGGTCATATCTATTTTGCCCGTGCGCTGGCTTATTCAGAACTGTTGAAGTGTTTCTGTAAAGCTTATGAAAGTGACGAAGAAGCTGCCAATGAACTGGGAGTTGTACTGCAGTCCAGCTACGTTAATCCGGGACCTGTAAAACGTGCTTCTTTAAAAGATTCGTATCAGTTTGTATTGGATGATTTGGCTAGATCGGCCGAATATCTGGCTACGGATGATGACACTGAGGTTATTTATAATTCTGCATATTTCACGATTGGTACAGTCAATGCTTTATATGCTCGTATGTACCTGTATATGCGGAAGTGGGAGAAAGCTGTTGAATATGCTACTAAAGTAATAGATAGTAAGAAATATATATTAGCTGATGCAACCAAGCATAGTTATTCGGTTACTTATAATGATTTTGCATACATGTGGCAGTATGATAATTCTACTGAAATCATTTGGAAAGTAATGTTTGAGGTAAATTCCTATGGAGGGGCATTAGGCACTGTATTCCTCAATTATGATTATACATCTTATAAACCGGATTATGTACCAGCTAAATGGGCATTGGATACCTATGCCAATGCTGATTTACGCTATAATGCTTATTTCGCTACGGCAACGACCGGATTTTCTCATGGGTTGACTTGGCCTCTTTTGGTTAAATACATGGGAAATCAGGATTTTATAAGCCAAAGATTGCTGTGTGTATCCATGCCGAAACCGTTCCGGTTAGCGGAACAATATCTGATTCGTGCAGAGGCTTATTGCCGGATGGGAGCATCTTATTATGGAAAAGCAGGAATTGATATTTCTACTTTACGTATGGCTCGTTATTCTTCTTATGGTGGCTCTACTACGCTTACAGAAGAAAATTGGTTTAAAACTGTCAGTGAAGAACGTATGAAAGAACTCTTTATGGAAGGTTTCCGTCTTAACGACTTGAAACGTTGGCATGAGGGATTTGAACGTAAAGAACAAACCTCGACTGTCTCTCCGGGCAATACGCTGAAGTTAGAGAAAGACGATCCTCGTTTTGTATGGCCTATTCCACAACATGAGTTGGATGCTCCTGGCGTGGATCTAGCACCTAATGAAAGCAATAAATAATGTATAAAGATAATATAGAGAAACAATGAAACGATTAATAACAGGAATAGTAACACTTACGACGTTGGCTGTCGGATTCTGGGGATGTAATGATCTTTCCCGGACGACTTACAGCGGTTCCGACTACGTGATGTTCTCCGATACATTATCTATGTATCCGGTGCAGGACAGCGAGAAATGGTTTGAGATTCCGGTAGTAGCTACGAATATATGCGATTATGACCGTTCTTTTGGTGTGGAAGTAGACGATAAGGCTAGTAATGCAATTGAAAAAAAGCAATATGTAGTTGAATCAAATACGGTAACCATTAAAGCAGGGGAGCGAGTTGCAAAGTTCCGGATGAAGGGTGTTTATGAAAATATAGGTAAAACTGACTCTTTGTCGGTTACATTCAATTTGCTTCCGAAAGATGAAAATATATGGGATTTGTACGGTACACGTACTCGTGTTCAAATGCAAAAAGCATGTCCTTTTGAACTAAGTACTTTTGAAGGCTATTGTCTATTGACTTCTTCTTTCTTTAATGCATATATGACGGATACGGAACATCGGTTATTGCAAGCAGAAAGAGACAAGACGGAAGATAATACTATCATATTACATGATTTTTTCTACAAGAATTATGATCTTAAAATTAAGTATGATCCTTCCGATCCGTTGAAACCATTTGTAGAGTTTGATGATCAAATTATAGGTAGTACGGCAGAAGCCTTCGGAACCATTTACGGTAATGGAAAGCTGATGTGTACTCAGCCTGTTGCATACGATTCTTATTATAATGTATGCCAGAAATTCGTATTCTTATATAGCACTATTTATGTGGTGGGTAAAGGTACAGTAGGTACTTATGTGAATATCTTGGAGTGGATTAGTGATGAAGAAGCGGAACAGTATAAGAAAGAGGAAGGACTCTAAACTATAATCGGAAATAAATATGAAAGATATAATGAAATATTATTTGCAATTGATTACGTTAGTGTTTTGTCTCTTCGTATCTGCTTGCAGTGATGATGACGAGACTACAACGCCTGTATTCCCGGATTTGCAGAAAATAGAATGTGAAATCGGAGATACCAAGACACTGACTTTTGAGGCTGCCGATAACTGGATATTGACTTCCTCATCGTTATGGTGCTATTTTGAACAGGATGGTGAGAGGACGTTCGTTTGTTCAGGCAATGCCGGAAAGCAGACAGTCACTATCCATATTAGTGATGATGCTACCGAACTGTTAAAATCTTATAAGGCAGAGCTGACTATGAAGCTGGCAGGAAGCCAGCAGGTGATAGCGGAGGTGACGCGTCCGTCTACTGGTTATGAAGTTCGGGCTTTCAATGCGGACAAGTCTGTAATGTACACAGAAGAAAATCCTTTTGTCATCAATTTTGATGGAACTGACATATTGGTGTTAGAAGCTAATGAGGATTGGGCTTTGAAAAGTAACCCCGAATGGATGGAATTCAATCGTAGAGCATCAGACAGCGAAGTTGTATCTGGCAATGCCGGAGATAATGTCAGCGTCATTCCACAGATGATAATGCAATATAAAAAGAATGAAATTACCGGCTTTCTGACAATTGAAAGTAGAAGCGGAGCTGTTGCAAAAGTTCCTGTGAAGTATGAAGGTATTCCTGCTGATAGAATTATTGGTACTCTGAAAGACAACATAGAAGTCTCGGTTGATGGAGAAAGTTATACTGCAGGCGATAATAGTTATGATAGCGAGGGAGTTCCTGTAACGGTAATGGCTAAGAATGATGAATATACCTTGGTATGTGTGGAATATGTGGCAGAACGGAATCAGATGACATGGGAGCTTGAATATTCTTATACAATAATGGATTCCTTTAATCGTTGGCTTTGGATAGATGATGATAAAGAAGGGAATATTAATATAGCAGCAAGCGCAAATAATTCGAAAGCAAGAACTGCGTATGTATTAGCATTTCCTAACGTTATAAATGCTGAAATTAAGGATCATCTATCCGATCTTGT
>OJAC01001215.1_pt1 | contig 13689 bp, 10 predicted proteins | sample 1588701 | NCBI WGS metagenome assembly OJAC01 (sample SAMN03283256) | human gut metagenome | biome: human-associated habitat; material: feces | host: Homo sapiens | place: USA | collected 2013 | reverse complement strand
TTGTACCATCTTCCAAATTTATATCCGCTCTTATGAAATTCTCCGACCATTTGATAGCCCATATGAGCATGAAACTGGACACTGTTTTTCGTCAAATATTCGTCTTCCTTCTCCGGATATCCGATGCAGGCGTTAAGGTTGAGAAGATGCTGCTCTCTGGCAATCCGTTCGATTTCCTCATAAAGACGTCTCCCGATTCCGCATTTTCGCATGGAGTCCTTCACATAGATGGATACTTCCGCCGACCAGTCATAGGCAGCCCGACCCTTAAAAGGGGAGAGATAGGCGAATCCTACAATCTCTTTTCCCCTCTCTGACACAAGATAAGGATAACGCTGTAAGGTCGTGCCGATCCGTTTTTGAAATTCCTCCAAATCCGGCACTTCATATTCAAAAGTAATTGCCGTGTGTTCCACATAAGGTGCATACACGGCAAGAATCTGCTCTGCATCCCAAGGCGATGCAGTCCTAACCGTAATGTATGTCTGATCTTTCATCTGTCGTTTCCTCCTTGTTCTTCTGATTCTTTTGTTTTTCCATATGTCTCGCACAGCTCCAGAAACGTAGTCATACTCTTACTGAAATATTTACTTTTGTGATAAATCAGATTCAGTTTCCTGTGGATGGGCCGTAAAAGCCATGCCCGAAAGACCACTCCTTGCTCCAGATCCCGCCTGACGAGGAGATCGGGAAGCACCGCGACTCCCAGTCCCTTTGCTACACCCTGGACAATGGCCTGAGTGCTGGAACTCTCCCAGGCAGGTCGGACACTGATCTGCTCCATGTCAAAGCAGGCATCCAGAATCTCACGTCCGGCGCTTCCCTTTTCCCGCATCAGAAACGGATATCTGGCCATTTCTGACAAGGTGACGCCCCTTTCCCCTGCCAGTGGATGTTCCTTCGGAACAATCGCCACAAGCTCATCTTCCAGAAACGGAACTGCACAGACCGCATCGGAAACCGGCTGGGTCTCGATCATGCCGATATCAATATGATTGTGCAGGACATGCTGCTCTATGGCGGCAGACTGGTTGACGACTGCTTCCATGCGTATATCCGGGAATATTTCCTGAAACGTTTTCACCAGAGTCGGCAGGATATGGGTTCCAATGGTAATACTGGCACCGATCCGGATCGTCCCAAGCTCATCTCCGTTTTTCAGTTCCTTTTCCATTGTCTCAAATAAAGATACAATATGGACTGCATAACCATAAAAGTCTCCGGCTGCTGAGGTCGGATAGATTCGTCTGCCGATCCGCTCAAAAAATCGTTGCCCATAATAGTCCTCCAGCTCTTTGATAGAAAAACTGACGGAAGGCTGCGCAAGATGCAGTTCCTTTGCCGCCTTTGTGATACTGCTGTTTTCAAAAACCGCCACAAAGATTTTCATGTGTCGAAGTGTCATAATTCCTCCCACGTCATACATAAGAAATTTATTATCCTTTTTATAGAATAATACTATTTTTCATATAGATCAAGAGGGTGTATACTAGAACAGGAAGGAGGATTCTCAAATGGAGAGTAAAAGAAACGTTTTAATCAAATTGTTTTTATCGACCTTTTATTTAAGCGCGTTTACCTTTGGGGGCGGGTATGTCATTGTTACTTTAATGAAGAAAAAATTTGTAGATGAATATCACTGGATTGAAGAGGAAGAGATGTTGGATCTGGTGGCCATCGCCCAGTCCGCGCCCGGAGCCATTGCGGTCAACGGAGCCATCGTCGTCGGATATAAGCTGGCTGGTATCATCGGAACCATCGTCGCAATCATTGCGACCATCCTGCCACCGTTTATCGTCATCACGATCATTTCCTTTTTCTACGAAGTATTTCGGGACAATCAGATTGTCAGCCTTGTGCTGGAAGGGATGCAAGTAGGTGTGGCAGCCGTCATCGCCTCAGTCGTCTGGGAAATGGCAGCAGGAATTCTGTTCGAGAAAAAATGGATCCCGGTACTGATTATGCTTGGTTCCCTGATTGCGGCAGCTTGTCTGAGCATCAATGCCGTGGCGATCATCCTTGTATGTATTGTCATCGGCCTGATCCGCACTTTTGCCGGAACAGAAAGGAGGCCCAACAAATGACTTATCTTCAGTTGTTTCTCAGTTTTATCCAGATCGGCCTCTTCAGTTTTGGCGGCGGCTATGCCGCTATACCTCTGATCCAGGATCAGGTTGTCTCCATACACGGATGGCTCTCCATGAAAGAGTTCACGGATCTGATTACGATCTCTCAGATGACGCCGGGACCGATCGCCGTCAATTCCGCTACTTTTGTGGGGATTAAAATTGCCGGAATTCCGGGAGCCTTGACTGCTACAGCAGGTTGTATTCTACCGTCCTGCATCATCGTTACGATTATCGCCAGATTGTACCTGAAATACCGGGATATGGAGGCGCTTCAAAGTGTCCTCTCCTCCCTTCGTCCGGCTGTGGTCTCCCTGATCGCCTCCGCCGGGATCTCGATTCTGATCTCCGCGATCTGGCCGGAAGGTCCAGTCTGGTTTGACAACATCAACTGGCTGATGGTTCTGATTTTCTTCTTCTGTCTCTTTTTATTGCAAAAGATCAAAGCCAACCCGATTCTCATCATGGTGGCTTCCGGTCTGATTTACACCTCAGTCTCACTGATTTTCTAACTATATGACATGAAAAAACGTACCGTTTCTTTGACTCTTTTGAGATCAATAACGGTACGTTTTCGTATCAATATCTTTTCCTGTATGTTTATCTTCGGATCACATGTCTTTCCATCTGGCTGAATGTACCAGACAAGGTAAACTTCTCATCCAGTCCTTCCGTCACATAGAGCTTCTGGTCTTCTGTCATCACAATCATCTCAAACCCATCGTGGGACTGCCAGTATGCTTTAGCGCCATCCAGCCCTTTCACAAACAGAGCTGTAGAAAGCGCATCTCCCATCTTTCCTTCCTCTGTAACAATTGTCACAGAAGCCAGCCCATTGTCCACCGGATATCCCGTCTTAGGATCTATGATGTGGCCATATCTGGTGCCGTCTTTTGCGGTAAAATATCGTTCATAATTGCCCGAGGTCACTACGGCACAGTCAGACACTTTCAAAAGTCCGACCTCCCCTTCTCCGTAGGGACTACGGATGGCAAGCCGCCAGTCTTCTCCGTCCGGCCTGGATCCGACTGCCTGGATGTTGCCCCCGATATTCAGTAATGCCGATTCCAGACCATGCTCTTTTACAAGATCGGCTGTCAGATCGCCGGCATACCCTTTCCCCACAGCACCCAGATCCAGCTCCATCTCTTCGGGAAGAGTGAGCGTCTGCCCGTCCAGTATGACTTTTTCGTAGCCCACATGCTCCAGAAGCGTCCGGATTTCCGTCTCTTTTGGAACACGGTTCTTCCCCGTTGTAAATCCCCATGCCGTCAGTACCGGATAGATCGTGGGATCCAGTGCACCTCCCGTCTCCTTTGCCATGTCAAGGGCGTACCTTACCACCTCAGCGGTATCTTCGCTTAATGTGACCGGATTTCCATTGCTGTGATTGACTTGATAAATCTCGCTGTTTTGATTCGTGACGGACCATTCGGATTCCAGTTTACGGATCTTTGCTTCCGCATCTTTCAAAGTCTCCCCAGCCTTTTCTCCATAGAGCGAAAACGTCATATAAGTATCCATGGCGAAAAATTCCTTCTGCACCTCCTGATTCTGTCCTTTCTCTCCTCCTGTGAGCCCACCCTGACAAGCCGTCAGAACAATTCCGCATACAAATATCAGCATGAGCATTACGGCGTAATATCGTCTTCTTTCTCTCCTCATAATCTGCTGCCTTTTTCAAATTATTCTGTACGAAGCGCTGTTACCGGGTCGCTCTTTGCTGCTTTCCGTGCCGGAATGAGTCCGCCAAGCAGGGTCAGTATGACACTTAAAGCGATCAGAACCAATGCCGGCACTACCGGAAGTACGGCGTTTACATCGTTCGTATCCCCTACATAATGAATCAGGGCGTTACCCGGAATCAGAAGAAGAAGGGTAATACCAATTCCAAGAAGTCCTGCGCAAAGCCCAATAATAAAGGTCTCCGCATTAAATACCTGAGAAATATTTCTCTTGGAGGCTCCGATGGCCCGAAGAATTCCGATCTCTTTCTTTCGCTCAAGAACGCTGATATACGTGATAACTCCAATCATAATAGAGGAAACCACCAGAGAAATTGCCACAAAGGCGATCAAAACATAGCTGATGATATCGATAATATCCGTCACAGAAGACATTAGAGTCCCCACCATATCCGTATACGTGATGACCTGTTCATCTTTTCCTTCAGCCTCCATACGGCTGTTATAATCATCCAGAATCCGGACTACTTCCTCTTTACTCTCAAAATCTTTCGGATAGATAGAGATTCCGGAAGGAACTGCAAAGTCCACATAACCAAGAGACCTCAGGTTACTGTCATAAGACGCTTCTCCTGTGGACTGCATAGACATCATAAGCTCTGAGAGTTCCTCTTCACTCATATTCATCTGGAATGCGTCCGCAAAAGCCTCTGTATCGATCGTCATAGCATCTCCCATAGCTTTTTGCAGATTCGTTCCTATCTGTCCCATAGCCTGCTGCATGACAGTCTGAATACCACTTTGCATCTGTCCGGCAATCTGTGCAACAGCAGAAGTAACCTGGCTTTCCAATGTCTTGGAGATGGCTCCGGTATATGCCCCCATCACTTCTTTCATATAACTTTCCAGCGCTGTGCCAACCTGTGATTCCAGGCTCTCCATATCGATCATAGAGCCAATTCCAGAAGAAAGTGCCGCCTTCCCATCCTCAGTATTTAAGTAATCTACAAAATAGTCATCCATCTTTGTCAGATCCGGCAAATGATGTTCGGATGCGTAAGTAAGGTATCCCGCTGCCAGTTTTTGCGCCATCTCCTTTATCTGCCCATCTGAAATCTCAATATCCCGGAAAGATTCAAAGATCTTGGATCCCCATTGATTGATAATGGATGCCGCTTCCGGTGTCTGGAGATATTCCATCAGATACTCGTCAAACCGGTCAGCATCTGTATAACCATGCTCCATGGCGTACTTCATATACCCTTCCAGGATTTCCTTGAAGAGTTCCTGAATCTGCTGTTTCGATGCTGTCAGCCCTCCGTTCGCCTCAATGATATCCCGAATACTTGATTTCAGAATCTCCTGGGCGGCGTCGCTCTTTAAATATCCAGTAAAATCCGACTGCAGTCCGGAGTAATCTGCCTCCGGATGCTCTTTCGCATAATCCTGGTATCCCAAAAGCAGATCCCCTGCAAACTTCGTCATCCCCTCCGCTGAGACAGTCAGCTTAAGCCCACTCATCAAATCTCCAAGATCCAGATTACCTGCGTCCGGCAGATCGATCGATATTCCGGAAAGATCCACCATCTTGGAAAGATCCACGTTATTTCCGTCTGCCTGGAAAAGCCCGGAAAGATCCACCTTCCCAAACAAATCGCCGGAGAAAGCGTCATCATTTATCTGAAATGCTTTCCCCAAGGCATCCGTATCTACAGAAAACAAAGAATTGGAATCAAAGCCGTTCTCATCTTTGCTCTCACCGAACGCTTCTCCGGTAAAGACGTTGACACTTGGATTGGCAAGCTGTTCCTTTACGATTTCACTGTTTTTAGCTTCTTCTACGACATGCTTTGTCAAAGCGGCCGGATATCCGATCCCGGTAGTCAGTGCCACCGCATTGGCATCCTCAGATGGCTGCACGACTCCAACTACCTCGATATTCTCTCCATGTTTCACAATCTCTTTCATATAGGATTCATTGTCGGATTTATCAGTCCATACTTGATACTGACTGTCGTATACATAGTAATCCGCACTGTTGACCAGTTTAAATTTGATGCCCAGGAAATCTTCATAAGAGTAGCTTCCCATATTCTCCGGGGTTGTGATATTCTCTTCATTGATAAACTGCCGGATCATCTCGTCCAGTTCCACCGGATCTCTAAGACCCAGGGTGTAGAGAAGAAAATCACTCACACTGCCGTTGGACATAAGAACAACGACACATTCATGCTCATTTTTCGGCCAGCGCCCTGCTTTGACGTCGTACTGTCCTTCGTAAAGAGACGTGTTTTCCGGCATCTCATAGAACATATCTGTACTCATCATGGAGGACATCATTGTATTAGAACCGGATGCTGATCCAAACCCCAAGGAGTCAAAGGACCGGTCCGGATTGACCTGTCGGATTTCCCCGTCATCTTCCCGGTAAATCTGCGGCGCGACAGTATAAGAATACTCGACCGCATTGGTATAATCATCCAATTCACTTTCATTGCTATCCAGGTATGCTTTCAGAGACTCCAGGTCATTCGTGTCCATCGTGGAAAACATATTACTCACCATCTGAATCACGTCTACATCGCCTGCCTCTTCTTCCTTAGCGGTGCCGCTCTCACCTCCTCCGAGCATGGACGTCATATCAAATCCAGTGCTCTGAATCTCCAATGGGTACTCGGAAAGAGTGTCTTCCTCCACCGACTGAATATACTGGTTTACTCCGGTCGAAAGAGCCAGTATGAGGGCAATTCCAATAATTCCGATAGATCCCGCAAAGGAAGTCAGAAGTGTCCTCGCTTTTTTCGTTTTTAAATTGTTAAAACTAAGAGACAACGCCGTCAAGAAAGACATGGATGATTTCCCCATGCTTTTGTGTTTTGGCATCTGGATCTCAGATTCTTTCACCTCATATGGATCTGTATCCGATAGGATGCGTCCGTCTTTCAGGTTGACAATCCGGGTGGCATATTCTTCTGCCAGCTCCGGATTATGGGTCACCATCACGACCAGCCGGTCTTGGGCTACTTCCCTTAAAAGCTCCATGACCTGAACACTCGTCTCGCTGTCCAGTGCTCCTGTCGGTTCATCTGCCAGCAGAATGTCCGGATCATTCACCAGCGCCCTGGCAATCGCCACACGCTGCATCTGTCCTCCGGAAAGCTGGTTTGGCTTCTTATGGATCTGTTCGCCAAGTCCCACTTCCTCCAAAGCCTTTCTTGCCCTCTTTTTCCTGTCTGTCTTTCCCACACCGGAAATCGTAAGGGCAAGCTCTACATTGGCAAGGATCGTCTGATGAGGGATCAGATTATAACTCTGAAAGACAAATCCGATCGTATGATTCCGGTAAGAATCCCAGTCCCGGTCTTTGTACTGCTTTGTCGAAATCCCGTTAATAATCAGATCACCACTGTCATAACGGTCGAGTCCTCCCACAATATTTAAAAGCGTCGTCTTACCCGAACCGCTCGGACCCAGAATCGCCACAAATTCATTGTCCCTGAGATTCAGGCTGACATTGTCAAGCGCCTTCTGGATCAGCTTTCCGGTCCGGTATTCCTTTCGTATTTGTTTGATCTGAAGCATATGATGTTCTCCTTTTTCTGCAATTTTTAGATCCAGTGAAAATATTCTTTCTGAAACCGCGGCCGTTCCCCTGTCACCAGGAGAATATCATCACAAAGAGCCAGAAGTTTTCCCTTCTCTTTCAATGATTCTGTCTTTACTGACCGGAGCATCTCATCGATCAGAAGAAGGGCCTCCTCCTTTTTCTCCTGTGACATCCCGGATTTAGGCTCCTCAAATCTCCTTCCTCTATGGTAGGCTTCTCGGATCAGAAGCTCATCTCTTGCCATGGAGAGTCTGTCGCTTGGAATCTCTCCTTTCACGACTGCCCGGTAACAGAGGAACAATAGCCTTGCGTCATTAAGCGCATGGTGAATCTCTCCGTCCACAGACACGTCCAGTATCCTGCTTGTTTTTTCCAGAGACAGGCTACCTTCTTTTTCAAAAAGAGTAAAAAACAAAGACTGAGAAAGATCGCGCATACTCTCTCCGATCCGTTCCAGTTCATCTCCACCCTGGTAAAGCCGCAGATTGTCAAGAAACACCGGTTTATCCGCATTTCCAAAGACAAACGTCTGCCGGATATTCCACCTGCGGTACAGCTTCATCACTTCTCCGAACACAGTTCCGAAATCCGGCGCATGATCCACTTCTACCTGCTTCAATCCGGTAAGCTCCTGGCAATATGGATTGAGCACAGTATTGATTTTCGGACGGACAAGGGAGTAGTACGACTCCTTTTCCGTCAGACTTTTCCTCTCAACGATCAATAGCCCGACGGAAATGATTTCCGTCGGGTATGCATTTTGATCTCCTGTATTATATTCCAGATCCAAAAAAGCAATGTATTCGCCAAGCTTCTCCTTTGGTCTGTTTCGTAATCCCTGTAAGGTGATCCGCCGGATAGAGCGGATCTTCCCTTTATATTTTCGCTTTATGGCTGGTATGGACTGCTGCCCTTTCACAATCCTGCTGCTTTGATCTTTCAGGGTAATTTCATACCACCTGTTATCCTGTTCATTCCGGTTTTTGTTCATCGTTTCACTCCTGTCAAGATGTACAATCCATATTATATGGTTTCCGTCCGAAAAAATCAAGTGGTATGCCGACTCCCTACTGATTGGAGGTCTGGGCTTTCACCAAAGTCACGGTAATCTCCTTTTTTGTGTATTCTCCGTTCTTATCCGCAGTCTGAACTGTCAGTTTGACATCCTGCCCTGCCCGGTAATAGCTCAGTTCATTTTGCAGATCGCTCGTTCCTGCTACACTCGTTCCATTGATTGCTGTGATAATCATGCCCCTCTGCAGATCAGAATCGGTGTCCTCCTGCGTCGTATCAGAAACAAATACTCCCTGCGGCATTCCATAACGCTTTGCCGTTTCCTCATCGATATCCCGCACCTGGATTCCGAGGCTTCCACGTTCTTCCTCACTGACTTTTGTCTTTGTCTCCTGGTTCATCAGATTCTTTATGATATCTGAGACTTCAGAAACTGGAATAGCGTATCCCATCCCCTCTACGGAGGAATCATTGATCTTTGCACAGTTGATACCGATAACCTCGCCCTTTGTATTCAGAAGAGCTCCTCCGCTATTACCTGGATTAATCGCCGCATTGGTCTGAATCAGTGTTCCGTTATATCCGCTGATTTCCCGGTCTTTGGCGCTGACAATACCGTTCGTTACGGACTGCCCGTATCCAAGTGCATTTCCGATTGCCACAACTTCTTCTCCTACCTGTAAGGCATCAGAATCACCAAGCGTGGCCGTTTTGATGGCAGATTTGGTACTGCTCTCAATACTGTCAAGCGGAACAGCTACAACAGCCAAATCCTTATCCGAATCCGCGCCCTTGATGTTGGCCTCCACGCTTGTCTCATCATTAAATGTGACAGTCAGACTGTCTGCATTGGCAACTACATGGGCATTCGTCACGATTAGAAGTTCTTTGTCATTCTCTCCGATAATAATACCGGTCCCTACGCTTGTAGATTCCTGCTGGGATGTCCCGCCAAAAAAGTTCTGTACTTCCTCCACGGACAGATTCTGAATGGATACAACAAACGGCATACTTGCTTTGACCAGTTTGGTCAGGTCTGTATCCGTCGATTTGGAGGATGTCTGCTGAAGCGTCGCTATATCGGCCTTGGCAATCTGGCCGGAGGACGGACTCTTTAATCCTGTCAGATAGGTCACTCCATAAAAGGAGGCCCCTGCGATACCGCCGAACAGCAGGGCAAGCCCTGTAACCGCAGCTACCTTGCGGACACTTTTTCTCTTTTTGGGTGTTGTTTTCTTCGGCGGCATGCCATTCAAACTTTCCTGATACGACTCTGCCGATTCCTGCCCATAGCTTTGATAGTCTCCATCATTTTGAGATGCTCCGTAATTCTGATATCCGTCAGAATGTTCATATTCTTTATAATCCTGATTCTGCATATTGTCTGTTGTCTCCTTCGTTTCTTTATGGAAATGAAATAAGCTGTTTTTCATATTGATACACTTCCTTCTTTTATCCATGTTTCCTTTTTACGTTTCCTACTATAAAGCAGGATTATGGTAAAGCTGTGATGAAAATTTGAAAAAAGTATGTTTTTTGATTTTTCTTATTTTTTACTTAAATAGCTTAAAATAGCTCTGCAAATTCGATATAATAAGGACAAGATATATCACGGTAGAAATAGAGGAGGAAAATCTGTTATGATTCAAAAAAGAAGACGCTCTTCCAGGAGAAAACGCACGGTCCTTCTTCCATTGATCCTGATCCTTGTAGTTCTGGCTATCATCGGAGCATGTGTGTTGTTCTTTCTGCATATGAGAAATGAGAAGGAGAAGCCTTCCGAAATCCTGAAAACTTACCTGTCTTCCATCGAGTCCGGAGATTATGAGAAAATGTTTGAGCTTGTGGACAGTGGAAAAGTGTCAAAGAAGGATTTCATTGCCAGAAATCAGAATATCTACGAAGGAATCGGATGCTCAAACGTAAAGGTCAAGATCACATCCGAAGAGAAAAATCAACTCTCTTACACTGTGACACTGACTACCCTGGCAGGAGAAATCACCTATGACAATACAACGAAAGTGAAAAAAGATGACAACAAGGGCACGATCCTTGTCTGGGACGACAGTATGATTTTTCCGGAACTGACCGCTACAGATAAGGTTCGGATCTATACAGATGAGGCCAAACGCGGGCAGATCCTTGACAGAAACCAGAATGTGCTGGCCGGAAGCGGCTCTGCCTACTCAGTAGGGTTGGTTCCGGGAAAGATGAATGAGGATTCTTCCGTGGATCTGCAGACATTGTCTTCTCTCCTTGGTCTAAGCACAGAGGACATCCAATCCGAGCTTTCCAAAGATTGGGTGACAGATGATGCCTTTGTCCCGCTTGCTACCATTTCCGCTGCAGATGAAAAGCTGCAGAATCAACTGCTTGCTATTCCGGGGATTAAACTCTCCACGGTAGAGGTACGAAGCTATCCATATGGCAGCGCCACGGCACATCTGGTCGGATATGTCTCCGGAATCACGGCAGAAGACCTGGAAAAACATCCGGATGCAGGATATACTTCTGACAGCGTGATTGGAAAAAGCGGGCTGGAAGCCCTATATGAGAAACAACTTCGTGGACAAAATGGATATACCATTCTCATCGAGGATGAAGACGGACAACAAAAATCCGTTCTGGCTTATCAGAACAAGACTGACGGGGAGACGCTCCGCCTGACTATCGATATTACACTCCAGCAGTCACTCTACGAGCAGTTTCAGAAAGACGAGGGCTGTTCTGTAGCCATGAATCCGTACACCGGGGAAGTGCTTGCCCTTGTCAGTACGCCATCTTACGATACGAACCGGTTTATTCTCGGCCTGACCACACAGGAATGGGATCAGTTAAATAACGATGAAGCCCAGCCACTCTACAACCGGTTCCGCCAGACTTTTGCCCCTGGTTCCACCTTAAAGCCTTTTACCGCCGCCATCGGACTTGCCGAGGGTACCCTGGATCCTGAAAAAGATTACGGCTATAACGGTACGAGCTGGCAGAAAGACTCCAGTTGGGGCGATTATTATGTGACGACACTCCAGGACTACAAACCGGGAACCCTTCAAAACGCGTTGATCTACTCAGACAATATCTTCTTTGCAAAGGCAGCCCTCGAACTTGGAGCAGACAGGTTTACAGACGGTCTGGATCGTTTTGGTTTCAATCAAGTCGTACCGTTTGAGATCAAAATGTCCCAGTCCCAGTATGATAATGACGGTTCCATCACAGAGGAAATCCAGCTTGCGGACAGCGGCTATGGACAGGGACAGGTGCTTGCAAATCCGCTTCACCTGGCGGTGATGTACACTGCTTTTTCTAACAGCGGCTCCATGATCACACCGTATCTGATCTACAAGGACGATCCTTCCGCCGAAGTCTGGATCAATCAGGCCATCTCCAAAGAACATTCCTCACTCCTTACGGAAGACCTGAAAGCTGTTGTCAACAATCCGGCAGGATCCGGCTATGCGGCCCACCGCACCGATATGGAACTTGCAGGTAAGACCGGCACGGCGGAGCTGAAATCAGAACAAGGTACCACCGGTCAGGAGATCGGATGGTTCAGCGTCTTTACGACCGATCCTTCCGCCTCAAAACCTGTGCTGCTGACAAGTATGGTAGAAAGTGTGGAGGATAAAGGCGGCAGCACCTACGTTGTAAAGAAGGATGCCGCGGTACTGGATTCCTATTTTGGCTCCTGACCCCCTTTGCTGAACCATCTGTATTCTGATTTTGTAAAAGTCATTTTTTATAGATTTTCTGAAAGTCCTAAACGCTATTACGGAATGATAAAGGACTTCGGTCTTTCCCAAAACATGGAAATACCGGAGTCCTTTTGTCTCTTTTTTCTTTACCTGTTCCCGGATTTCCGATATAATAATCATATGAGTATTACTTTATAAAAGAAAGGATGCGTTCCATGAAACAAAAGCTTTCCCTTGGCCAGAGCTATCTTCTTCTGGCGCTCTTCCCTGCTTATTTTATGATCGTGGGGCTTTTTATGCAGCCGCCTTCCGAGATTCTCTCTGGCCTTCGTTCCATTATACGGGAGCCGGATTTTCTGATTACCGACTATTTCGTTATCGGAGGAATCGGAGCCGCGTTTCTCAATGCCGGACTCATTACTCTTGTCTTACTTTTTGTCCTTTATCTGCTTCGAATGGAAATTGACGGACATACCCTCACGTCCTGTTGTTTAATTTTCGGATTTTCCCTCTTTGGAAAAAATGTAGTCAATATCTGGTCGATCCTCCTCGGCGTCTATCTGTACGCCCATTATCACAGGACTTCGATTCGGAGTTATCTCTATGTAGGATTGTACGGGACCAGTCTTTCCCCGATTATCACACAAGTTATGCAGTTGGAATCCTTATCCCTTGCCGTGCGAATTCCACTTAGTTTCCTCATCGGCATCACCATTGGATTTGTCCTGCCTCCATTATCCACCCATGTACATTTTGCTCATCAGGGCTATTCCCTGTACAATGTAGGATTTTCCTCCGGTGTCATCGCCACTGTGGTGATCTCCCTGTTTAAATCTTTCGGGGTGGAAACAAAATCCCGTCTGATCTGGCACACCGGAAACAATCTTGAGTTCGCCCTGATTCTGGGAGGGCTCTTTGCTGTGATGATTCTGGCTGCTATTATACTGGGTAAAGAAACCGTATTCACCTCTTATAAGAGGATCTTAAAATGTACGGGAATCTCCGGAACAGATTACTTAAAGCAGGAAGGCAAAGCTTCTGTTCTACTGAATATGGGGATTAACGGAATCTTTGCCATGCTGCTCGTTCTGATTGTAGGCGGAGATCTTAACGGACCGACTATTGGCGGAATCTTTACGATCGTAGGCTTTTCCTCTACCGGAAAGCACCTTTTTAATATCGCTCCTATTATGTTTGGAGTGATCCTTGCAAGTACGACAAAGGACTGGTCTATCACTGATCCCGGTGCGCTGCTGGCACTTCTCTTCTCCACAACATTAGCACCGGTTGCCGGAGAGTTCGGCGTGCTGGCTGGACTTCTGGCAGGCTATCTCCAGTCCTCTGTGGCTCTCAATGTCGGGATTCTCTACGACAGTATGAATCTATATAACAACGGATTTGCCGGAGGGATTGTCGCGATCTTTCTTGTCCCGGTCATCCGTTCCATCCGTTCCAGGCGGGCACGCGCAAAAGGCGACCTCTCTTTATAGAGGCCGCCTTTCCCATTTCTTATGTAATTTCTGAAATTCCGGAATATAAAGAATCAGCGTCAGAAACATGATGAC
>OJAC01001192.1_pt1 | contig 14003 bp, 9 predicted proteins | sample 1588701 | NCBI WGS metagenome assembly OJAC01 (sample SAMN03283256) | human gut metagenome | biome: human-associated habitat; material: feces | host: Homo sapiens | place: USA | collected 2013 | reverse complement strand
TTGACAACTTGTTTCACACCTGATTCTCAGCACCACAGGCTCTCTGTAAAGGCATCATCGCCGTTATCTCCGCTTCAACGGTTTACAATTTATTTAATTGTGCAAACTTTTTATACTGTTTGAATTTCTTTAACAATTTAATACTTTATCTCGCTAAATTTGTTTAAAGTTTATCACTCCTTTTTGTGTTTGTCAACATATTTTTGCCTCGTCTTTAATTATGCTTTAATCAGTTCCTCTATCTCCTTCGGCTGTGGCATCACACGCAGGGCTCCCTTACGCGTGGTAACAATGGCTGCAGCAGCATTTGCATATGTAAGCATATCCTTCAAATCCTTATCTGTTAATTTCTGCAATCCATGCTCCAGCACATAATGCAGCACACACGCACAAAACGTATCACCGGCACCTGTAGTTTCAATCGTATTTTTTTGGATAAAAGGTGCAGCCTCAACCATCTTGTCCTGATAGTAAGCCCTGCTTCCTTCCTTTCCCATCGAAACAAGAATAAGCGGAATATGATATCTCATATTAATCCATCGGACACCCTCAGTAAAATCATCTTCTCCTGTCAGCCATTGAATTTCATTATCAGAGATTTTTAAAATATCGCACTGCTGTAATCCATATAACACCTGTTCTCTCGCATCATCTAAAGAATTCCAGAGCGGTTCCCTGATATTTGGATCAAATGAAATAATTGCTCCGGCATCCTGTGCAATTGCAATCGCTTTTTTCGTGGCAAGGCGAACTCTCTCGTGAGTCATTGACAAGGTTCCGAAATGGAAAATTCGTGCAGACTTAACAATATCCACAGGAACCTCCTCTTCTGTCAGCATCATATCAGCTCCAGGATTACGATAAAAAGAAAAATCCCTATCGCCATCCGGATATGTATGAACCAACGCCAGCGTTGTATGCACGTCATTGTCCTTCAAAAGTCCTTTTGCATCTATACCAACCTCTGTAATTGCTTTCTCCAACTGTTTTCCAAAAAAATCATTACCTACTTTTCCAATAAATGCCGTCGTATGCCCCAAGCCCGACAGCATTGCGAGCACATTACATGGAGCCCCGCCGGGATTGGCCTCAAATAAAGGATTCCCCTGACTGCTGACTCCATTTTCTGTGAAATCAATAAGCAATTCGCCTAATGCAACTACATCCATATCTTCCTCCAGTTCTATTGCTACAAGCAAAATTCAAATTCTGTCTCTCGGAATCTCTAAGCCTGTGTTTATGCGGCTTCTGAGATTCCATTTTTAGTCGGAAGGCTCATGATTCCGAGAGCCTATATTATTCTCCATCATATAGCTCAACCTTTACGTCTTCCAAATCTCCAAATAATACTTCTATTTCTTGTTTCTTCTTTCCATTTTCATCAATTGTCTGATGGAATGTTCCCCATGCCTTTCCATTAATCCAGAATGTTTTATAGTCATTTTCATTAATAACCGGAGCAAATGACATTGTTTTCTTTACCATATCACACTCATAGCCGGCAAATGTTGGCAATAATGTAAAGCTTGACATAGGACGAATATAATGATGACCTGCTTCTGTTTCACTCCATGGACATCTCTTATATCCATCATAGCGATCACGGATTGCACGAATAATTGTATACGCCTCTTCTATCATACCTTCCTTAACCATGATACATGCAACTGTATACTCTACACCTGTCCAGACTTCATCGCAATAAGCAAATGGGAATCTTGGTCTTCCACCATTCGGCCATGAACACAGCACTAATCCTGCTTCATCATTTAACGCATACGTTCTTTGTACATTCGGAACATTTTCCATACAATCTTTAAAGTTATATTTATAAATAGACTCGAGAGTTTTCTTTACATGCTCTTTCGGAAGAACGTATCCAAGTCCTGCTGCCTGTGCCATAAATTGTCCAAGAAGCTGATCTGTCAAACATCCTTTTCCATACTGATATCTATATGCATCTACATCCTCTAACTCCTGGATATAGTATTCACCATTGAATAGCTTATCATCTACCATCGGCGCTGCCTTTTTATACAAATTGCGGTATTTCTCTGCAATCTCCTCTTTTCCCAAATGCTCTGCCATTTCTGCAACACCTTTAATTGCTCCAAGGTAAATTGTATTTGTCATGGTATTCGGTCCGTAAAATTCAATATCATACGTTACATGTTGTTTTCCATCAATCACACCATCTCCATCTTCATCCCATTCTTTTAATGAAAATTCCAGTGCTTTCATCATGTTATCCCAAATTCCCTTAAGGAATTCATCATCACCTGTATACTTCCACTCTCTGTAAACTCTCAAAATAGAACCAAATTCTCCATCACATGCCGGAATCATATCCCATCTGCTCTCTCCAAGACATTTTCTTGCTCTAAATGGCATGCATCCATCGTCATCCAATTCTACATTGAATTCTACATTTCTCATAGTAATTTCCAAATCCGGAAAAAGTCCTGCAACTGCAGTAGCATAATTCCAAACGTGGTTTACATTTCCCTGTCCGCATCCCACATAATCGCGAATTCCTTCCCATCCAAGGAAATTTCCATTTTCAATTCTAAAGCAGCAGTGACTCTTCATAGACATAATATTTGAAGCAACCGCATCGATTACATATGCAGGCAGTGATGTTTCAAATAATGCATTTTCAAAAGCACGCGATGTTGACTCAAGATATTCTTTTTTTCCTACCACATATTTCACAACATCCCACGCATCTGTAAATTTTGTTGCATAATAGTTTTTAATTGTATCATATCCACCCTGACGATATCTCTCCAAATCAGCATCATATTCAATCCATCCCTTTGGACGATTCGGAAAATACCATGAAATGATAAATTCAAACTCTTTCGTTTCATTTGGTTTAATCGTTTCGTAGCTGCTGACTGAACTGATTCGTTCCTTCAGATTCAGGAAACTAAAATCATAGTGTTCTAACAAGTCACACCCTTTAGCTTCAATTTCTTCTTCCTCGTCCAGTTTGCCGTCTGAAGAAAAATCATCCCAGAAGTCCTGTGCATTGTCTGTCCATTGTCCATGAAGCCATTTTTTCTTTGTAATATGGTTCTTATTTGTGGTAACAATTGACATGCTGCCATACTTCATATCTGTTTCTTTCAGGTTTTTAGCTGTATAGTACCATCCATGAACACCGTCTTCTTCCCTGTATTCATTCTGCACCTCATCAACCAGCTTCACATTATTGAACACATCATATCCATCAAATCCCACAACATTTGCCATCGTTCCTACTACAGAAACGTCCACTGCTTTATCTGTTGGATTTGTCACTTTATATTTAATAATTGCAGTTGGAATTCCAGAATCATCCGCATTAAGTGGAATGAATGGTGTATAAGCCTCCATCTGTACTGTAACCGGTACCGCAGAATCTTTTAGATCTACATACACAAATGGCTGTTTTCCAACCATTTTGCTTTCTTCAAATCGTGGAATTCCTGCTAATTCTCCATTCAAAAATCCATGTGATTTATAAAACGGTGGGCAAATTTTACTTTCAAGAATTCTTGATACAGGTTCTTTTCCCTCTTCTTTTGTCCAAATTGCAAAGAACGAAAATGGAACAAACTGTCCTTTTCCTGGCCAATTGAAAATCTCCCAATCTCTTAACTCACCGCGAGGGCCTACTGAGATATTTCCTGTTCCAAGACCTCCTAAAAGGAATTTTGCGACTGAGGCATCTCCCTTATATGAAATCTCTCCTCCTGTTTTAAATAAATCTGCCTTTGAATGTAATTTTTTTGTATTCATGTTGTTCACCTTTATCCTTTCTACTATAATTTGAATATTTAACCTTTAACTCCAACATGTGTCATACTCTTAACAATCCACTTTTGTCCTATTATGAAAACCAACAAAACCGGTATTACCGACAAGACTACCGCGGCAAATTCCACATTATCTCCGGTTGCAAACAGTTGTTTGCTATGCTCTTCTTTTTTAGGGTTCCCTCTACTTTCTTGTTTCAAACTTATCCTCCTTACGCTCTTTGTGGAACCCGTTCCATATGATCTAAAAAAAATAAACTACTTGTTGAAAACATCTTACTTCTGTTAACCAAGTTTGTCAACAATTTCTCGTATTTTTACAACACTTTGTCACTATTTTACAGTTTTTATTTTATTTTTTTGTTTATTTTTAACAATTACTTTAACTAACCCATGCATCCCTAAAGGGTTCGAGACAGCCTTCAAAACTAAGACTCGTATCCCGAACCCCTAAGAGTCTGCTGGTGGATCCACTGAATGCTCTACTTCCAAACATTCCTCATTGTTCCATATTCCAGCCTATCAACTATTGCTTCTTTGTATGGTGTATCAATCCAAAAACCTGTTTGTTCCTTATCCGGATACACATTTGCCGTTATGCACTGTTCCCCCTGATTAACATATATTTCTATACAGCTGCAATCCATAAAAACATCAATCTGTATTTTTTTATTTTTAATACTTACCGGACAGCACATCTTTCCCTGTCTGAAATCATCTCCTCGGTCTCGATCAAAAAACACCATGTTATTAACTAAATCAATTTCAATTATTGATACAGATTCACCGCTTTCCCACACACCTATTCTTACAAATTTAGATGATATTTTTTCAATATCTAAATTCACTTTTATATAACAGGTCTTGTAGCCGGATGGTCTCAACATAACCTTGCTTTTTGATATTTTCAGGTTTTCCATCAAACCATCCAATTTCATTATTTCATTCAGTTCTCTAACCGGGTAAAGTCTAAGATTTCCATTCATATCTAATGACAATTTTCTTGGAACGCTTAATGTTCCTCTCCAGTTTTCTTCTGATGTCGGTCCCCATCCTTCAAACCACGGCATCCACGTCCATCCATTTTGCCATGCAATCAGAACCCTGTTGCCATGTTTGTCTAAAAACGACTGCGGCGCATAATAGTCAAATCCATAATCTAAATTACCGATTTTTTCTATTGTATATTCACAGTTTTCAAAATTCATAGTTCCTATACAATACATTGCTTTATTATAAGAAGGATGATTCATTGGTGAACAAGTAAGAATCCATTTTCCATCTATCTCAAACATATCTGGACATTCAAACATACTTCCCAATTCACCATTTGATTTCAAAATATCACCTTTGTAATTCCATACATATAAATCCTTTGATTCGTATAGGAATACTCGTCCATCTCCTCCGCAATCAGCACCACCAATCGAACCGCCTACTACCATGTACCACTTTTCATTTGCCCGAAATACTTTGGGATCCCTAAAATCCTCTGAAGCACCATCTGGTGGGCTGGAAATCAAAGGATTTCCAGCATACTTTTCAAAATTGATTCCATCTGTCGACATTGCCATGCACTGCGTCTGAAATGTTTTTCCGTTTTCTTTAACTGTTGCACTATAGAATAAATACAGAACTCCATTCCATTCTATTGCACTTCCCGAAAAGCATCCACCCTCTGCATGCCTATCATATGCCTGATCAGGCTTTAATGCAATCGGCAAATCTTTCCAGTGAAGCATATCTTCACTAATTGCATGTCCCCAATGCATAGACCCCCACTCACAATCATAAGGATTGTATTGATAGAATAAATGATACCAACCATTAAAATAGATCAATCCATTCGGGTCATTTATCCAACCCTTTGGCGCTGTAAAATGGTATTCCGGTCTCCATCTTTCTTCGCAAAATTTTCTGCTTTTTATATTATTCTCCATCATATAGCTCAACCTTTACGTCTTCCAAATCTCCAAATAATACTTCTATTTCTTGTTTCTTCTTTCCATTTTCATCAATTGTCTGATGGAATGTTCCCCATGCCTTTCCATTAATCCAGAATGTTTTATAGTCATTTTCATTAATAACCGGAGCAAATGACATTGTTTTCTTTACCATATCACACTCATAGCCGGCAAATGTTGGCAATAATGTAAAGCTTGACATAGGACGAATATAATGATGACCTGCTTCTGTTTCACTCCATGGACATCTCTTATATCCATCATAGCGATCACGGATTGCACGAATAATTGTATACGCCTCTTCTATCATACCTTCCTTAACCATGATACATGCAACTGTATACTCTACACCTGTCCAGACTTCATCGCAATAAGCAAATGGGAATCTTGGTCTTCCACCATTCGGCCATGAACACAGCACTAATCCTGCTTCATCATTTAACGCATACGTTCTTTGTACATTCGGAACATTTTCCATACAATCTTTAAAGTTATATTTATAAATAGACTCGAGAGTTTTCTTTACATGCTCTTTCGGAAGAACGTATCCAAGTCCTGCTGCCTGTGCCATAAATTGTCCAAGAAGCTGATCTGTCAAACATCCTTTTCCATACTGATATCTATATGCATCTACATCCTCTAACTCCTGGATATAGTATTCACCATTGAATAGCTTATCATCTACCATCGGCGCTGCCTTTTTATACAAATTGCGGTATTTCTCTGCAATCTCCTCTTTTCCCAAATGCTCTGCCATTTCTGCAACACCTTTAATTGCTCCAAGGTAAATTGTATTTGTCATGGTATTCGGTCCGTAAAATTCAATATCATACGTTACATGTTGTTTTCCATCAATCACACCATCTCCATCTTCATCCCATTCTTTTAATGAAAATTCCAGTGCTTTCATCATGTTATCCCAAATTCCCTTAAGGAATTCATCATCACCTGTATACTTCCACTCTCTGTAAACTCTCAAAATAGAACCAAATTCTCCATCACATGCCGGAATCATATCCCATCTGCTCTCTCCAAGACATTTTCTTGCTCTAAATGGCATGCATCCATCGTCATCCAATTCTACATTGAATTCTACATTTCTCATAGTAATTTCCAAATCCGGAAAAAGTCCTGCAACTGCAGTAGCATAATTCCAAACGTGGTTTACATTTCCCTGTCCGCATCCCACATAATCGCGAATTCCTTCCCATCCAAGGAAATTTCCATTTTCAATTCTAAAGCAGCAGTGACTCTTCATAGACATAATATTTGAAGCAACCGCATCGATTACATATGCAGGCAGTGATGTTTCAAATAATGCATTTTCAAAAGCACGCGATGTTGACTCAAGATATTCTTTTTTTCCTACCACATATTTCACAACATCCCACGCATCTGTAAATTTTGTTGCATAATAGTTTTTAATTGTATCATATCCACCCTGACGATATCTCTCCAAATCAGCATCATATTCAATCCATCCCTTTGGACGATTCGGAAAATACCATGAAATGATAAATTCAAACTCTTTCGTTTCATTTGGTTTAATCGTTTCGTAGCTGCTGACTGAACTGATTCGTTCCTTCAGATTCAGGAAACTAAAATCATAGTGTTCTAACAAGTCACACCCTTTAGCTTCAATTTCTTCTTCCTCGTCCAGTTTGCCGTCTGAAGAAAAATCATCCCAGAAGTCCTGTGCATTGTCTGTCCATTGTCCATGAAGCCATTTTTTCTTTGTAATATGGTTCTTATTTGTGGTAACAATTGACATGCTGCCATACTTCATATCTGTTTCTTTCAGGTTTTTAGCTGTATAGTACCATCCATGAACACCGTCTTCTTCCCTGTATTCATTCTGCACCTCATCAACCAGCTTCACATTATTGAACACATCATATCCATCAAATCCCACAACATTTGCCATCGTTCCTACTACAGAAACGTCCACTGCTTTATCTGTTGGATTTGTCACTTTATATTTAATAATTGCAGTTGGAATTCCAGAATCATCCGCATTAAGTGGAATGAATGGTGTATAAGCCTCCATCTGTACTGTAACCGGTACCGCAGAATCTTTTAGATCTACATACACAAATGGCTGTTTTCCAACCATTTTGCTTTCTTCAAATCGTGGAATTCCTGCTAATTCTCCATTCAAAAATCCATGTGATTTATAAAACGGTGGGCAAATTTTACTTTCAAGAATTCTTGATACAGGTTCTTTTCCCTCTTCTTTTGTCCAAATTGCAAAGAACGAAAATGGAACAAACTGTCCTTTTCCTGGCCAATTGAAAATCTCCCAATCTCTTAACTCACCGCGAGGGCCTACTGAGATATTTCCTGTTCCAAGACCTCCTAAAAGGAATTTTGCGACTGAGGCATCTCCCTTATATGAAATCTCTCCTCCTGTTTTAAATAAATCTGCCTTTGAATGTAATTTTTTTGTATTCATGTTGTTCACCTTTATCCTTTCTACTATAATTTGAATATTTAACCTTTAACTCCAACATGTGTCATACTCTTAACAATCCACTTTTGTCCTATTATGAAAACCAACAAAACCGGTATTACCGACAAGACTACCGCGGCAAATTCCACATTATCTCCGGTTGCAAATGGTTGTCTAATTGATAATATTCCAACCGGAAGTGATAACTTTTTCGTATCATTAATCATGATGAATGTTGTAAAATAATCATTCCATGAAAAGGTAAATACGATAATCGCTAATGAAGTCAACGTGGATTTTGCCATAGGCAACATAATCGACACAAACGTCCTGATTGGACCTGCTCCATCCAATGCTGCCGCTTCGTTTAATTCCTTAGGAACTCCCATAAAAAACTGTCTCATCATAAATACTCCAAAAGCTCCTGCCAGGCCGGGACACATCGCACCTGTTAAAGACGGAAGAGTAACCGCTAATGATGTATTAATAATTCCTAAAATGTTCATAATTTTAAAAAGCGCAACTATTGTAACTTGGACAGGTACCATCATGGCAACCATCATTAATCCAAACATCAAATTTTTACCTTTGAAATTGAACTTTGCATATGCATATCCTGCTATTGCTCCATGGAATACCATTCCTATCGTAATTAATGTACTCATTTTCAAACTATTTTTCATAAATGTGAAAAATGGAATAGAGTCCGAAAATAACTTTTTAAAATATTTCATATCCCATTTGTCAATAGATGGCGGAAGCCATTTCGGTGGCAAAGCAATCGCTTCACTATACGGTCTTAATGATGCTGAAAATACCCAGAGGAACGGAGCAATCATTATACCTGCAATTATCATCATGACAACAAACAAAATGATATGACTGATTCTAATTTTTTTCCCGAATATACTAATTTTTTTATTCATAATGCACCCACCTTTTACTTCCTACAAATTGAATCACGGTAACAAATGCAATCAAAATAAGTAACAATATTGATAATGCTGAAGCTTCACCATAATTAAATGAAGTAAATCCTTTCTCCGCAATTAACATTACGAGACTTCTTGATGAATCCCCTGGTCCTCCACCTGTTAATACATAGATTGACTCATAAATTCTAAGTGCACCTGTAACATTCATGATCAGCACAAAGAATATTTGCGGTGATGCTACCGGAATAATGACTTTCCGAAAACGTTGAAACGCATTTGCTCCATCTATTTCCGCCGCCTCCAATAATCCACGATCCACATTTTGAAGTCCTGCTAAAATCAAAAGCATAGACATACCTGCATTCTTCCACATATCCAGAATCCACACTGCAATCTTCGAAAAGGATTGATCGCTTAACCATCCAATTTTTGAAATACCTATCGTTCCTAGATAATAATTTATAACGCCTGCATCAGTTTGAAAAAATGCCTGCCAGATAATTGCCACAAATGTAAGTCCGACCAGTGACGGGAAAAAATATATAGAACGAAAGAATACGCTTATTTTTTTTGGTAAAATATCATCTACTAGTACTGCTAACACCAATCCCAGTCCTGTGTTTCCTATGGAACACATAATCGTATACCACAATGTGTTTTTTAACGCAGCCACCGATCTATTATCAGATAATATTGTTTTAAAGTTTTCCAATCCTGCAAATGTTGTTTCCCCTGTGAATGCATTATAATTTTGAAATGAAATTACAAGCACCCATATCACTGGAATCAATACAAAAAACAGAAAACCCAAAAATGATGGAACTGTAAATAAATAAGCAGTCATCGTTTCTCGCTTTGAATTTTTTAATTTATTCTGTTTACCGCACATTTATTTCACCTTCTTCTCTGCTATTTTGCCTTCTCTTCTACTTCTTTTTGTGCATCATCAAGTGCCTGCTGTACATCTTTCCCTCCTGAAAATACTTCTTCCATACATCGAAGAGTTGTCTGCTCCAAATCTCCAAAATATGTAGGTGCTGCTACCGGGGAGGCAACTGTAACTGCTTTCCAGATTCCTTCGATATTATCCGGTGTTGTTCCCATTATTTCCGTATCTGTAGCCAATGATTCTGTAGGCGGCACTTGTTGACCTCCTGCTGCAACTGCTTTAAGTGTCTCTTCTGAAACTAAACTTTTCAGTAATTCTATTGACAATTCTTTATTTTCTGTATTTTTGCTAATACACCAAGCTGCTCCACCAAATACAGAACCCTCTTTCTCATTAACCGGCCATTGAACACAATCAAAATCAGCATTTGTAAGTCCTGCATCCTGCCATGTATTAAGTACCCATCTTCCTGCACCAACCATTGCAAGCTGTTTTGAAGAAAACATTGTATATACATCCGAACTGATTGGATCCGGAGTCACTTTTTCTTTAACAAGCTTATCCAAAAATTCAACTGATTCAACCATCTTCTTACTATTAAGTGCTGGGTTTTGATTTTCGTCAACTAACGCTGTATTATTTGTTGACCACCACGGTGTAAGCTGAAAGTATGAACTTGATAATCCAAATCCATAAACCGAACCATCAGATTTCGTTAATTTCTTCGCATCCTCGTAGAATTCATCCCAGGTCCATCCATCTTTTGGATACTCAAGTCCTGCCTCATCGAACATTGTTTTGTTATAATACATAACCATTGTCTGAGTTCCATTCGGCAAACCATACAAATTATCATCTACACTAAATCCATCCAACAATACCGGAGCATACTCCTCTTTTACTTTTGAAAGATCCTGATCCTCAGATACAATTTCATCCAACGGCATAAGCAAATCATTTGAAACTGCCATCTGTACTGCTTCAAGTCCAATATTAATTACATCCGGTGCTTCTCCTGAAGTCGACATTGTTATCCACTTTTGAATAAAATCCGACCATGACGTAACAGGAACACAAGTTTGTTTTACTTCAACGTCTGGATTATTTTCATTGAATCTTGCAATTGCTTCGTTGGCAATCTTTTCTTCCTCCGTATTTCCCCAGTTTAATACTCTTAATACCTTGTTCCCCGTATCTTTTTGTTTTCCGGAAGTTTCTCCGCCTCCGCATGCCGTTGTCGAAACCAAAACTGTTCCGGCTAACAGTAAAGTTGCTAATTTTTTCCATGTTCTTCTCATATAATTGTCCTCCTTACATTCTTTGTGGAACCCGTTCCACTTGACCTAAAAAAAAATCAACTACTTGTTGAGGACATCTTACTTCTGTTAACCAGGTTTGTCAACAATTTCTCGTATCTTTTTCAACACTTTGTCACTGTTTCACAGTTTTTATTTTATTTTTTTGTTTACTTTTAACAATCTTTTGTTGTGTCTCCATTTTGAATTGACACATCCAAGACTATCTTTTTATTTTGATATTTTTTTCCATTTATCATTTCATCTATAAGTCTCACACATTCGCTTGCCAACTCGCTAACCGGCTGCACAATACTTGTCATTAGCGGACTTGTCAGTCTTGTTATAACAGTTCCGTCATAAGATACAATTCTTACATCATCCGGAATTTTCATTCCCCTCTTTTTTGCTTCATTCATATATAAAATTGCAGCCACATCAACTCCAAACACTCCATCATATTTATCATTTTCTTGTAGAATATTTCGAATTACAGACTCAAAATATTCCTCTTCAAACCGATTCCAACTCAATTCAAAATTTGTCACTTTGACACCACATTCTCTCATTACTCTTTCAAACTCTTGATGTCTTTCGTGATATGGTGAACCTACTTTCAATGCTCCTCGGAATTGTAGAACATTTTTGCATCCATTCTTTATCAAAATTTCCGCTGCCAGTTGTCCTCCTTTTGTATGATTCGATGTTACTACCGGAATTTCTTCCCCCAAATATCGATCCAATGCAACTATCGGTTTCTTTATTTTCCGATATTCCTCTTCTAAGGTATGTACACCACTTATAACTCCATCCACAATATGTCGATTCAACATGTCCAGATAGTCCAACTCTGCATTTTCCTCTTTTATTGTATTGCACACCATTGTTTTATAGCCTTTTTTATACAATTCTTCTTCTATTTTATCAACAAAATCCGAGAAAAAAGGATGTCCTACTGTTGGAACAAGCACTGCTACAATCCCCGTTTTTTTGTAAAACAACTGTCTCGCCAACTCATTCGGTGTATAATTGAGCTCCTTCATAGCATCTTCTATTTTTTGTCTGGTTTCTTCCGAAACATATCCGCTGTTATTTAGAACTCGCGAAACTGTTGCTGCACCAACATTTGCTTTTTTCGCAACATCTCTGATACTTGCCATTTTCATACTCCCCTCTATTTTTTATGACTTAATTTTTTATTATTTTATCTTATAACACCACTTTACAACTTTTTTCATAAAAAGAAATCGTACAGTTTATTCTGATATATAATGAATTTGCACAAAAACATTACGAAGGAAAGTGACCCTGTACGACAAAGACATTATACAACGAAAACTCATTAATTGGTAGACTTCATAAATATTTTTTAGCATATTTTGAAACTTTTTCTGTTCCTACGGCAAAAACATTATTTTTACTGGTACTTTCAATGCTCGCATTGAAGTCAGCTCATTCAATCAGATTCCTGTACCAGCATTTTCGCAAAATATGAGTCATCTATAAAGTTGTAAAGTGGTGTTTAATAATAATATGCATTAAAATCATAACGAGCATTCAATCAACCTCAAGATACTCTGCGCCCTTTTACTAAATACCTCATTTTCCTCTTCTGCAGCTATCTCTGCAATACGCCTGATTTCATCCTTATACGGCATACAGAACTTAACCGCATCCGTCAAAAGTCGGTCTGACTCCAATGTGCTGTCCAATGCATGATCGAAATCATATAACGGAGCCATACTCACATACTCTCCTGTATCCGTATTTCTAAGCCAGCCAAAATTACCGGCATGCCTGTCGCCATTTCCGATTACCGCGTCTATGATAAGCATCTGTGCTCCGGCTTTTCCAAACAGATCAATAATCGTCTGCTCGTCAAATTCATCGGGATCAAGTCTTCCGGACTGATCAGCCTGCTCAAGCATCAGCATTGGCGAAGTGATATTATAAATTGCGATTCCGCCTTTTGTCTTATCCGCGTTTTCTACAGAAATACCACATTTCCTGCATAGCTCGATACATTGCAATTCCACAGAGATATCGCCATACTTGTACAGCTTTCCATCCTGTTTCCATTCCTTTGACAGCGCACCTCCCACGTAAAGAGTCGGAGCAGCCTGTCCGGCAAATGCCTCACTTCCGTCCCAGAAAGGCTTGTAATACGGACTTATCTCCTCAAAGCGTATAGGATCATCCGTGGCTTTTATCCAATAACAATCGCTGAAACTCAAGGCTCTCGTCTCGCGGTTAATGCGCATACGCGCTCCCTGTCCGAATGTGATTCCCTTTAATTTGCGTGCCATCGTGTTTGTGCCTGATGAATAGCGGTACATCATCCACTTTGTAAAAGTATGATTGTTTGCACCTTTTTGCTTCATAAGTCCGGGCAACAGATTTGTATTTAATATTTTTTCATTATCTATATCGTAAATCGGTGTGTTTTTGCACATTAATAACATAAAATCACCTCGCATTATATAAAATATACTCCATCTGGCGTTCCTTTGTCTTAAGCCCCATCTTCTCATAAAATTTCTCAGCAGATGTGTTTCCACTCCATACATTGAGCGTGACCTCGTAGCAGCCGAGACGCTTTGCCTCATTCTTGACATATTCAAAAAGCTGCTCTCCGATATGCTGTCCTCTGGTCTTTGCATCTACACACAGA
>OJAC01001162.1_pt1 | contig 14370 bp, 9 predicted proteins | sample 1588701 | NCBI WGS metagenome assembly OJAC01 (sample SAMN03283256) | human gut metagenome | biome: human-associated habitat; material: feces | host: Homo sapiens | place: USA | collected 2013 | reverse complement strand
CGTCTCTTTTCTGAGTATGTCCTTTACGTGGCACGTTACTTCCCTCCTTAATCATGATATTTGTGGATTAATTCATCGGTACTCACATGTGTCTCTCTAATGTGTTCGTGCGGAATTGTATTCATAAAGTGAAATCCTGCATCTGCAGGTCTAATCCCAACACTAACCTACTTTAGTTCTGTTTGTGATACACAATGTTGCTAAATTATTTAGCAGCTTTTGGTCTCTTTGCGCCGTACTTAGAGCGGGCCTGTTTTCTGTTTGCAACACCTGCAGTATCTAATGTACCACGGATGATATGGTAACGTGTACCTGGTAAATCCTTAACACGGCCACCACGAATCAGAACAACGCTATGCTCCTGTAAGTTGTGTCCCTCACCTGGAATGTATGAAGTTACTTCGATTCCGTTTGAAAGACGAACTCTGGCGATCTTTCTAAGAGCTGAGTTAGGCTTCTTAGGAGTAGCTGTCTTAACAGCTGTACATACACCACGCTTCTGTGGAGAAGAAGTGTTGATTGGCTTCTTCTGGAGAGAGTTAAAGCTTCTCTGAAGAGCTGGTGCTGTAGACTTCTTTACAGATGTCTGACGTCCTTTTCTTACTAACTGGTTAAATGTTGGCATTATTTTCACCTCCTGTTTTATTTTAAGCAGTGCAATCTTATGCACGCTAAAATATTATACAAATCCTTGTCTGTTTTGTCAAGACCAATTTTGTTTTCAATATAATACAAGAAAGAAGTCCGGTTTCCCGGACTTCTTTGTTTTTAGTTTGTAACAGCTTCTGTAGCTTAAGTACAAACATCAGTAATTATTCTTCATCAGCTGATTCAGCATCTGTATCAATGACTCCGACTGCCTCTTCCTCTGCGAAATCCGCAAAATCATCATCATCAAAATCAAGTGTATCGTCATCGTTTACATCGCTGTCAAGCTTGATGTTACGATAAATCTTCATACCTGTTCCTGCCGGGATGAGCTTACCGATGATTACGTTCTCCTTCATACCGATAAGCGGATCAACCTTGCCCTTGATTGCTGCCTCAGTAAGAACCTTTGTGGTCTCCTGGAATGAAGCTGCTGACAGGAATGAGTTGGTTGCAAGAGATGCCTTTGTGATTCCAAGTAATACCTGTGAGCCAACTGCAAGCTCCTTGCCCTCTTCCTCAAGCTTCTCGTTGAGCTCTAAGAAGTCAAGGGCATCAACCATGCTGCCCGGAAGTAAATCTGAATCTCCCGGCTCCTCTACGCGGATCTTCTGTAAGCACTGACGAACTATAACCTCGACATGCTTATCGTTAATCTCAACACCCTGTAAACGGTAAACACGCTGTACCTCGCGGAGCATGTAATCCTGAACCGCACGAACGCCCTTAATCTTGAGGATATCGTGTGGATTTACAGAACCCTCTGTAAGCTCGTCGCCGGCCTCAAGCTCCTGTCCGTCTACAACCTTGATACGTGAGCCGTAAGGAATGAGGTAAGCCTTTGTCTCGCCTGTCTCGTTGTTTGTAACGATAACCTCACGCTTCTTCTTTGTATCCTTGATTGTGGCAATTCCGCCGAACTCTGTGATAATAGCGAGTCCCTTAGGCTTACGTGCCTCGAAAATCTCCTCTACTCGAGGAAGGCCCTGTGTGATATCTCCACCGGCAACACCACCTGTATGGAAGGTTCTCATGGTAAGCTGTGTACCAGGCTCACCGATTGACTGTGCTGCGATAATACCGATTGCTTCACCAACCTGTACTGCCTGACCTGTTGCAAGGTTTGAACCGTAACACTTAGCACATACTCCCATGTGTGAACGGCAGGTAAGTACTGTACGGATCTTAACCTGTGTGATTGGATTACCGTTCTCGTCAACACCCTCTGCCATAACCTTTGCTGCACGCTTTGGTGTGATCATATGGTTGGCCTTAACGATTACATTGCCATCCTTATCGCAGATTGTGTTGCAAGAGAAACGACCTGTAATTCTCTCCTGAAGGCTCTCGATTTCCTCTCGACCCTCCATGAATGCCTTTACAACCATTCCCGGAATCTCACGTCCTGTGCCTGCACAGCAGTCTGACTCACGAACGATCATATGCTGTGAAACATCTACGAGACGTCTTGTAAGGTATCCTGAATCGGCTGTACGAAGCGCTGTATCTGAAAGTCCCTTACGAGCTCCATGTGCTGACATGAAGTACTCGAGTACGTCAAGACCCTCACGGAAGCATGACTTGATAGGAAGCTCGATTGTACGACCTGTTGTATCAGCCATGAGTCCTCGCATACCTGCAAGCTGTTTGATCTGCTTATCAGATCCACGGGCTCCGGAATCTGCCATCATGAAGATGTTGTTGTACTTATCAAGACCTGTAAGAAGTGCCTTTGTAAGGGCATCATCTGTATCCTTCCATGTCTCGATAACCTCTTTGTAGCGCTCCTCATCAGTGATAAGTCCACGCTTGTACTGTCTTGTAATCTTATCTACAGTGTCCTGTGCATCAGCGATCATCTGTGGCTTCTGTGGTGGCACTGTCATATCTGAAATTGAAACTGTCATGGCAGCCTGGGTTGAATACTTGTATCCCATAGCCTTGACATTGTCAAGAACCTCTGCTGTTGTTGTAGCTCCGTGTGTGTTGATAACCTTCTCAAGGATCTGCTTGATCTGTTTCTTACCAACGTGGAACTCAACCTCAAACTTGAGTGCATTCTCAGCCTTTGATCTGTCTATAAAACCAAGATCCTGTGGAATGTTCTCATTGAATATCAAAAGTCCTACTGTTGTCTCTGTAAAACCTGAAACCTCTGTGCCGTCAGGAAGCTTTACTGTACGGTGTACAAAGATATTCTGGTGAAGAGTAATCTCCTTGTTCTCGTAAGCGAGCATTGCAAGATTAACACTTCCATAGTAACGGCCGAGAAAATCTATCGGTCTGCAAAGCACACGACGGTTTCCGTCTGTGACATCCTCAAACCAGATGAGGTCATATAAGCCAAGCTCAGCCTTTCCTGTATTTTCATCAGGAGTTGTGAGCTTTCTAAGCTCCTCAATATCATTGTATACAGTGTCTGATGACACCTGTGCAACCATCTTTGGATCATCCTTGTAATCAGCGAGCTTTCTCATTGTGAGGTAGTAAACTCCAAGGATCATATCCTGTGAAGGAACGGCTACAAGTCCACCATCGGAAGGCTTAAGCAGGTTGTTAGGTGACAGAAGCATGAATCTGCACTCAGCCTGTGCCTCAGCAGTCAGTGGAAGATGTACAGCCATCTGGTCTCCATCGAAGTCGGCGTTGAACGCTGTACATACGAGTGGATGAAGCTTGATTGCCTTACCCTCTACAAGGATTGGCTCAAAGGCCTGGATTCCAAGTCTATGGAGTGTAGGAGCTCGGTTAAGCATAACCGGATGCTCTTTGATGACGTCCTCAAGGACATCCCATACCTCCGGCTGAAGTCTCTCAACCATCTTCTTTGCACTCTTTATGTTGTGTGCGGTTCCGTTAGCGGCAAGCTCCTTCATAACGAATGGTTTGAAAAGCTCGATAGCCATCTCCTTTGGAAGACCACACTGATAAATCTTAAGCTTTGGCTCTACACAGATAACTGAACGTCCTGAGTAGTCAACTCGCTTTCCGAGAAGGTTCTGACGGAAACGTCCTCCCTTTCCCTTGAGCATGTCTGAAAGAGACTTAAGAGCTCTGTTTCCTGGACCGGTAACAGGACGTCCACGACGGCCGTTGTCGATAAGTGCATCGACAGCCTCCTGAAGCATACGTTTCTCGTTACGAACGATGATATCCGGTGCTCCAAGATCAAGAAGTCTTCTAAGACGGTTGTTACGGTTGATGATTCGTCTGTAAAGGTCGTTAAGATCACTTGTTGCGAAACGTCCTCCATCGAGCTGAACCATTGGACGAAGATCCGGTGGAATAACAGGAATAACCGTCATAATCATCCACTCAGGCTTGTTTCCTGACTCACGGAAAGCCTCTACAACCTCAAGTCTCTTGATGATACGTGCACGCTTCTGGCCTGTAGCATTCTCAAGCTCAGCCTTAAGCTCTGCCGAATCCTTCTCGAGATCGATTGCTGCTAAAAGCTCATGGATAGACTCAGCACCCATTCCTACACGGAATGCTGAGCGGCCATAAGTATCGCATGCCTCCTGGTACTCTGACTCGTTGAGAATCTGCTTGTATGCAAGCTTTGTCTCGCCCGGGTCAAGCACAATATATGAAGCAAAGTACAGTACTCTCTCAAGTACACGTGGAGATAAGTCAAGGATGAGTCCCATACGTGATGGGATACCCTTGAAATACCAGATATGAGATACAGGAGCAGCAAGCTCGATGTGTCCCATACGCTCTCTACGAACGCTTGACTTTGTGATTTCTACGCCACATCGGTCGCAGACAACACCCTTATAACGTATCTTCTTGTATTTACCACAATGACACTCCCAGTCCTTCGTTGGTCCGAAAATCTTCTCGCAGAAAAGACCGTCTTTTTCAGGCTTTAATGTTCTATAGTTAATGGTCTCAGGCTTTTTAACCTCGCCATGTGACCACTCTCTGATCTTTTCAGGAGATGCTAATCCAATCTGAATCGCATCAAACTGCATTGCCTGATTATTTTCTATATTATTTGTTTCTGGCATTTTGGCACTCCCTTCTAATTATTCTTCGTCATCAAGAACTTCATCAGCAAAAATATCGTCATCCGCTGTCTCAGGAGACTCTTCCTCTTCTATGTCAACAAGCTCTTCGTTGTCATCAAATTCTTTCTTTGAGAAACCATGCTCTGCGAATGACTCACTGTCCTCGAATGCATAGTCCTTATCGTTTCCGATAATTGAGTTGATATCTGTATTACCGTACTCACTTGTCTCGATAAGCTCAACCTCTTCTCTGTTCTCATCAAGTACCTTGACATCCAGACCAAGTGCCTGAAGCTCTTTGAGAAGTACCTTGAATGACTCTGGAATACCAGGCTCAGGGATATTCTCACCCTTGATGATAGCCTCGTAGGTCTTGACACGGCCAACAACATCATCGGACTTCATTGTAAGGATCTCCTGGAGTGTATATGCAGCACCATATGCCTCAAGAGCCCAAACCTCCATCTCTCCGAAACGCTGTCCACCGAACTGTGCCTTACCACCGAGTGGCTGCTGTGTTACTAATGAGTAAGGACCTGTTGAACGTGCATGGATCTTATCGTCAACAAGGTGATGCAGCTTAAGGTAATGCATGTGTCCGATAGTTGTCTTTCCATCGAAGCACTCACCTGTTCTACCATCACGAAGCTGTACCTTTCCATCCTTGGAAATCGGAACGCCCTTCCATAAGCTTCTGTGAGCTCTGTTTGTTGAAAGGTATTCCATAACGTCCTCACGGAGTGTATCAACATATTTATCATAGAAGATTTCAGCATCTGCGCTCCAGTATGGATGCTCAGCCTGTAAATCCTTTTCAAGCTCTTCCTTATCGAACGGAAGATTTACGTAATCATTTGCAAGCTCAAGTGTATCCTCGATATCTACCTCGTTTGCTCCGTCAAATACAGGAGTTGAGATATTGAAGCCAAGTGCCTTTGCAGCGAGACTCAGATGAATCTCAAGGACCTGACCGATGTTCATTCGTGAAGGAACACCGAGTGGGTTAAGTACGATATCCAGTGGACGTCCGTTTGGAAGGAATGGCATATCCTCAACAGGAAGCACACGGGAAACGACACCCTTGTTACCGTGACGTCCGGCCATCTTATCACCGACAGAAATCTTTCTCTTCTGTGCAATGTAGATACGTACTGACTGGTTTACTCCCGGAGAAAGCTCATCGCCGTTCTCTCTTGTAAATACCTTGGCATCAACAATGATACCGTAAGCACCATGAGGTACCTTAAGTGATGTATCACGAACCTCTCTTGCCTTCTCACCGAAGATGGCACGAAGAAGTCTCTCCTCTGCTGTAAGCTCTGTCTCACCCTTTGGTGTAACCTTTCCTACAAGGATATCACCGGCACGAACCTCTGCACCTACACGGATGATACCTCTCTCATCAAGGTCCTTGAGTGCGTCGTCGCCGACACCAGGGACATCACGTGTAATCTCCTCCGGTCCGAGCTTTGTATCACGTGACTCTACCTCATATTCCTCGATATGAACTGATGTATACACATCATACTCTACGAGACGCTCTGAAAGAAGAACGGCATCCTCGTAGTTGTATCCTTCCCATGTCATGAATCCGATAAGCGGGTTCTTTCCAAGAGCAAGCTCTCCCTGACTTGTTGAAGGACCGTCTGCGATAACATCGCCTGCCTTAACCTTGTCACCCTTAAATACGATAGGTCTCTGGTTGTAGCAGTTTGACTGGTTAGAACGAGAGAACTTTGTAAGGATATACTCTCTCTTGTTTCCGTCATTCTCTTTTATGATAATGCGGTTTGACTCTGAAGATAATACCTCTCCGTCTGCCTTTGCAACTACGCAGACACCTGAGTCAACTGCGGCCTTTGTCTCAATACCTGTACCAACTACAGGAGCCTCTGTGGTCAGAAGCGGAACGGCCTGACGCTGCATGTTTGATCCCATGAGGGCACGTGTAGGGTCATCGTTCTGCAAGAATGGAATCAGCGCTGTAGCTACTGAGAATACCATCTTTGGAGACACATCCATATAATCAAATGCTGACTTATCGTACTCCTGAGTTTCCTCTCTGTAACGACCTGAAACTGAGTTACGTATGAAATGTCCTTCGGCATCAAGCTTCTCATTAGCCTGTGCTACGTGGTAGTTGTCCTCCTCGTCGGCTGTCATGTATACAACCTCTTCTGTGACTACCGGGTTCTTAGGATCAGTCTTGTCAATCTTACGGTATGGAGCCTCTACGAAGCCATACTCATTGATTCTCGCATAGCATGCAAGTGAGTTGATAAGACCGATGTTTGGTCCCTCAGGAGTCTCTACAGGACACATACGGCCGTAGTGAGTGTAATGTACATCTCGAACCTCGAATCCGGCACGGTCTCTTGAAAGACCACCAGGTCCAAGTGCTGATAAACGTCTCTTGTGAGTAAGCTCTCCAAGAGGGTTGTTCTGATCCATGAACTGTGAAAGCTGTGAAGAACCGAAGAATTCTTTAACAGCGGCAGTTACGGGCTTTATATTGATAAGTGACTGAGGTGAAATTCCCTCTAAGTCCTGTGTAGTCATTCTTTCACGAACAACACGCTCCAGTCTTGAGAGACCGATACGGTACTGGTTCTGTAACAGCTCTCCAACCGCACGGATACGTCTGTTTCCAAGATGATCGATATCGTCATCTGTTCCTGCGCCCCACTCTAAGTGCATATTGTAGTTGATAGTTGCGAAGATATCTTCTTTAGTAATATGCTTTGGAATAAGGTCAGATATATCTCTCTTTATTGCCTCGATTCTGTCCTCAAGAGAATCATACTCCTCGAGAATCTGAGCGAGTACCGGATAGTAAACAAGCTCGGTAACACCGATAGACTTAGGATCCTCAATCTCAGGAATCCAGCTTCTGATGTCAACCATCATAGAAGAAAGAATCTTGACATTTCTTGTCTCTGTCTGAATCCATAAAGCAGGAACGGCAGCGTTCTGGATCTGTGTGGCAAGCGCACGGTCAACAACAGTACCTGCCTCAGCGATAACCTCACCTGTAGAAGGATCCACTACATCCTCAGCTAAAACCTGTCCACTGATACGGTTCTTTAAAGCAAGCTTCTTATTAAACTTATAACGTCCTACCTTTGCAAGGTCATATCTTCTAGGATCGAAGAACATTGCTGTGATAAGGCTCTCTGCACTCTCAACTGAAAGTGGCTCGCCCGGACGAATCTTCTTATATAACTCTAATAAACCAGCCTCATAGCTTCCCTGTGGCTCACGCTCTGTGATTGCAGGGTCCTTGCTGAATGATGCCTGGATCTTTGGCTCATCTCCGAACATATCGAGAATAGCCTGGTTTGTACCTACTCCAAGTGCACGTAAAAGTACTGTGATAGGTACCTTACGTGTTCTGTCTACTCTTACATAAAAAACGTCGTTAGAGTCTGTCTCATACTCAAGCCATGCACCACGGTTTGGAATAACAGTACAAGAATACAGGGTCTTTCCGAGCTTATCATGAGCAATTCCGTAATAAATACCAGGAGAACGAACTAACTGACTGACAATAACTCGCTCTGCACCGTTGATTACGAATGTACCGGTCTCTGTCATTAAAGGCAGATCACCCATGAAAATTTCATGCTCATTAATCTCATCTGTCTCTTTGTTGTGAAGTCTGACTTTAACCTTTAAAGGAGCTGCGTATGTTGCATCTCTTTCCTTGCACTCAGGAATTGTATACTTTACATCATCTTCGCATAATGTAAAATCTACAAAATCAAGACTAAGCTTTCCGCTGTAATCTGTGATTGGAGAGATATCCGCAAAAGCTTCCTTGAGACCTTCGTCTAAGAACCACTGATAAGAATCCTTCTGGACCTCAATCAGATTTGGCATCTGCAGAACCTCTTTTTGTCTTGAGTAACTCATACGCATGCTTTTTCCGGATGTGACCGGACGTATTCTGTTTTTCTCCATTGACGTTTCACCTCTCGTTTTTATTTTAATCTAGCAAGCATCTAGATAATGATTCAAAAACCACCCCAGTTACTATATCTTGTGGTTTTTCTCTTGTGCACATATTTGTGAATGCATTTTAGTGTAATTTACCTATTGACAAATTTGCATCATTTAAAAAATTGCATAAAAATGCCACTGCACCACAATAGTGCAACGTATACTATACAACAAATTACTGACAATTGCAAGTACTTTTTTTATTTTTTCATTCGCCGTCGGATAGGCTACGAGCAGAGGTCCCAAAAATGCTCAGGCATTTTCGGGACGCGCTCCGACTGTCGCGCAATAAAAACATAAAAAAGAGCCAAGGCGCAAATAGAATTTGCCCTTGGCTCTTTTTTATGTTTTTACTCCGCTCGTAGCCTATCCGACTATTTAAGAGTAACCTTAGCACCCTCTGCCTCAAGTTTAGCCTTAGCATCCTCTGCTGAAGCCTTGTCAAGCTGCTCTTTGATAACCTTTGGTGCGCCATCAACAGCGTCCTTAGCCTCTTTAAGTCCAAGACCTGTGATCTCACGAACAACCTTGATAACCTTAACCTTGTTTGGTCCAACCTCTGTAAGCTCTACGTCGAACTCAGTCTTCTCCTCAGCTGCTGCTCCGTCAGCTCCTGCTGCTGCAACTACAACACCTGCTGCTGCAGAAACACCGAACTCTTCTTCACAAGCTTTTACTAAATCATTTAACTCTAATACGCTTAACTCTTTGATAGCATCAATAAACTCTGCTGTTGTTAACTTTGCCATTATAATTTCCTCCATTTAAAAATTTAATTATGATAATAAGGTTCAAATATAATATTTGAATTATTCTGCTGCTGGAGCTTCCTCTGCAGCATCCTCTGCTGGTGCTGCCTCTACGGCTGCATCTGCAGCGCCACCCTGCTCTGCGATCTGATTGAGTACACGAGCAAGATTTGTGATAGGTGACTGAATGCTTCCAAGTAATTTTCCAAGAAGCTCATCTCTGCTAGGTACAGCGGAGATTGCCTTCATACCCTCAGCATCATAAAATGTTCCCTCAACTACACCTGCTTTAATCTCTAAAGCCGGAGCTGTTTTAGCGAACTTAGCTAAGATTCTGGCTGGTGCTGTTGCATCCTCTGTTGATACAGCGAATGCGCTTGGTCCTTCAAGGACATCCTTTAATCCCTCGAACTCTGTCCCCTGGATTGCACGGTTTACTAAAGTATTCTTGTATACCTTGTAAGTTACACCGGCTTCTCTTAACTGTTTACGTAACTGAGTATCCTCTGCTACTGTGAGTCCTAAGTAATCAACAACTACTACTGACTGTGCACCATTGATAACACCGGAAATCTCATCTACGATTGGCTGTTTAAGTTCTACCTTTGCCACGATTCATTTACCTCCTTTTAGATTTTCGCATAAAAGACATGAGGTATTTGATTTATTAATCAAAGAAACCCTCCTGCCTGTCGACAGAAGGGTACAAGTCAAAATTCAAGATAAATCTCGAAAATTCCCTCGGTAGGTTCTACGTTTACGCCTTGCGGCACCTACTGTCTTCGGCAATATGCATTGCAATTATATCAAACTATATTACGGATGTCAATTACTTTCCGCAAAACTTTTGCTTGGCGTTTGATAGGTCTTGTAAATTGTTTTACTGTAACTGTTTAACTATCTTACTGTGTAATCTTAACCACGTTTAACTTAACGCCAGGTCCCATTGTAGATGTAAGAGTTGCGCTCTTAATGTACTGACCCTTTAAGCTAGCAGGTTTTGCTTTATTAATTGCACCCATAAGAGACTGGAAGTTGTCGTTTAACTGCTCGTCTGTGAAAGATGCTTTTCCAACTGGCACATGGATAATGTTTGTCTTGTCCAATCTGTACTCAATCTTACCGGCTTTGATATCGTTAACAGCTTTTGTTACATCCATAGTAACTGTTCCTGCCTTTGGGTTTGGCATTAAGCCCTTTGGTCCAAGGACACGTCCTAAACGACCAACAACACCCATCATATCAGGTGTAGCAACTACAACGTCGAAGTCTAACCATCCCTCGTTCTGGATCTTTGGAATTAACTCCTCGCCTCCAACGAAGTCAGCTCCTGCTGCCTGTGCCTCGTCAACCTTAGTTCCCTTAGCGAAAACTAAAACCTTAACTGTTTTTCCTGTTCCGTGTGGTAATACAACCGCACCACGGATCTGCTGCTCTGCGTGACGTCCGTCGCAGCCTGTTCTAAGATGAAGCTCGATTGTCTCGTCAAATTTAGCTGTAGCATTTTTCTTTACGATAGAGATAGCGTCAGCAACATCGTACTGCTCTTTCTTATCAAATGCCTTAACAGCGTCTTGATACTTCTTTCCTCTTTTCATGAAAAAATAACCTCCTGGTGGTAATATCGGGAGAGGGCCCTCCCACATTTACGTTTCTTTGTTATTATTTTGGGTTGCATAAATTTGCAACTATTTTAGGGGTATGTTGGCTTCGCTAAGTGTTAGTCAACCACTTCAACACCCATTGATCTTGCTGTACCAGCGATCATGCTCATCGCAGACTCAAGTGAAGCTGCGTTTAAGTCAGGCATCTTAAGCTCAGCGATTTCCTGAACCTGTGCCTTTGTGATCTTAGCAACCTTCTTCTTGTTTGGCTCGCCTGAACCAGACTGAATCTTGCAAGCTTTCTTGATTAATACCGGAGCAGGTGGAGTCTTAGTAATGAAACTGAAACTTCTGTCTGCATATACAGTAATAACTACAGGGATAATTAAGTCGCCCTGATCGGCTGTCTTTGCATTAAACTGCTTTGTGAACTCTACGATGTTTACACCGTGCTGTCCAAGTGCAGGTCCAACTGGAGGAGCTGGAGTTGCCTTTCCAGCAGGGATCTGCAATTTAATGTATCCTTCTACTTTCTTTGCCATTTGGAATTGCCTCCTTAATTTGTTTTCTTAACATCTGCGAAACTTACTTCTACCGGTGTCTCGCGACCGAACAGTTCTACATTGATTGTAACTGTCTGCTTGTGATAATTCATAGCTGTGATAACACCGACTGTATCCTTCCAGACACCGCCGATAACGACTATCATGTCACCCTCAGCAAAATCAACTACCACGTTTTCCGTCTTAATACCCAAAGGTCTCATCTCGGCTTCTGTGAGAGGAACCGGTTTGCTTCCCGGACCTACAAATCCAGTTACGCCTCTGGTATTTCGTACAACGTACCATGTATCATCATTCATAATCATATGAATAAGAACATAGCCTGGAAACATCTTCTTGGAAACCTGTTTACGAACACCGTTCTTCACCTCTGTGACGTCCTCCAACGGAACACGTACTTCAAGGATCTGGTCCTCAAGATGTCTGTTTTCGATTGTTTTGTCAATATTAGCTTTGACTTTGTTTTCATAACCTGAATAGGTATGAACTACATACCAGTTCGCTTCTGTCATAATCACTTTGCCTCCGTTTTAAAAATGTAAACCAATAAGGAAATCTACGCCCTGCTGGATACCCCAGTCAAGAAGCGCAATAATAAGACCGGTAACTACTGAAACCGCCAGCACTGCAACGGTCTGTCTGATGACCGATTGCTTCTCAGGCCAGATAATCTTCTGAAATTCAGCTTTCAGACCTGAAAACCAGCTTGTTTTTGGAGCCTTTTCGACTTTTTCATTTTGTCCCATAATGTACTCCTTCACTCAGTTCCTAGACTATTTTGTTTCCTTGTGCATTGTATGAGTTCTGCAGAATCTACAATACTTCTTGGTTTCCATTCTGTCCGGATGAGTTTTTTTGTCCTTTGTCATGTTGTAATTACGACGCTGACATTCTGTGCACGCTAATGTAATCTTTGTACGCACGACTTCCACCTCCGTTTAAATTCTTTGTTGTTTGTACCCTTAAAAAAAGGCATAAAAAAAAGACCTATTTCCAAGCCTGTATACTATATCACAGTTGAGCCGTAACCGTCAAGAGCTATTTTAAAATTTATTGTAAATTCTTTTGAACATTGCCGCTGTCTGCACCTTTTTTGTGTGTCCGGCAGCAATTAATTTTTATAAATCTTAAAGATACATAATTAAATATAGTACATTTATCTGAATTTTTCAAGTATTTTGTTGTTGTAAATCCTCAATTATGACGATATAATATATGTGTATAAGTAGGATTTGATAATTAAAAATTTTACATAGCTTATTATAGCTGCAGTTAAGCATTAGTAATCGCAGCTATACAATATAATATTTAAAGAATTACCATTTAACGGATTAAACGATTTTCACGGATGAAAGGAGGGGTCTTTATGGCAAAGATAGACAGTGCCTACGCTTACTATGCCAGCACTTATGCCAATAAAGAGGTATCGCGCTATGATTCGCACAAGAAAAGCGACCTGCGCAAGATATACAACAGAATAATAAAGACAAATAAAGAGTCCCCTCTGTACAAGATTTCCAATATGTCCGAAGCCAAGAAATATGCTATCGATATAAAGGAAAGCTCTAAGGCCATCTTAAATGCCGTGGATTCGCTTTCTGATAAATACGCAGGCTCCTCTGACTCCTTCCAGAAGAAGGTTGCGGAGTCATCTAATGAGGATGCTGTAGGCGTGCGCTACGTGGGTGACGGCTCAGAGAATAAAGGAGCAGACGGCTTTGATATAGAGGTCAGACAGCTCGCCGCACCACAGGTCAATACCGGCAGCTACTTAGACAGCAAGGCCCTGTCCTTTATACCGGGCAGCTATTCCTTTGACATAAATACCAATGCATCATCCTATCAGTTCCAGTTCGGAGTGAGCACCGGTGAAACAAACGGCGAGGTGCAGGACAAGCTCAAGAGGCTCATAAACGCATCCGGTCTTGGCATCGAGGCAGACATAGTCCATGATGACTCAGGCAAGGCAGCGCTTCAGCTTACATCAATGCAGACAGGTCTCAGCGAGACTGAGGATTCTCTCTTTAGTGTGGCTCCGTCAGCTAACGCAGAGTCCATAAGCATGATGAAGCAGCTTGGTATTGATAAGGTATCATCCCCTGCCCACAACTCTGACTTTTCGCTGAATGGCACCGCGCACTCATCCTTGTCCAACACCTTTACCATCAATAATACCTTTGAGCTCACGCTCAAAAAGCCGACCACAGATACAGGTGCCGCAGCCATCGGTTTTAAGGCCAATTCCGATGCAGTTGCCGACAATGTGCAGACTCTGGTTGACGCATACAATAAGATGATAGACGTGGCAGATGATTATTCAGTGAACGACTCTGCAGATGCCACAAGGCTGCTTCGTGATATAAGCTCCATCACAAAGGGCTCACAGTCAAAGCTTTCCTACATCGGTCTCATGACAGGCGATGACGGCAAACTCACCATTGACCGCGATATCCTCGCCGGTGCGCTTAGTCCGGACAGAGCTGATGACACCTTCAACACTCTTACAGCACTAAAGGATGCAATAGGTGACAAAGCAAACTCTGTGACAGTCAACCCTATGAACTATGTGCAGAAGGTTGTTGTGGCATATAAGAATCCCGGGCACAATTTCAACACACCATATATTTCGTCAATTTATTCAGGCATGATGCTTGACAGCTACGCATAAACGGCTGTTGTACCAAATCAGTACAACAGCCGTTATTTTATATTTTTTATAATAGTGGCTGCAGATCTCCCACCATTTTTTCCTCAAGCGTCCTGAGCCTCTCTGCAATTGCCACACTCTTTGAAT